>Ga0209636_10001844_pt1 | contig 21466 bp, 18 predicted proteins | sample DeeMarSWOR152_54_FD_187464 | JGI IMG/M metagenome (GOLD analysis project Ga0209636, IMG submission 187464) | Marine sediment microbial communities from White Oak River estuary, North Carolina - WOR-1-52-54 (SPAdes) (version 2) | ecosystem: Environmental > Aquatic > Marine > Intertidal zone >...
TATGGCTTTCTATTTCTTCCACTTGGTAATGAAGGCAGATGAAGGTAATGAGCAAATGCGCGATGTGAGCAAACTCATCGAACAAGGAGCGCATTCCTTTCTTTCAATTCAATACCGTATCCTTGCCGTCTTCAGTGTGGTAATGGCGATTATTATCGCAGTTTCGGAATTTGTCTTTGGTAGTTCAGGGCTTGCCTCCGTTGCCTTGGCAGTCTCCCTCTCGTTTGTCATTGGCTCATTTGCGAGCATGGTGGCAGGGTATGTTGGAATGATTGTAGCGACTCGTGCTAATCGGCGTACTTCTGCTGCGGCTGCGGTAGGTGGGTTAATTCCAGCTTTTCGGGTTGCGTTTCGTGCTGGTGCAATCGTGGGTTTAATCATTGGTGGTATCGCGCTTGTAGGAATTGCTGGTCTCTATTTGGTCTGGAATTATGTCTTTTTTGGGTTTGAAGCTATTGCATTATGGGAGATAATTATTGGTTTTTCTTTTGGCTCAAGTTCGGTTGCCCTCTTTGCTCGGGCCGGTGGTGGGATCTTTACTAAAACAGCGGATGTTGCTGCTGATATTGTTGGTAAAATTGAATATAATATTCCTGAAGATGACCCCCGAAATCCTGCAGCAATCGCTGATGCTGTGGGTGATAATGTCGGGGATATCGCAGGTACTGGAGCAGATATTTTTGACAGCAATATTTCTACAATTCTAGCTGCAGCAATTTTAGGTGCGACCATTGATATTGTGTTGGTATCTAATGGCATCTTCACCTTGGTTCCTTATGGACTAATTCCCCTTCTGATAGCCACGGTAGGAGTCTTTGCGTCCATTGCGGGAGTATTTGCTGTACGCACTCATGATAGATGTGAACCGAATTGTTCTCTCAATCATGGAACCTACTTCGCAACGATTCTCTTTGCAATTCTAGTTGTTGTCGTTCTCATTCTTTTTCAAGTTCCGATTGTCATTGCTTTCTCTGCAATCTTGGGACTCTTAGCAGGAATTATCATTGGAGTTGTGTCCAATATCTTTACAAGTGATTATGGTTTTGGTCGATTCCAGCCCGTTCAAAGTATGGTCAGTTCAGCGGAAACTAGCCCTGCCACTCTGGTGCTCTCTGGATATTCCTATGGTCTGATCAGTGTTGTCCCTTCCATTGTGGGGATTGTCGTGGCTTTAGTCGCATCTTTTATTTTGGGCTCTTTTATTCCCATTCCAGGACCAGTGGGATTCTGGCAAGCGGGAGTATTTGCTGTGGCCATTGCAGCGGTTGGTCTATTGGCGACGAATGGCCTTGTGGTGAGTTCAGATTCCTATGGGCCCATCGTTGATAATGCACGGGGGATAATTGAGCAATCAGGGGCGCCGAAGGAGGCAATAGAAGAGATGGATAAACTCGATGCCCTTGGCAATACGACAAAGGCGATAACAAAAGGATTTGCCATCGGGGCTACGGCATTTACAGTCTTTGCCCTCTTTTCAGCCTACATTGAACTTGCCTCACGCCTTGTGGGAGCTCCAATTTTCATTGATTTATTGAACCCAATTGTATTAGCTGGTGCCTTGATTGGTGGAATTCTACCCGCTGCGTTTTCAGCAATGATGATTCTTGGCGTACAGAAAAATGCTGATAAGTTAATTGTTGAGATACGCCGGCAATTCAAAGAGGACCCAGGCATCCTTGAAGGCACATCTCTTCCCGATTATGATCGAGGTATTAAGATTGCGACTAGGGGAGCGCTTCGCGAACTTCTTCCAGCAACCATTGTTACAATCTTCGCCACCATCATCACGGGTATAATACTTGGATTAGAGGCACTGGCGGCGTTTCAGGCAGGTGCAGTTATTGTTGGGCTAATTTTAGCTCTTTTCATGGATAATGCGGGTGGCGCCTGGGATAACACGAAAAAATTCATCGAATCACCGGAATACGATCATACCCAACAAGATTACCATCGTATCCATTCGGCTTCCATAACGGGTGACACGATTGGTGACCCTTTCAAAGATACTGCTGGTCCGTCAATCAATACCTTGTTGACAGTCATTTCGTTAACAGCGACGCTTTTTCTTCCATTGATTTTTGCAGGGAATCTTTGGCTTCAGACTCTGCTTTTCCTCTTCATACCATAAGCAGAAGCTAGATGAGATAGTAATTCCGAACCAGAGAGTTCGGAATCTTTTCTTTTTTTATGAGTGCATGCTTAAATCAGAACTGACCAGATTCCATCAATTGAAATGCATCTAATTTTTATTTAATATCCTCTATCACCAACGATGAGGAACTTGTTATGACAGAGCCTGAATCGATCCAGAAACATCTCGTCCCTCCTATTCTCCTCGCAATCGTATTTTTCATCATCGCTATGATATTTCGAATAATTGACATCTTCATTCTCCAGCTTCACATGACGCCGTTTAGCATCATCTCTTCTAAGGTCATTCCTCTCATCATCCTCCTTGTCTATGTATGGATTGCTTATCGAAAATTCAACTTGCTTGGGATTCACTATCATTATCTACTCTCGAACTTAGTGCTCGGATTCTTTGTTTACTTGGCATACTATTTACTGCCTTTTTTGGCGGAGTTCTATATTGAACTGGGGCTTGGTTTAGAACCCATGCTACAACTTGCCTTCTACCCGACGGGTTACATTATTTACTTCATTTTCTTCTATATCATTAATTCATTCATGGAAGAAGGTGTCTTCCGAGGACTGATGATGCGTTGCTTCATGACCAAATACAACGTAAATATTGCAAATGTCATTCAGGCAATCTTCTTTGGCTTCTGGCACATCGTTTGGCCAATTAATTACCTCATCAATGGATGGATGGATCCAATAACTGCTGGATGGTTTGCCGTCTATTACGTAGTGTCTTCTTTTGGATTTGGAATTGTGACAGGTTATATGTTCCAGAAAACGAGTAGTCTCACCGGTCCTATTGTCCTTCATACTCTCTGGAATTTCACAATTTTCATGAGTGTCATTACTTACGGTGCCCCGCTTGGATGGGCGGCAAACATTTTCCTCTATGGCACGATGTTAGCTGTAGAATATATCGGTCTTGTTATCGTTATCCTAATTATCAAAGAATTCAGTCGTCAGCGAAAACTGCCGGAACTTACACCCTGGAATGCCACTTTACCTAAATGAAACGAACTACACTAATTACCTCGAAACGATAACTGGTCAGGGCGAACCGCTTAAATTAGTGAACCACATTGATACACCTACACTTTGAGTGCAAAGGCTATACGAGGTCCCTTTCATGACTACTAAAGACACCGACGCTATCCTCGCAACACCCCGAAGCCGCGTTACGAAACATGTGATATGCCCCTTCTGCGGTTGTTTATGCGACGACATTGAAGTTGCAGTAACTTTGACTGGTCCACTTCCACGTGTCCCCGAAGGTACAATTGTGGAAGCCTTGAATGCATGCCGGATTGGTCATACGAAGTTCTTGAAAGTCCGGGATGAATACCGCATCTATAAACCCGAACTTCGTTCAGGTCCAGATAAGTCAGAGGTTAAGCAAGTCTCCCTTGAGGAAGCTGTGAAAGCTGCTGCGAAAATCTTGGTAGAAGCCAAGCGACCAGTGATTTATGGGCTAGCGAGTACGTCGAATGAGGCGAACGTGAAAGCCTTGGAACTCGCCGAAGTGTCAGGTGCGATTGTAGATAACACTTCGTCCGTATGTCATGGTCCAGGCATCGAAGCGGTTCAACGTGTAGGGATTGGTACCTGTACTTTGGGTAAGATCAAGAATTACTCAGATTTGATTATTTATTGGGGTTGTAATCCCATCGCGGCTCATCCACGTCATACACGCCGCTATTCACAGTTTATTGAGGGTCTGTTTCGGCAGGTGGAGGATCGGAAAATTTACCATGTTGATGTTCGTCCCACCCGATTTTCAGACCAGGTGACGAATTTCATCCAAGTTGAACCAAACAAGGATTATGAGCTGATGCAAGCGGTCCGGGCTCTCCTGCGTGGTCATGAGTTACAGGTATCAGAAGTTGCTGGAGTGCCGATGCGTCAGATTCGTGAGTTTGCCTCTGACTTGAAGAATGCACAATTTACTACAATTTTCTTTGGACTGGGATTAACACAGAGCCATGGAAAAGATCACAATATTACAGTTGCCATTGATTTGACAGCAGACTTGAATCATCACACAAAGGCAGTGATTATGCCATTAAGAGGACACTTCAACGTGACTGGTTCGAACCACGTTTCAACTTGGACATATGGATATCCGTTTTCGGTAAGCCTTGAGCAGGGTTCTCCCTACTACATGCCGGGCGAAACTAGTGCCGTTGATGTTTTAGTCCGAGGAGAAGCAGACGCCTTCTTTGCCATTGCAGCTGATCCTGCAGCTTCATTCCCCGCCCCAGCTGTAAAGAACATGCTCAACATTCCTGTAATCATCTTAGATCCCAAACGATGCGCAACCACTGAAATCGCTGATGTCGTGTTGCCATCGTCATATGTCGGCATTGAAGCAGATGGGGTTCAGACTGCATACCGGATGGATGGCATTCCATTACAGCTCAGTAAAATTGTAGATGCTCCTGCCGGTGTGAAAAGCGATGATCAAATCCTCGACATGTTGGTCCGTGAAGTCTGCCGTCTGAAAGGAATCAAACGATATCCCCACTAGTCAAGGGCCTTCTAAACTCCAGGACCCAAAATTACCCTCCAAGCTGAAAGTGTAATTTTGTGGCAATTTTTTGGAGAGTCCACCCCTCAAAATTAGGAATTATGAGATCAGCTTCGGAGAGGTCTTCAGATGGATTTGTTGTGGTCAAGGCAACGCATGTCATACCTGCAGTCTTTGCTGCAGACACACCAATTGGTGAGTCCTCAAAAACAAGACAATGAGCAGGAGGAACACCTACAGTTTGTGACCCCATTAAATAAGCCTCAGGATCTGGCTTAAGACGCGTCACTTGGGTACCATCAATTACAGGATGTTTGCCTCTTAGTCTCAGGCTTTCCAAGGCAGCGGAAAGGTTCTCAGGGTGTCCAGTACTCACAAATGCTGTTGGTAGATTTGCGTTTTGAACAGATTGATAAAATGAGAGAAATCCGTGTACTGGTTGTAGGTTACCCTGCGCTAGACGCGTTTGGTAGAGTTTTCGTCGTCGACTCACCCACGGTGTTGGATCATCAGTGATTCCATTTTCTTTGAATAGAGTATTCATGATTGCAGCTGATCCTGCACCGAGAAATCGTTGCTTCCATTCTTCTTCAGTGACGTGGATGTTGAAAGATTTCAAGAGCTCGTTAAAGGTTTGTAGATGAAGCAGTTCGCTCTCCACAACAACGCCATCCACATCAAATAATACAGCCTTGATTATTCGCGACTTGAGCATCCTACTTCACATTCATCTTTTCGTCCCAAAAAGAAATCTTTCTAAATCCTGTAATGTTCCTGAACCATCAATCGGGTATTGGGGATAGACCACTTTTTTCTTGGTTCTTTCCTCGATTTCTTTAGAGAGAATACCAAGACGTCCCTTCTCTTGATCCAAATCAACGAGAAAGGTCTTGATACCCAAGACTGAGGCAGCCATATCGCTAATCGGATCATTCCCTGCCATGAGACAATCTTCAGGTTTCTGATTAATGTGATCCAGAATAGAGCGATAATACTCAGGACGCGGTTTGCAATATGACATATTTTCAGCATGAGTGCTCATGGTGATATCCAAATCACCCAAATTTGCCCATTCAAGCCGAATCTGGGTTGCCAGCTCAGGAAATATGGGATTCGTGGCAATTACCACTTGAAGGCCTTTCTGCAGAACACGTTTGATTAATTTCCGCCCATAGGGTACAACGTGCACTTGATTTCCAAGCTGGCGAAAGGATTCTGCATAAAACTTGCGTAACCGATTATGACACTCTTCATAACTGAGCTCTGAACCTGAGATAAAATGGTTAGTAAACAATTCTACATTCGTCATGCTACCATCATTACGAATCATGTTTACAGTCGATTGGAGAAGCTTTTGGAAAAACGTTGATTGATCGAAATAATCAGCCATATACGGGTATGCCTTTTCAGCGTAATTGACGAGGAATTCGTCTTCATTGAAGAGGACCAATGTATTGTCAAAGTCGATTAGAAGTGCTTTGATTATCAAAGGTAGTTACACCATGCCTACAAGAGAGTCTAGCGGCTGAATCTGTTATTTATTTTCAGGATTCGCCAAAACCCGCTACTTCAATGTCAAGCATCGAAGCAATATTCTCGATGAAATAAGAAACTGCAAATGGAAGAGCGTTGTATTCTTCCTGGAAGCCTTCAAAGCTGAGAGTAGTTATTCCCTCATGACCAATTACACCCACACTTCCTTCGTCAGTAATGTAATACTTGACCTCAGCTAATTCTCCATTAGCTCCTAAAAGCGCACTATAGAGTTTGAGCTTATCCACGTTCTTAAGAGCATCTTTCTCCACGATGGTTACGAAAAAGCGGATCCACTTATCACCCCTATCAACTACTAAGAAGAAACGGCGGTCTTTAATTGAATAGGGGAGGATTATGCGATCTTCAGCGGGAATTACGCGGTAGGTTAAATTCATCTCTTTGAGATAACCTTCAATCTTTTCCATTGTTGATGTCATCATGCTTACCTCATTTGGTTCAAATCTATCATTGGGTTTCCTACATTAAACTATACTCACTCACGTGTAGAATGAGAGTTCATCAGTGGATGGAAGTGTGAGAGAAATCTTGGTTTTCTTTGCAATGACCGTAGTGAAATAGACGATGCCGTAAGGGATAGCCCGAAATTCATCGCGAAAACCGTCAATGGTCAGAACCTTGATTCCTTCATGACCGACGATTCCCACATCTCCTCGTTTTGTGATGAAGTACTTGATTTCAGCAAGATGACCATTGGCTTGTAAGAGCTCGAGATATAATTTCTCACGTTTTTTCTTACTTCGAATCTTATTATGAAGCATTAGTAATGTCCAAAACCGTACGAAGTTCCCTGATACATCGATTACCACATCAAATTGAAGATTTTGTTCTGGGACCCTATAGGGAACCTTAATCCTGTTGATTTCTCCTTTAATAGGTTTAATCTCATAGGACAGATGCATAGACTTCAGATAGGTAATTACAGTATCAAGGATTTCAGACATATCAGTTTCTCCATGACTTCCAGTATTCAATTGAAACCGACCAACTTAGAAAAAGCTATCTGCATCAGAAAAAATGGCTCTGAGAAAAAAAGGAAAGATGTGAGGTGCATTTGCACCTCACTGCTATCCATTTTATTCTGTTGTCTCGTATTCTTCGCCAGCTTCACCGCGCTTGACGAAGAACATTGCAATTAGGGCTAAGATTAGAAAAACGATTGAATAGGGCCAAAGAATAATCCATTTTGTTGTAAGTGTAAATCCGAAGAAGATTTCCAAAAGGTCTGCTAAAAGTCCGAAGACTATGGGACCGAGGGCTGCAGCAAGCTGACTGAAAATATAATAGATGCCCGTGTAGGTTCCCTGTTTTTTCCGACTGACTTCCCAGAGCATGACAATACTGTTGACATTTATAAATGCCCAGAAGAAGCCGCCTAGTCCAAGGATAGCCATTAGTGGAAGTTGCACTGTCACAAAGCTAGCAGCGGCCAAAGTTAAGATCAGTCCCACTAGACCAATCATGATTGTGCGTCGTCGACCGAACTTTAGGGCAATTAATCCGCCTGGTACTGCGAAGAGAACGAAGATCAGAGCGAATAGAGTCATGGTAAATGAAGCGGTTCCTGGTGTCCAACTTAAAGTGAACACACCATATGAGGTGAACCAGGTTTCCAGTGTGTAAAACGCCACGAACCATGCGAAAATTGCAAAGAGAATGGCAAGAATTGAGCGATCACTTCGAGCTTCTTTGAAAGCCTCCCGAAGGGGTGATTCTACTTTTTCAACCTCTTGAGGAATTTCAGGTTCACGAATCAGGACTACAAGAATTGCTAGACAGATTAGCATTATCCCAGCTGTGACTCCGAACGCCAAAATCGGATTGATATCGTATAGAAATGACCCAGCCACAAAGGCTATGATTGATCCTATTCCTGCCATGAGGTTTATGATCCCATTGGCAGGACTTCGTTTTTCAGGGGGTGTAAAGTCGGGCATCATTGCTACAACTGGCGCTCGATAGATTGCCATAGCGATGTCAAAACCAAGGATTAGAATCACTAAGCCAGCCAGACCAAGAAATCCTGGTACAGCAGCCACGATTGGGAGTCCGATAAGGAATCCGGCAGCAAGAGGGATGCCTATGATAATATATGGCATTCGTCGACCAAAGCGGGTCCACGTTTTATCCGATTTTGAGCCCATGAGAGGATTCATGAATAGGGCAATGAAGTTATCGAGCCCCATGATGAATCCAGCAAGTGAAACGACGAAGAGAAATCCCGGAATCGTACTGAGAATTGACGCCTGAAGGAAGAGTGGTATATAGGAATTGAAGAGAGACCAAGAAATTCCAGTTGTGAAGAACCCGAGACCGATGAGAAGAATTGTTACCCAACTGAACTTGTACTTTTCCTCACTCATTTATTAATACACCTAACAATATACTGTGAAGACAGAGAATTAGTGTGCCCTTACCATCTGCTATCCACTTAAGTTTAAAGGTCATTAGAAAAGAGAACCAATCGTTTTTAGGGTCGTCGTTAGACTACCTATTAGCTTCGGTGTCCAAATACTGCTTCTGAACTAATCAGCTAAAGACTGATGTTGGGATGTTTTTTAATACACTCGATTAGAAAGATGGAGCTAGGCGTAAGAGGCTAGGATCTGAAATACGTGATTTAGGTTCAATGATAGCAATTACTTCGTGAGGGGTATGGACCGCCCACAATTGCGACACCGAGCTTCCTTTTCTTTTGAAAGGAGCCAGTTGTAGTGCTTGCGTTTAAGGAGGTTGAGCTGTCCGCAGGCGGGACATGTGATGGGTTTTGAGGTTGAGCGCTGCACGGAAGACACCGCGCCGGACTCCAACAACGTTATCGGCATCACTTCCCTATTTGTTTCTCTCAAGCTAATCGGTCCAAAAAAGGTATTTAAACCCTTGGATTTAGGTATGGGGCGACTATATCCCCTAAATCCAGCAAAACAGGCATAATATGTTTATTTAACGAATTTTAGCGATTTAAGCCGAATTAAGGACGCGTTGGAGATTTAAGGAATTCTAAAAGCCCCATTTATAAAGCCAGTAATACCCGAAAGGGATTCTTACCTACTCAATCACTCCGAAAAACCGTCGAGCTCTTATAGGTTGTACACATGGAAACGGCTAGTAATTAACGAATTTTTTCAGGAGTTACGCGAATGCCTCCCAACGATGAAGAGCTAATAACGCGAGCACGCAACGCCCAAAAAAATGCTTACGCCCCATTCTCCCAATTCAAAGTTGGAGCTGCTCTGCTCACAGATAACGGGAAGATCTATTCTGGATGTAACGTGGAGAACTCAACCTATGGTGCGACCAATTGTGCTGAACGGACTGCAATATTTACGGCTGTTTGTGATGGAGCACGCAACTTTCAGAAGATCGTTGTTGTGACCGACCGTGAGGATCCCGTGATGCCATGTGGTATCTGCCGGAACGTATTGTTTGAATTTTCTCCCAAAATGGAAATCATTGCTGTTGGCGCATCAGGGAATACTGAACGGATTCAGCTGTCGGCACTCTTTCCGAAGGGTTTTCGTTTAGAGAAGAAGCAGGAAAAAGAAGTTTAGAAAGTTGTACTCCGTTCATTGTGTTGAAATGTAGAGATTAGGCATTTCGAGTCATGATGACGCGAATATACTTGAAGACGAGAACAAGAAGCTCATAATCAAGAAGTGGGCCAAAGGCGATGCGTTGATTGTCGTTGGCTTCAGCGTAGAGGAAGACGTTGACGTTCTTTTTTACAATGACACTTGCTTGGTTGGATTCAGCATAGACATCCATCCCTTGGAAAAACTGCTTCACGAATTCGATGTCGAGAGGGCGACTGATTTGGATGTTAGCGTAGCCGGATTCAGTGCAGTGGATTTTCATTTTACCAAGAAAAAGGGCATCATCGGTGACGGAGGGTTCGGCCTCTTGGAGGAGTGACAGGAGAGTCTGTTTGACTAAATCTTTCCTCGCCATGTTCCGATCCCGCCTTCTTGTTTTAGGTTGTCCACACCTCGTGGTGTCATTCTATGCCTGTACGTGCGTCCAATTAAGTTTTCTTATGATGCATCAGTCGGGTTTTAATATAATAGAATTATGCAGGAGGGAAGCTAGTACATTCTGTATTTAAGTCTTGAATTTTGGGTGACAAATCGTGATTACTGGTCGATATGATGAGCGTCCGGAAGAACCAGTGACAATGTATGGATCGACGGGTACAACCATTCGGTGGCTCATCAACAAAGAGAATGGTGCTCAAACCTTTGCGATGCGTCGGTTTGTGATTCAACCAGGTGGAGAAATTCCATTACATGGACATGAAGCGGATCATGAGATTTACATTCTCTCAGGTGAAGGTATCGCTTTTACAGAAAACCAAGAAGTTGTTGTCAAAGAAGATATGTTTGTGTATATTCCGTCGAATGAACCGCATGGTTATCGCAACTCGAGTGATTTACCATTCGTGTTTCTGTGTGTCATTCCGATTCTTGATTAAGGCTAGGCTAGTTTTCGACGAAGGCGTACTCCGGTGGGAGTATTAGCGAGCCCTCCAAGGCTGGTTTCACGAAGACTCTCAGGAAGGGCCTCTCCCACTTCACGCATTGCACCAATAACTTCGTCAACGGGAATTCGGCTCTTTATGCCAGTAAGTGCTAGGTCAGCCCCGAGGAGAGCCTGCATTAGAGCACCGCCGTTCCGTAAAACACACGGGACCTCCACTAATCCGGCGACAGGATCGCAGACTAATCCTAACATGTTACTCAGTGTTAGCGCTACTGCATGACCTACCATGGTGGGACTTCCTCCTGCTAATTCAGTGAGAGCCCCTGCAGCCATAGCAGCAGCTACTCCACATTCGGCTTGACATCCCCCTTCGGCACCAGAAATGGATGCGTTGAGTGAACACACGATTCCGATTCCTGCAGCAGTAAAGAGAGCTTTAATGATAGCAGCTTCGTCGAGTTCAAGTTTCTCTTTTGCTAACAGTAACGCAGCAGGTACGATGCCACAGCTTCCTGCGGTGGGGCAAGCGACGATACGCCCCATAGAGGCATTCACTTCAGCTACTCCCAAAGCCCTAGCCACAGCGTTACTTACTTCAGAACTCAGAAATTTTGGTTCACGAGAAAAGAGAAGTTTGGCATCGCCACCGCTCAATCCACTAACTGAGCGAATATCCTCTGTAATGCCCCGTTCGAGGGCTAGTTTCATGACCTCCCAAGAAATGACCATTTGCCCACGAATTGTGCTTGGAGATTCGTCTTCCTGCTCAGCTTCGACAGCTAACACAATATCGCCAATGCACTTTTTCTGACGTCCTGCAAGCCTAATGAGCTGTTTCATTGAATCATAATACACAGCAAATCACCTCAGTATATTGGAGGAATAATTCGCACAATCTGTGCCTGATCCTCCAATTCGCTGATAACACTAGGGGGGAGTGGTTGATCCATCTCCACTGCCATTGCCGCTAAACCACCTCTTCGTTGGCGACTTACATGCATGGTAGAGATGTTAACTTTGCTTTGGGCAATAAGCGATGACGCTTTAGCGACAATTCCCGGTCGATCATTATGGATAGTAATGAGGGTATGATATTCACCAGACAAGTAGATGGGAAGCCCATTGATTTCGATGATACTGATATTTCCTCCACCCACAGAGACCGCCGTGATTTCAAAATGCGTACCACTAGTTCCCGCTATGAGAAGGCGAAGAGTATTCGGATGGTAATCTTCACCCAAGTCGACATTCTGGAATTTGACCTTCATTCCTTGCTCCTTTGCAATTGCTAACGATTTCTTGATTCGTTCATCAGCAGCATCGTATCCTAAGAGTCCTGCAATAATTGCTTTGTCTGTTCCGTGTCCTTTGCCTGTGAGGGCATAGGACCCATGAAGTTGAATGATGGCTTCGACAACGGGTTCACCCATGACTGCTAAACTAATCTGTCCAATCCGTACAGCAGCCGCCGTGTGAGAACTGGAGGGACCTATCATAATTGGTCCAATGACTTCAAAGACGCTGTCAGCTTTGCCCATTTCATCCACCTGTTTATGCTGGGTTTAGTTTCTTCTTAAACGATTCGTAGGACAAATGAAATATTACACAATCTGCAGGAAGTAGCGGAGAATTGTCTGTATAGTTTCATATTAGCTGTGGGAGTGGCATTATGAAGAGAAAGTACCAAAGGGAAAAGACTGTGACGAAAATACTTGTTATTGCGATCCCCCAATCTTTTGCGGTAAATTTTGGATAGGAAAGAAAGGTTCGGGTTTTAGCAAAACCAAAACCACGCCCGTCCATTGCTAGAGTAAGTGCATCAACACGTCCTAGAGCTGAGAAAATTAAGGGGATGAAAGTGTAGCGGATACGACGCATGAAACTACGGATGATACCGCGGTCGATAGGAATACCTCGGGCCCGTTGAGCCGCTTGAACTGTATTGGATTCGTCATCAAAGAGAGGTACTAATCGAAGAGCAAGGACGAGAGTGTAGCCATACCTGTAAGGGATACGGAGTTGTGTGAGGGAGGCGGCAAATCGGCTAGGATCTGTTGTGGCAACAAACAGGGCACTAACCAAGACTATGTTGATGAGCCGGAAGACAAGATTAAGGGCGTTAGTTATTCCCATGGTTGTGATGGGGAGGAAAGGACCGAATCCTGGTGCAAGAGTTGGAATGAGATAGAAGAGAATAGATCCATAAGGTGTGAATAAAATTTGGACTACTGCTATTAGTATGATGAATGCGAGGAGGCGAAGCAGTCGTCCAAGGGCATAGCGTAATCGAATTCCAGCTCCGTAAAATCCAAGTAAGATGAAGCAGAAGATAGCAATTGCCGTGAGTACGGAAACCAGCGTGACGGTGAGAATTGCTACAAGAATCAGGACCAGGAACTTGGTAAGTGGATTAAGCCGATGAACAAAGGAATCACGTTGAAGGTATCCAAAAGAAGAGGTTCGAGTTTTCATCCGACTTGTTCCACCTCCAATTTATTCAATTCTAAACGGTAGGCAGAATCCCCGAGATTTTTCATGTAATCGAGCCCTTGCTGGACTGGAGCATCAATGAGAAGTTGCCCAGCATAGAGGAATAGCAGCCGATGACAATAGCTCTTAACAATTGATGCATCATGGGTAGCAAGTAAAATTGCGGCACCGTTCTCTGCAGCCTGTTGTTGAAGACGCATTATTTGGTGGACATTTCGGTAGTCTTGACCGATGAAAGGTTCATCAAGAAGGAGTAATTGGGGATGATGAAGGAGGATTGACGCAATAGTGAGGCGTCGTTGTTCACCCAGGCTCAAAGAAAACGGCGATTGGTCGCGATAGTTGGATAAGCCCAAGACCTCTAGTAATTCTTCTGCTCGATCACGGGCCACGTTCGGTTCAGGGATTTTCAAATGCTCTGACGCTAAAAGGACCTCCTCCCATACAGTTTGGGTAAAAAGCTGATGAAGGGGATTCTGAAATATTATGCCCACTTTTTGGGCTAGCTTGGACACAGGTTGTTTTAGGAGATTCTCTCCATTTAGTTGAATGAATCCCGTATCTGGGTGTAAGAGTCCCATTAGGTGGAGAAGAAGGGTGGATTTGCCCGATCCATTGGCACCCATAATTGCAATAATCTCTCCAGGTTGGACAGAAAAGGTGACATCCTTGAGCGCTGGCAAAGACGGAGCGAATTCTTCCACTCGAGGATATGAGTAAGTTAAGTTGAAAACGTCAAGTAAGGTTGATTTGGGGGCAACAGACATGCTCTGTGGTTCTGGTTGTGTAAGAACTGAAGGGTGGAGTACGACTCCCAAGCCCGTTAAGGTTTGGGGAGTTTTTTGGAGTTGATCAGGAGTACCATCAAAGTGGATTTGCCCTTCATTCAAGAGGATAATACGTGAAGCTACTGTGAGAAACGGTTGAATTCGATGCTCAACAACGAGAATAGTAATCCCACTTCTGTTGAGCTGATGTAAGGTGTTGACGACTCCTAGTGTTGTGGGTGGGTCGAGCCGCGCTGTAGGTTCGTCAAAAATTAGAATGGGTGCCCGAATTGCGAGAAAAGAGGAGATAACAACCTTTTGTTTTTCGCCTCCTGAGAGTGAGTGAGTGCTACGTGAACGAAGATTGCTAGCCGTAATGGTGTTTAGCGCCCATTCAAGTTGAGTCCTAATTTCGTCAGGAGGGACTTGGAAGTTTTCTGGACCAAATGCGACTTCGTTAAGAACTTTCAATGTTACTAGTTGACTATCCGGGTCTTGTTGGATGAGACTCACATTTCGGGCAATATCTCGAACGGAGAGGGTTCGAGTATCTTGATCATTGATTTTCACTGAGCCTTGAAATGTGCCGTTATACTCGTGTGGTATAAATCCTGCAACGGAACGTGCAAAGGTGCTTTTCCCGCTCCCACTGGGTCCAGCGATAACTATGAATTCGCCTGGTTGTATCTTTAGTTGAATATCGGTTAGTGCAGCTTTCTTGGATCCCTCGTATGTATATTCTAGGTTGTTGATTTCCAATGCCGGAGGTCTACCACGCAGTGTTGTTTGACTAGGTGATGACAAGGCTGACGACCTTCTGGACCCAATATGAGCCATGGTAGTTTTTCGCCACTAGCCGTAACCCATTATCAACAATGAGAATAATCTCAGAATCATCGAGTACTTCATCAATGGAGAAGGGAGCACTAAAGCCATCTGAAGATAAAACTTGGAGAGTTTCGGCAAAAGTCAGGGGTTGAGCTTCTGCTAAGATGACAGAAAGAGGGATTCCAGTGTAATTTTGTGGTGGAACATATGTGACAGATCCAATGAGTTCTGCTTCGATAGTAATTTCATGTTCAGTAAACGCAATGTAGGAAAAGCGATATGGTTGGCTAACTTGCCCTACAACTTCACAACTTAATGGATCAATCACTGGTCGCCAGACAAAGACTGCATAAAGACTCGTCCCAAACGCTATTGTGATGAGAAAAACGATGGCGGAAAGCTTGTATGGACCTAGTCTTTTCCATGGCGACAAGGATTTGCTTCGTGATGTTGCTCCATTGGGTAAGCTTCGAAGGATATTAGAGGTGATAACTAAACTGGTCGTGGCGTGACCAAAGTAGCCGGCGAAGATAATACCTGAACAAAAGGCAAGGATCACGAGAAGCATTATGAAGAGCCCAGGAGTACCTGAGAAGAAGAGGAGTTGGAAAACGAGAACGTTAGATGCGGCAGCAAAACCTCCTACTATGCTGTAAACAGGGAGCGAATCTCGATGACGGAATGCACTTAGTCCAATATCGACGATGATGCCTTGGATTAGGCTGACAAAGACGATTACAAGACCATGAGTGCTTCCCGTGAAAAATTCTACAAAGCCTTTGAGGAACCCTGTTGCGGTGGCAGCTCCAGGTTTGCGGGTGATACCGGTTGCGAGAATAATCCAGAAGACGTGTAATCCACTTAGGAATTGTCCAGCTCCAAATGGTGTGCCGATTGCAGAATTAAGGAGCAAGCCTAGGTACCCGACGAATGTACTGAGTACTCCACCCAAGGCGCTTAGCACCGCGATTGTGGCAAGATTCCGGGTGCTGAAATAGTACGAGGGATCGGAGCTATTCATTTCGTCACCTTGAATAATTTGCTAGGGGGGAAGACCATCACGAATAACACGGATTGTGAATACGTTTGAAACCCAGAAGGCTCCTGCACTCCCGGTGAACCATGTTGGGTGAAGGGTCTGACTGGCATCATCATTACTGAAGCCACCATCGGGGGCGAGAAAGGCGATTTGAGGACCATTAGTCCAGCTCGGTGCCATGGTCCCATTGAAGATGTAGGCTAAGATGAGATCGCCTTGGATTGAGTGCATCGAAGTGTTAGGATAGAGGTTGTCATAGGCAAAGGATTGCGTGTAGCCATCATTGGCACTAACATTGACAATGTCATTGCTATCAATTGTGGTAACTAATTCTATCAAGGCAGACAGTAGAACCCCTGTGTAGGTTCCATTACCTCGCCAATTGTCAAACCGATTCTGGTAAGCGGTATAGGCTCCGAGGTTGTTCATCATTGCTAGATCCATGAGATAGACGTCCTGTTCATCTTCTCCGTCAATGACTGATACGTGGAATCGGCTGTCGATGTAGGCATCTTGAAGGACTTCGATGGCTGCCACGTTGCGAACCCAGCGTGCACCTGCGCTACCGAAAAACCAAGCGGGGTGAGTGGTTTGGTTTGCGTCATCGACGCTATATGCATTATCAGGTGGGAGAAAGACTATGCGGGGTCCATCTGCCCAGGCTTCAATGTGCGGACCGGGGGTTGTGTAATTGTAGGAATACGCAAGAATGAGGTTACCCTGAAGCGGTGCATATGAGGCGTTGGGATAGACGTTGGGGTATGAGTAGTATTGTGTATATCCATCTGAAGCATTGACTTTGATAACATCATTTGCACCCATTCCCCCGACGAGTTCAATGAGGGTTGCTAGGGAAACACCAATATAGACTCCATTATCCCGCCAGTTCTCGAAACGATTCTGGGCGGTTGAAGTTCCGGATGATTCGCCTGTTGTCAAGGGCGCTAAATCAGAGAGGGTGAGATTTTCTACTGTGCTGCCCTTTATCACTTGGATGTTAACTTCGCCCTGAATGGGTGTGGGCATGAGGCCAGGTAAGAAGTTGATGGCTGCGAGTGTGCCCGTGGAGATGATTATGGCTGCCATGACAATGGTAAGCCCGATTTTCATGTTGTTTGAAGTGTTTGGCATTCCGGTTCAAACTCTATCATGATGGCAATAATAAGATATGCACAACCGTGCATATCACACCTTAGGCTTCAGAAACCTGTTATTAAGCCTTGCGCTTACTTAGTGTAAATTTAAGAAAATGGAGAAAGGACACCGATTTGAAGAAAGATAAGCTTCCTATCTTCTTCGGTGCCAGAGCTCTTCGCGGCGCTTCTTATCTAAGTTTGGTATATCATGCCAGAAGATTGATTTGCTCTTGATAGGTGCTACCTGTTTGAGCTTGAAAACAAACATAGCCACGATATTGATGAACAAAATGTTCAAGATTACTAAGAGGAAACTGAGCCCAGAGATAACCATGTGTAAATTGTAGGCTGTAGAATTACCCATACCTAGCATCAAGAACGCGAATACGAAGTTCATACCAGCGTTAACAGCTGGTGGCATTAATGAGGCGGCTATGGCAACACCAACGAGACTACTCAAGTCGCCCCTGGTGGCTGCTAGGGCCACTCCCGCACCTGAGGCAGCTGCAACGGCCATTCCGAGGATTAGCACCCATAGTATAGCACGAGAGGCCATTTCAGGAGTGGGCCATGCCCATTCAGGTGGCCAAGAAGGTAGAAAGGTTAGAAACATTAGAATTGCGCCCATTATGACCCCCATTAGGATGGCAATTGCTAATCCAAATGCTTCATTTTTGATTCCTGTTTCTATGAGTCGGCGATCTTTAATAATGACACCGAAGCTTAATCCTAAGATTGGACCCATCAGTGGAGCAAGAAGCATGCTGGCTACTATGATTATCGAGCTATTGGTTGCTAGCCCTATGGCTGCAATGATACAGGAGACGAGTAGAAGTGCTAGAAAGTCGAATGAAAGACGGGTGCCAGCGGCGATTTTACTATAGATTTCTTCAACGGAAAGACGTTCGGTTGGAGTGATAGTGGCTGCTTCTTCAGTCATTGGTTTGCTAGCTTCAACAGGGAGAACGTCAATGATCCCGAAGTGCACTCCAACGCCAATGGATTCAAGGTCTGCCAGGATTTTTGAACTTCTCGCCGGTGAGACACGGAAAATGAGCATGAAGCCAGGGGCAGTATGAATCTTGGCTATATTACGGATTTGTGCTTTTTCTTCGAGAAATTCCATGACCTGTCCAACTTTTTCTTCGGGGATTGTTATCTGGAATTGACGCATATTGAATCCCTCGCTCATATTCGAGTGAATACCCCCCTAATGTTATCTATCTATAAGGATTACGTTTTTAACTAAAACATCGAACCTGTAGGGCGAAATTCGGAACGGCAGAACGCTTAATTAGCTGTAAAACTGTATTGCGTCGTATTACCCCAAACCCGCAGTCAATCTGCTACGTTGGTGTAACAGCCGTGACAAAACGAAACAAACTCATCAAAAACGGATTCGTCGTTGATCCACAACAAAAAATCCATGAAATCAAGGATATCGCCATACAAGATGGAAAAATTGTCGAATCCGTTGATCCTGAATCGGCAGAAGTTATTGATGCTGAAGGTCGGATGGTGGTTGCCGGGGGTGTAGAAATCCATGCTCATCTCGCAACACCTAAAGTTGATTCTGGTCGAGTTCTTCGTTGTGACCAATCGCGAATGGACCCTTACACTTACTCAGATATCTGTCGAGCTGGCGTCTGGGCTAGCGTTCCACCAACTTTTATGACTGGTTACAAGTACTCTCAGATGGGATACACCTTTGTTACCGAAGCAGCTTCTGCAGGACTGGTTGCCCGACATACACACGAGGAACTCGGTGAAATCCAACCTCATGATAAAATCATGTTCCCACTTTTTGGCAACTATCAACTCGTCATGGATTATGCTCGCGAAAAAGCGTATGACAAACTAGCAGCATTTGTCGCTTGGATGCTCGCAGCAACCAAGGGATGGGCGATAAAGGCCGTTAATCCCACTGGCGTTTGTGACTGGAGTTGGGGAGGTAACGTTGAATCGTTAGATGAGCAAATTGCGTGTTTTGATGTTACAGCCCGAGATGCTGTTACAGCGTTGTTAGAGGGTGCAGAAAGACTAGCTCTTCCGCATTCCCTCCATCTCCATGCGAATATGTTGGGTCGACCGGGGAATACGGATATCACCATTGAAACTATGGAGCTGGCTAGTAACCGACCGGCAACCAAGCGATCATCAGGTTACAACTTGCACATGACACATATTCAGTTCCATTCATATGGTGGTGATAGTTACGTCACTTTCCAGTCAGGAGCTGAGCCCATTGCGAAATATCTCAAGGGACACAAAAACGTGAGTTGTGATTTAGGGCAGGTTATCTTTTCTGATACAACCACGATGACCGCTGATGGTCCTTGGGAGTGGATTCTTCGTGGGATTTCAGGAAGCCGATGGGTAAACGATGATATCGAAGTTGAGTGTGGCGGCGGGGTTGTCCCCTATGTCTTTAAGAAAAGCTCACGAGTTAACGCGATTCAATGGGGCATTGGTCTTGAGATAGCTTTGATGGTTAATGACCCGTGGCGAGTTATTCCCACTACGGATCACCCCAATGCAGGAACCTTCATCAATTATCCACTGATTGCAGCGTGGTTAATGAGTAAGAAAGCCCGTGAAATTGTTTTAGACGATATTCGCCGATCTGCTAAGAAACGAATGGACATTCCTGCCATCGATACTGAATGGTCCTTAGAAGAGTACATTATTTCAACTCGAGCAGCACCAGCACGAATTCTTGGCTTGCCAGAGAAAGGACATCTAACTCCGGGTGCTGATGCAGATATTGCCATTTACAATCTTGACCCGAAGGAGGATTTTGCTAAGCATCCTGATAAGCTCATTCGTGGCCTATCAGGAGCATGGATGACAATAAAGGGTGGGCATGTTGTTCAGAAGAAAGGAGAAATGGTCGCTATTCCGAAAGGTAGTACACATTGGATTGATGCAACTGTTGAACCCGAATTGGCGAAAGAAGTGGAGAAGGACATTCGTGAGAAATTCATGAGCTCCTATACTATTGCCTTTGAGAACTATCCTGTATCGAAGCGTTATCTTCACCGATCCGCGCCTATGAAACTGGAAGCTAGTTCATAAGTCGTAAAACTAATAACCCGCCAAACCGTGCTGTGTCTCGCTCCAGTAGAAAATGTCATTATTGGGAGGCTGGAGCGAGGGTGCAAAACAATGCGAAAAGTTCGAGAGTTTACACCAGCTGATGCAGAAGAGCTAGCTCAATGCATAAACGAAAGCGAAGGTGGTTGGCCAGGCGGACTCACACAGGGCGTACAACATACGGTTCAGCATGTCATGGAAGACTACGAACGAGAAGTAAAATTCAGCTGGCTCATCGCCGTTGATGAACATGATCAAGTTGCGGGAATATCGACTTTGCATCCTCATTACGAAGATCAAGAAGCCGCATACTTAGGTTTTCTAAATGTTGCTGATGCGTTTAGAAAGAAAGGGTTTGGCAAAGCCCTGCTCATTGAATCAGTAGAAAGAACAAGAGAATTAGGATACAAACGACTCTTTCTGGGCACTTGGGCAGGAAACCTAAACGCGGTTCCAGTGTATAAACGAACAGGATTCTTCTGGCGACCAGATACTCAAGTTGAGATGGATAATTACATTCCAATGATACTCGAAATGCCCATTGCTCAATCCTTCTTTCAGAAGCATAACTGGTATGATAGTTATGTAAGGAGAATCGAAATCGTTCCTGATGAAATGGAGTACCGGGGTCTTCATGTATATGAGTATCGTTGGCAAGAAGAGTCTGATTCTTTGCGTATAGTTATCGACCGAGAAAGTCGCGGACCCACCGTAATTGAATCTGATGAAGTGTTAGTTGAATGCTGGGTGGCTGATCCAGAACCAACCTTGGGCCTTCCCATTCCCGTTGAATGGACAATTCGTAATAAAGTTGCATCCAAATCACTCCAGTGTCAATTGAGAGCGAAGTTACCAAAAGGATTCCAGATGATTGAAGCACCTCCATCGAAAATTACTGTCCAGCCTAACGACACTATAACGATCAAAGGCGTCATTCAGGGTAAAGTTACAGTAACCCCACCAATTGAGGAAAAGGCAGCTCTTTCAATAAAGTCCAAGCTGCAACTGGAAAAGATTCCAGTTGAATTAGAAACGGGTTTACGTGTAAAGCACCCCATTGAAATCTCAACAGTTCCTCCATCACTGTGGTGTCGACCTGGAAACGAACTTAATCTCGATATTACCCTGAAGAGCAACCTCAAAATGCCTGCACAAGGAACTCTTCGTCTTCGCCTACCTCGAGGGCTCAAAGTACCACAGAAACAGTTTGAGGTAAATTTCACACCTGAAGGATATTCAGGAATTAGCGTGAAGGCGTTGACCGATTCAGGCTTGAAGACTATTGCCTTGTCAATCCGAATGCACTTAGATCTTCTGGTGGAGGGACAACAACTTCGCACGCGTACAGAAACTATCAATGTACACTGTTTGGACAAAGGAGGAGTGTTAGTTACTTCTTTTGATGACAAACGACGAT
>Ga0209636_10001845_pt1 | contig 21462 bp, 12 predicted proteins | sample DeeMarSWOR152_54_FD_187464 | JGI IMG/M metagenome (GOLD analysis project Ga0209636, IMG submission 187464) | Marine sediment microbial communities from White Oak River estuary, North Carolina - WOR-1-52-54 (SPAdes) (version 2) | ecosystem: Environmental > Aquatic > Marine > Intertidal zone >...
AAGGTGTTACCCCAACCTGAGCCCTTAGAGATTACCAACCCCTCAAACAATGAGACAGTCTCAGGAACAGTCAACGTTACCTGTGATGCTGACCCAGAAATTGTCAAAGTGGAATTCTACATTGACTCAGAAAGCACGCCACGGTCCACTGACAGCACATCTCCCTTCTCATGGAGCTGGGATACTACTGGTGACAGCGACGGCAGCCACACCATTACGGTAAAAGGCTACGACTCTGGTGATGGATTTGTGGATGACGACTCAGTCAATGTGACTGTGGATAATGCAGGAGAGTGTCTGGGAACCGTATTGCTTGGAATGTTAGTACTCTTTGGATCTGCTACTATCTCTAGAAGGAAATAAATTTTTTTCCTTTTCTTTTTTTAATTCATTTTTTATTTTTTGTGTTTAAACCTTTTCTTGAAGTCACAGTTAATCAATTCCATTGGCATAGATTCCTTTCACGAATTAATACACAAATCTAATAGTTCCCCGTACCGGTTGACGAGAACTGGTTCAAATATAAGAAGACATCAAAAATTCAATTGTTACACATGTAACAAAATGAGACAAACACTCATTAATGAATAACCTCGTATCGAAAACCTTTTATACCATTGAGCGTTGTGAGGCTATGTTTGAAAAACCAGTTGCATTAATCAGAACCATGCGCCCCATGACCTGGATATCTGTGATGATTACTATCTTTGCTGGAATGATGATCTCTTTTAAGGGCATTCCCCCTCTCACAGATGTGATTTCTATTTCAATCTTATTGCCCGTATTCGTTCTGGGATATGCAAATACATTGAATGCGTATACTGACTACAAAATTGATGAGATAACCAGACCTTACAGAGCTATTCCAAAAGGTCTTATAAAAAAGGAGACAGTCTTATATTTTGCAGTATTCCTCTTTCTGGGAGCACTTGTTATTTCTGTTTTAGTGCTCGACCTCTTTTTGTCCTTATTTGTCATTGCAGGGTTAATCCTGGGCACTGCCTATTCTGCCAGACCCACCCGCATTAAGACGCGCGGTCCTGCAGCCCCCTTGGCTATTGCAGCAGGGTACGTGTTTGTCCCTCTGGTAGGTGCTTCTCTTCTGTATTCGCAGATTAATTATGACATTCTCCTGATAGCAGTAGTTTTAACCGTACAAACAGCAGGAGCCAGTGTCAGTAAGGATTTTATAGACTTAAAGGGGGATAAAGCCCTTAATGTGAGTACTATTCCCTTACAAATAGGAGTGAAAAAGGCTCAATTCATCGTTTTTTCAGGTCTTGTCACACCTGTGGTCGTGTTTCCTGTTCTGTCTGTCTTGGGGGTTTTACCTCAACGGTTTCTCTTTTATGTAGTATTACTTGTGTGGGTTGCATACATTGTGTATATGTATAGAGATGCGCACAAGTATGAAAAAGCTTATATTCATTCATTCTTCTTGTGTGCTGCCAGCATACTGTTATCAGGAATCGCGTATGCAGGAGGGATTTCATGACCGTGAAAGAATCGTTATCATCGGTGAAGATCTCGTACAGAGCAGTAATAGCTACTGTAGGGCTGTGTGCAGTTATCTATTTGTACTATGCAGGAGGTGGCATAACCCAGTTGGTAGCAGTTGCTCTGTTCCTGGGAGTCTTATACTTGTGGACAGAAACTCTTGAGAGCTTTCAAGATTTTCAGTTAAAAAAGGAGAAATGGGTTACCAATACAATAGTGGGAGTAATTGTTGGGTTGGCCATGTTTGTCATATATTTGGGGTATCAGAGACTGGATCTTTCACGTGTCACATTCAATGTCTCAATTTTTGCAGCAGTGACCATGGTGGCTGCTGCAGAAGAATTCTTCTTCAGAGGGTACTTACAGGGGAAACTGGCCAAGGATTTTGGCATTGTCTCCCGAATTGTTATTGTAACAGTACTGTTCGGGCTGTACAAGGTTGCTGTCTTTTCATCAATGCGGAGCTTTTTATCTCTGGCTGAAATTGTTGTCATCAGCTGTATTGGCTCTGTCATACTAAGTATAGAAATGGAAAAGATGAGAAACCTTTTGGCCCCAGTGGTGAGTCACGTTCTGTGGGATAACCTAGTGTATTCCAACATGACTACTGTCCCCTCCTGGATTACTACATCTCCTCAATGGACGGAGACATTGTACAATTATCTTTTTAGATTTTCAGGGTTTTTCTGCAGTCAGGAGAGTTATGCATCCTATTTTGTGGCAGGAAGGCAGTTTGTAACCTGCTCCGGGTGTACTGGCATATTTCTGGGAGCTTTCTTTGCCTTCTTCTTGTATGAGAAGAAGATTTTTACAAGGCTGCATACAAAGAAGTTTTACATACCTGCACTGCTTCCCCAGATTCTCCTGTTCTTTGGATTAAACATTGCTACTTGGACAGGGATATTAACCCCCTCTGTCATGAGCGGACTGCAGCTGCAGATCATTAACTACGCCTACACCTTTTTTGGCATGCTCTTGGGATTCAGCGGAGTAGTTTTGCTGGTTAACGTGATCAGTACGGGGGGAGAGTCGTGGGAGAAGCGGGTCGATGACTGGTTGAAAGACTATGAATATGTGGTGATTCCTGCTTTGTTACTGGCTTTTCTTTCCAATCCGTTGAGTAATCCCCAGATGACTGCTTTAGTTTTCTTCAGTATTTTAGTGGTCTTTGGCATCGTGACAGTGGTGGTGTTTGCAGGGTTACTGATTATGTTGGTGATTAAGGGGTGAAAAAGAAAAAGAAGAAGTTTTGAGAGGGCTTGCCGTAACAGTTAACTGCTCGCCTCTCATGTAAAGATCTTAACGGTGAGTAAATCAAAGGCCCAACAACGGTAAACCTTTTTTTCTGTCTATCTGGAAAAACCAGACATATTAGTATAGAAAAACTGTCAATGGTTTCTCTTTTGATCTCTCTTTTAATATTCACTGTACTTTAGAGAAAAGGGCTAAAAATATTGTGATTTTGATTTAGTCACTTCTTTATTGCTATAATTCTTTAAATTTATAATGTCTTATCTAATTGATCATTGTTAACGTTAACAGTTTTAGACCATCAACTCAGGGGGGAACCCTAAAGTTTATAAAGGTGGAGTGAAAAGGAAATATAGCACTTGCACCAATACATGAATTGCAGGTGCCAAAATAACGAGATCGGAGGTGAAAAAAGTGAAGATTCGAAAGGTATTTGTACTTGCTGCCATAGTAATGCTCGTTTTCTCACTGGTAGCTGTAAGTGCTAAGCCAGGCAAGGCAACAATTCACGTGCAGACTTATGGATACGAAGGAAGAGATTTACTGAAGCTGAAAGTAGAGATTGCTGGTGAAGATTCTGACAGTTTCTACATTGCAGTTACTCCAGGCGTTGTGAAAAAGGTTTCAAAGGAGATCAACATTGAGTTGTTACCTGTTGTACAGATTAGTGAGACCACCTACAAAGTACCCAAAGCCTACTTGACAGAAATTGCATCTAACGAGTACGTGGCCGTCGTTCCCAACAATGTGGCCAAGATGAAGTGGTGCATCAGAGACAAGGTCAAGGGCATGAACGGAAATGACATCGTAAGTGTGCTTGTGTGGTTCAAGGAAGCAGGTTCATTTGGCGCAATAAGAAAGCACGGTACTGTAACCTACGAGTTCTTGAGCGGTATGGGAGCTGCTGTGGACATTCGTGTGTCCAACATTAAGGCTCTCTCTGAAGAAGGTACCATCGAGTTCGTAGAAGAAGATGGGATTTCCCACATTACCCTGTCTTCCAGTGTCCCATTAATCAACGCAGATGATGTGTGGGCCATGGGCTATGATGGTACTGGCGTCAAGGTCTGCATCATTGACACAGGTGTTGACCCCAACCACTGCGACTTTCCCTCAGGAAAGATTGTGGGCTGGGCAGACTTCATAGGTTCAGGCTCCTCACCATACGATGACCACGGACACGGTACCCACGTTGCTTCAACTGCTGTAGGTGAAGATGCACCTTTGGGTGTTGCACCTGGTGCTGATTTAATGGCTGCCAAGGTGTGCAACTCCGGTGGATCATGCCCTGATTCTGCTATCATTCAGGGTGTCGACTGGGGTGTCGCCCAGGGCGCAGATGTAGAGAGCTTGTCCATCGGTGGTCCTGGTGGTGACGGTACCAGTGCTATTGCTCAGGAGTGCAACTGGGCAGTTAGCCAGGGCGTGGTGGTTACTGTAGCTGCTGGAAACAGTGGATCTGGCTGCTGCACAATAGAAACGCCAGGAGATGCCACAAATGTCATCACCGTTGGTGCTTCTGACAAGTCTGACGCACTGGCAAGCTTCTCCTCACGAGGTCCTACCACAGACGACAGAGTCAAGCCTGACATAGTAGCTCCAGGTGTCTCAATCTACGCTGCTGCAAGGGGTACATCCTGCAGTGACACTGGAATGTCTGGAACATCAATGGCAACACCTCACGCAGCTGGTGTGGCTGCTTTGATGTTAGACGCAAGAGGTACAGCAACACCGTTACAGGTCAAGAACTGTATGGGTGCCACAGCTATCGACAAGGGCAACACTGGTAAGGACTGCCTGTGGGGCTGGGGTCGTGTTGACGCTTACGCTGCTGTCAACCAGATCATCAACAACCCCAATGTGTCTCCACCAGGTGATGCTTCAGACTGCGGCTGCACATGCAATGGTGGAATCTGCCTCGGTACAGCATTCTTATCTACTTTAGTGCTCCTTGGTGTAGCAATCAGACGCAAGTAGAACAACAGAACAACCCCAATTTATTTTCTTTTTTCTTTTATTCTTTTATTCTTTTATTCTCAATTGCCACAGTCTTCATTTCGGTTATATATCATTGGGGACAAATTGTTGTTGTCACACTTCACATCATCATGTGCCATACAGGTAATCCCTTCTTTGCTATCTATACCATGACGTGAAAGCAAAGATTCTTCATCCAAACCTCCCTGCGTGGCAGCCCAATAATCATCAATATTTCATCATTTTAATAGCCTGCAGTATCTACTACTCATGGAACTCAAGTGTTACACGTGTAACAAACGACGCCTGTTAATTGAACCTTTGTGAGTTGTCAAGTTTTTGGGATAGAACCTCTCTGAGTTCATACATCATCTTTTTGTTAATGAAACACAAGCAATAAAGATAAATTCACTAAATGCTACACGTGTAACAACATCATCCCCTGGAAGGTTGACAATCCCCCTTCATGGAAACCCTTAAAAAGCTTCACGAAAACGATAATAGTTATGAAACGGTTTACGCAAATTGACCATACTGTCATGGAACTCTTTGAGGAGTACGTGAGAGAATGGGTTTACACCACCTTTGACATATTGACTCCTCCCCAGAGAGAAGCGTGGCCCTTAATTGCAAGTGGGAAAAATACCTTAATTTTTTCGCCAACTGGTTCTGGAAAGACGTTAGCTGCCTTCTTATTCTGTATTAATGAACTTTTTAAATTGTCAGTTCAGAATAACCTGGAAGATACCATATACGTTTTGTATGTATCGCCATTGAGAGCATTGAGTAATGATGTCCACAAAAACTTATATGAACCATTGAGAGGAATTTTAAAGAATTTGAAAGAGAGAAATATTCACTGTCAGCCCATCCGTGCCAGGGTGAGAACAGGGGATACCACCTTAAAAGAACGGGCAAAGATGGCCAAAAAACCACCTCACATCTTGATTACTACACCAGAAACCCTCTACATTATATTAACCACCAAGAAATTCAGAGAGAATCTAAAGAATGTCCAGTACGTTATTGTGGATGAAATTCATGCATTAGCGGGGTCCAAAAGAGGAGTCCAGCTGTCTTTGTCACTGGAACGATTAGTATCCTTTTTGGGAAGGTACCCTGTAAGAATTGGATTATCTGCTACCCAGTCACCTGTAGAGGAAATAGCTAAATTCTTGACAGGCGTAAAAGAAGATGGAACAACCAGACCGTGTGAAATTGTGAACATTGGAGCACGTAAGAACCTGGATTTGCAGGTAGTATCACCAGTGGACAACTTGTTAGAAGCAAAAAATGATGTGGTCTGGAATGCTGCATACTTGAAATTGATTGAAATGATCCAATTTCATGAGACCACGTTAATTTTTACCAACTCCAGGTACCGGACTGAGCACATGACTTTACAGTTAAGGGAGATAGGAGATGAATTAACCCTGAAAATTGGGAGTCACCACGGGTCCATGTCCAGGTTGATACGGCACGATATGGAAGAAAAGCTGAAGGCAAACAAATTGGATGCAGTGGTGGCCACCTCTTCTTTGGAGTTGGGCATTGATATTGGTTCCATCGATCTGGTGTGCAATGTTGAGAGTCCAAAATCCTTATCCAGCGGTATGCAGCGAATTGGGAGGGCAGGGCATTTGCTGAAAGAGACTAGCAAGGGCAGGATCATAGCCACAGACCCTGATGATTTAGTGGAATCTGCAGTGTTGGTTAAAGGAATAAAAGAGAGTGTTATTGATACCACTGCTATTTCGTTCAATGCTCTGGATATACTGGCTCAACAGATCGTGGCAGCTGCTGCTGCTGATGACTGGAACACTGATGAGTTATATCAAATGGTAAGACGGTCGTACTGCTACCATTCGTTATCCAGAGAAGATTTTGATCGTACTGTGGAGATGCTCTCCTCCCAGATATCCAGAAATGTCTACCCTAAGATCTTTTATGACAAGGTAAACAAAAGGATCACCAGTACCAGAGGTTCCCGAACCATTGCTTTCCGCTGTGGAGGTGCTATCCCTGATGTGTCCGATTACGATGTGTACCAAGATACATCAAAAATTGGAACGTTAGACGAGGGATTTGTGGAGAGAATCCGTCTAGGAGATGTCTTCATATTGGGATCACAGGCGTGGCAAATGACAGGGTTGGACAAGAAAAAGGTGTTGGTCCAGCGGGTGTCAGGGGTGCCGCCTACCATACCGTACTGGCAAGGACTGCGCCCGTCCCGGACATTTGATCTGGGGTTATTAATAGGAAAATTCAGAAGAGAAATGGAACAAAGGATACATTCAGATGAGCTGGAAGAATGGCTGCAGTCAGAGTACTTGCTGGATTCAGATGGAGCTTCTGCAGTGGCCAAATACTGTGTGGAGCAGTACATGGTTTTAGGTTCTCTTCCTTCTGATCAGAACATTGTGGTGGAATCCTTCAAAAATGAACTGGGACAGCAGCAAATTGCAGTACACTCTCCCTTTGGGATCAGAGTGAACGATATCTGGGGCTACTCTTTGATGGTGGCTTTACAAAAGAAGGTTGGCATCCACGCGGGAGTGGCCACAGTGGATGATGGCATATTGATGACGCTCCCTGAAGGTGTTCACGTAACCTGTGAAGAAATGTTCTCACTGGTGAACACAGCATTTCTTGCTCATACTATTGAGGAGATTCTCATGAATTCTCCTGTTTTTGCTTCCCGGTTCCGTCACTGTGCAGTCAGGTCCTTTCTCATACTGAGAGAATATGCGCAGAAGAAAATCCCGGTGTGGCTTCAAAGTTTGAAAGCTGCAGAATTGCTGGACGAACTTAAGAACGATAAAACCTTCCCCGTGGTAAAGGAAGCGTTAAGGGAAAGCGCAGAAGAGGCTTTTGATCTTCCTCATTTGATGGAAATTCTCAAAAAAATAGAGGAAAACCAAATCAAAGTTACCTTTTGCGAGACAAGGATTCCATCTCCTTTTATACATCAACTGCTGCTAGTAGGTCAGTTTGGTGACTTTGGCCAGATTTCCAATGAAGAGCGAAAATTACGGTTAATTCATTTACACAGGCAGGTTTTAAAGCAGTTGATCGATGAGGATTTAATAAAGAGTTTACTGGTAGAGAAAGATGTTAACCATTTGGAAAGGGAAGTACAGTTTCTTTTGGATCACCAAAAAGCGAAATCTGTGGACGAATTAGGAAGGGTTATCCAGTCTCTGGGCGATGTAACACTGGACGAAATTGAGGAGAGGGTCTTCCACCCGGAGATGGCAGAAGTGTTTCTGGAGAAATTGTGTAAACAAAACCGGGTTTTACAGGTTGCTATTCCATTTGCTGTCCCGGAAGAGCGGTGGATACCTACCGAGCTCTTCAGTGTATACAGGGCTGCCTTTGCCAGGCACACGAAGCGTACAGGTTCCCTCAAGAGGCTGCACGCATTCACAATGGTTGGTATCATTGAGAAGGGAGAACTCCAGTATACTCCGGTGGAATGGGTTCCCGAAGAATTGAGAAGAGAACAGGATCAGTACTCGTCTCAACTTGCCATAATCAAGAACTTTCTAACCCATCACGGACCTGTCACCAAATACGAGTTAATGGAACGATACGGGTTATCCTCTGAGAGTGTGGCTGCTGTGCTCGATCATTTGGAGGAAGAAGGGTTGGTAAGCCAGGGCTCCTTCGTGGGGAGTAAGGATTCCCCCCAGTGGTGCTGGAAGAAGAATTTAGAAGAACTCCACCGGAGAAGTTTGAAATCGTTGAGAGAACACGTCAAACCTTTGTCTCCAGATCGATATGTGGACTTCATGCTGAAGTGGCAGCACGTGCATCCTGACACCAGATTCAAAGGAAAAGAAGGTGTCTTTACAGCGATAAAACAGTTGCAAACGTGGGAAGAGCATATAACGTGCTGGGAGAGATATTTTCTTGCTACCAGGGTCTCCAATTACAAGCCACAGTTTTTGGATGAGTTGATAACTGAAGGGAGAGTATCTTTCGGGAGGTTCAATCTACTGCCTGAGCATATACTGTACTCTATCCCCAACAGGGGAGTTATCCAGTTGTACTGCAAAGAAGATTATGATTTTGTGGTGAATGCGCATGTCCAAAAAGAGTATTTCGAAGATGTGAAAGAGGAATGTGAGGAGATCAATGACGTTTTAAAGATCTGGCCGTCTCTATCCTTTGAGGGAATAGTCACAGGGATACAAAGAGACAGAAAAAGAGTGTGCAGAGCACTTCTTCGGCTGTTCCAGTTGGGAGGGTTAGAAAACGATTCCTACGATTCAGTGAGAGAATCCATCATTATTTCTGGGATGTCTGCTGCCTGGGATTTGACCCATTCCCCCGGGGAGATTACAGACGATATCATCTGTAAGAGTGTCAAGAAAAAGGGGATCAAAGTAGACAAAGGGAGATGGGCATTAATAGAAAGGCCGCAGGAATGTGATATCTTGGAGCGGGTGCGGCAGATTTTCCGGAGATATGGGATTGTCACAAAAGAGTTGGTAAGAGTAAACAAAGAAGCAGTCACTCCTCAGGAGTTTGCACAAGCGTGCAGAATATTGCTGTTGAGAGGGGAAATCAGGGAAGGAAGGTTCATCGAGGGGGTGGAAGGTATCCAGTATGCCACACCTGATGCAGTGGAGGTTTTGAGAACGCTGGAAACAGATGATCAGTTCGTGGTGGTGAACATGAAAGATCCTGCCAACCTGTACGGGAAACTCTTTCCCATTACTGATGAGGACAAGAATGTGATCAAGCACACAGTGACGGTGGGAAATCACGTTGTTGTTCAGGGAGGAAAGGCTGCAGCAGTATTAACCACGAGGAACTACCCCGAAAAGTATTTCAATGTGGAGATGAGCATTGTGCGTGATTTTTCAAAAGAGGAAATAGTTGAACTCCTAGACAAAATAATTGAATACGGAAAGAAGAATAGGCTCCAGAAACGGTTCAAAGCTATCCGATTTGTCTCATTCAATGGGCAACCAGTCAATGAGGGGTTGATCCAGATTCTGGAAGCTTACGGATTCACAAATGGGAAAAATGGGGTTGTCCTCCCCATAAGGTGTGCGTTAAAGGATTTTGATGTGGATGAACTGGATGTTCCTGAAGTATTTGAACGACTGAAAGTGTCTGAACCTGAGATTGTGGTGTAGCCTCAGTATTCCTTACTGTCACAGTGCTAGAGACAACCAAAAGAAAAGGAATTGTTACACGTGTAACAAAAGCGAGATAAACACCAACCAATTTGACCACCTTTTATTTGGAAACCTTTATATTCCCACAGGTCAAATAATTTCATGCGCTTGCTTACCTTACCGTTGTTTATGATCCTGATTATCCCACTGATAGCAGCACAGCCAGGTATCGGGTTAGCCACTCCTCTTGTGGAGACCCTTACAATCGATTCATTCCCTTTCACGTACCAGAACAAGTTCAGAGTGTACAACACGGGGGAAGAAGAAAGAGTCTTTGTCATCTCCATATCTGCCCCCTACCAGGACGTTTTAGACTGGGTAACAGTAGATGCTTCCGTGTTTACCCTCATCCCTGGAGATACTAAAGTGGTCCAGTTTTCTATCTACGCTGATTCTGGTTACCAAGGGGAATACGACGTATTGTTTAAACCCACATTGCTGCCCACCCAGACCACACCTACCCCGGATTCTGCCATGGCCCATTTAGCCATGTCTGCTGCCTACAAGCTCACATTGATTGTCCCAGAAGGTGTGGGACCCCCCAGACCTCCTGAGGAAGAAATCCCTCCAGAAAAACCCAGAGAATTAACCAAGACAGTAGAGGAAATGGAAGAAACCAAAGCCAGCACAGTCCGCACCTTTGACAAGCCTCTGCTCATCAATGTTCCCTCACGCGCGTACGCGTATGAGCCTGTCCACTTATCTGTGGAATTCATGGAGGGAGAAGAACCCACAGAATTGGGATTCATTTTGGTGGCCCCCTCAGGAAAGAACTACACATTGGAAAGTGATTCCGTATTCTCTTTTAATGAAAAAGGTACCTGGAATGTTCTAATTGTCATAAAAGATGAAATTATAGCAGGAAATCCACTGGAGGTGGAGTACGATTTTGGAAAGGATTTAAAATTCAGAATTCTCCCTCAATACGGTATAATTGTAGTGGGTGTCATAACTGTTGTTATTGGATTATACCTGTGGAGGAGGCGAAAATAAAAAATGTATGCAAAATTTTCCATTTTTATCCTTTTCTTTCTCGTTGTACTCCAGCAGCCTTCCTTCACCTGTGAAATTGAATTAAGTAAGTCCTTTTACCAGCCTGGTGAGACCATTTCCCTTGATGTAATCATCTCAAATACCACATCTGCAAAGGAGTGCTTGAAATCGTTAGATATTACTATCACCGATTCTTTGAAACTCCTGTGCACTCTCACCAGTAGTTACCCTGTAGACACTGAATGCATTGAATCAGGAGAGGAGAAAACCTATACCTTCTCGTGTGTTATCCCTTTACATGCAGTAGAAGGAGTGGGAACTGTTGAGGTGTATGTAGAAACCTGGAGTGGTATTACACGTGTGCAGAAAGAATTCTTTGAAATAGGTGTTAATTACCCTCCTGAGATCACTGTAATCTCGTATCCTGCTGTGGTTAACCCCTCTCAACAATACGAGATAACCTTTTCCGTTTATGACAACTTTGGAATAGAGGATTTAGTCTCTGCAGAAGTTGTACTACATCATCAGATGACACAACCTTCTGAAAGGGAGTACTACCTCTTTACGTGGGAGAAACCAGATCTCTACACAGTGTGGAAATCTAATACCTTTGTGGGTGCAAATGCTTCAATTCAAAACAGAGAGATTGTGTGGACTTTAACTTTTTTGCTTAGTGAGATAGCCTCCCCGGGAGAGTGGACGTTAGAAATAACAGTGTACGATGCAGCCCACCAACATCACCAGGTCTTTGAGCGTCTTTATGTGACCAAGTATTTGTCATTTCATCTACAGGGTACATCCCGCGGGTTTGCTGCCAGTATCAACTTTGGGAAAGCTTCACCAGGAGAAGAATTACCACGGGTCGCTCTCATTTTAGTGGTAACATCCAATTCGTCCGTCAATGTTTCCATACAAGGAAGTGACCTGTACTCGCCAGAAGGGAAGATTTTGCCTATGGACATCTTCTATGTGGAATCCTCTGTGGGTAGTACAGTGCAGTTGGATGGTTCAAGACAGGTACTGTATTCTATGTATGCTGAAAAAAATGGGTTCAACAGGGAGACTCAAATCCACATTATATTCTCTGGAAAGTTGCCAGAAGTGGTAGAAGCGGGCACCTATTCTGGGATCTGGTACATTATCGTGGAAGCAGTGTAGTTCTTATGCATGCTCTCAGTTCTCTATCTATCTAGCTGTTCCCGATGCCCCCTAGCAGACAGATATAAGATTACGCATCAAATTCTCTCAAATCCTTCTTTACTGAAGAGAACTAATCGAGAGAGAGCATATAATTTGCCTTCTACAGTGGCGACAAAAATCAGGTCATCTTCCACTTCAGAACTACATGCATTTGGTTCATCACCATCAAAATCCATTACTTCTTTTTTTGTGTCAAACTTCCAGAGTATTCTGCCTGTATTAACTTCCAAACAGTATAGAATACCATCATTTGCGAACAAATATACTCTGTTCTCATAGACCTGAAGACTCGTTACTTCAGTTCCTCTTATTTCAGTTTCCCATAGTTTTTCCCCTGTTTCTTTATCAAAGGTCTGTATGATACCTTCTCTGGACAAAAGGAAAATCTTATCACGAAATGCTCGCAGAGATGGTGGGGGCCAGCACCTGATGTACTTTCTGGAATATGTATATTCCCAGATTACAAAACCCTTTTTATCCAGCAGAATCAGCGTATCCAGGTAATCTTTCTCTTCATCAGTTATGGCCAGCAGAATGCTGTCTTCAAAGACTGCGAAATGACCAAAATTCTCGTTTTCGTATGACCATACCTTTTCGTGATTTTTTATGTCAACAGAAACAAGAATATCACAATATTCATCGCCCCTGCCACACGTAGGGTAGAGAATATAGATAAACCCGTCATCATACAGACACATCCCGATTTCACTACTCTTCTCTTCCCAGATTATGTCACCAGTATAAATATCTGCAATCGCACGATAGATGTCGTTGATCTTCTGATACTCAAAAAAAATCTTATCATCCTGAATCCATCCAGTGTGAGTGTACAAAGATATTTCCCAGATCTTCTCACCTGTTCTCCCCTCAAAACAGATAATCCCTCTGGCAAACACTACGAGATAATCCTCAAAAACTTGCAGCAAAGGATTGTAGACGTACATGGTGTCGTATTCCCATAGAACATCTCCTGTTTGAGCGTCTACACCGTACACCCAAGAATCTGGGCCTGATGCATATACGATGCCGTTATGAACTACCAGCTTTCGTGTACCGCGTAATCCTGAAAAATCTGGACTACATGAAGCTTTTCTTTCTGGATCACGAAATGGAACTTCCCATTCTTTCTCTCCTTTTGTGTCAAATGATATCAATCTCTTGCACGTTATGACAAATACTTTTCCGTCGTGGTATGCTGGCTTTTCAAGGATTCTTTCCTGCAAATTGACTTCCCAGAGTAGGTGTTGGATTCCCCGTTCTTCCTCTGGAGTTTTCTTATCAATGGTTGTGGAAAAATCATCAGATAGACCCTTGCTACAATACTCTTCGGGGACTTTGCCAGGATAGCACTCCCAGCAGATCTCCTTGTCATACCAATATAACAAGTACTCATCACCAATTTCTTTCAAGATCTTGAACAGTGCAGAAGGAATTTTCCCATTGTACTGAACGTACTGCTTGCTCTCATATACGATGTTCCATGGTATCAAACAGTAACTATCAGATTTAGATTCCAGAATCATGTCTCTTCCATTGATCAGGTGCACCTCAGCAATAAAGTGCGGATTAAAGTCAAACGCGATAAGACTCTCGTATCCGTCCTCAAATTTTTCAGCTTCATAGAAATCAGTAAAACTTTGTGATAATCCCTGGATCAATCCTGGATCAATTTCTTGTTCATTGCTGTAGTAGAACTCACCTTTTTGTTCTATTCTGTAGTGTATCTCAGTGGTTGGACCAAACCTATCAAGTGTATATGTTATATCAAGTGCAGAGATGGTATACTCATCAGAGTAAGAAGACCATAACCCATCAAAGGGCCCAGAGATTACCCCAAGGGTGATAAAGAGAATGACTGCTCTCTTTTGGTTCATGCATGTAGTTGTTTTGGGTACTATTTATATCTTACCATAGAAGACTTGTTAGGTTGTTACACGTGTAACAAATGTGGAAACTATATAACCAGTGGAGGCTGTCACATTTCTGGGTGTAGCCATCATACTTCTAAAGTTGTCTATTTTAATCGAATCAAGAAGATTCATGATAATTTCACTGTTACACGTGTAACATGGCAGAGAAAACAATGAAGACTGGACCCCCCAGTTAGGAAACTTTAATATAGAGAATGTCATAGAACTGGTATGAGAAAGTGGATTTTCATAGTGTTCGTTGTCTTGTGTGGATGCATTGGACAGGAAAAGCTCACATTGACTGAGATCACTTTCTGTACAGATGAGCCTTTTGACCGCTCTTATGAACAGAATCCTGATGCCGTATACGTGCAAGGTGAAACAGCCTGGATCTACTTTGAGGCCTTTAAGTTCCAGTATACACAAGAAGAGAGACAGGACGTTACAATTTATAGTGCTTCATTCGATGTTACACTGGAAGTATATGATGATGACGGTATCATTGTCCTTGAGGGAACGCAGCCTATAGACGTAGCTTCAGCAGACGAATTGGTATATGTGTGGTTCAAATTCTGGATAGGCACCAGTGAGTTTGAAGGAGTATATACGGTTAAGATTACTGTAACAGATACCTTATCAGAGGAATCTGCACGAACAGAGGGCACCTTCACTGTAAAGGGTACAGGGCAGCTATAGTATGGTACATCAGCCTCCAACCACAGTAACATCTTCCACTCTTACTGACGGTACGACTGCATTGTCAAACTGTTTTACATCGTTACCTACTCCCGAAATGGTGTTGAACCAATCAAACGCAACGCCGGACACCATCCCGCCCCTTACAGGATATTGTATCTCCCCATTTTGAATGAAAAAGGCTTGGGACAACTGTGCGCTGATGAGTCCAGAGCCTTTCTGTGCAAATCCAGCCATGGATTCAATTACCAACCCTTTTTCTACTTCAGAGATGAGCTGTTCTTTACTCTTGTCACCTGGCTGGATCACTAAATTTGACGGGAAAGACTCGGGAGTTGTTCTATACCCCTTGCCAATAATACTGCGAACCATGTCAAATCCACTGGGGAACCGAGATGCATTTGCCGTATTCTCCATCTGTAAAGCATGAGCAGTGGTAGTATTGTGGAGATAACTCTGTAATGTGCCATTTTTCAGTAATGCAGTATCTTTTGAGGGGCAGCCCTCATCATCGAACCCTCTGGAGGAAAATCCATTCTCCAGGAGCGCACTATCTGTTACAGAGAACTTTTCAGATGCTACCTTTTCTCCGATTTTTCCCGTCCAGAAAGATCGTCCAGTTATGACACTCTCTCCTTTTAAAGCATCAGTCAGCACATCTGCTATCTGGTACGAACACGCTTCTGGACCAAAAATACATGTGCCTTTAAAGGATTTCATGGGTTGAGGGTTGACCATTTTTACAACTTTTTCTCCCACTGCTTCTCCCACCTTCTCTGGGGATATATCTGCAGTGCGGCTGAATTCAACATCAATGCACACCCCTGTTACCTCACCATTGTATTCACCCACTCCTCCTAAGTACAAAACTGCTTTCGTCTCTTTTTCTTCGTGGTCCACTCCCAAAGTGTTGACAATTCCTCGCCAGCCAGACTGGAATACCACACGTCCGCTCTTGGCCCTCACCCGTGGATCAAAACCTTCAGCAGCAGTTATCAGCCGCTGTGCCACGTCAACTGCTTCTTCCACTGTTATTCCAGCAATCTGGGGGTCATACGTTTTTTTCACTGTAACACGCTGACCTGGTCCGGGAAGGGTGAAATGAGGTATTTTAGCACTCACCCGAGCTATGGACACTGCTTTTTCTCCAGCATTTATGAGAGCCTTCTCTGTCAAGGTGTTGGTACAGGAAAATCCCACTTTGTTCTTTATGGCCACTCTAAATCCTACACCTGCATCGGTTAGTCTATTTTGTGTCAGAATTTCAGAGTTTCTGACAGCAACCTCAGTGGTTTCAGTCATGGTAAAGTATGCTTCTGCGTGGGTTGTACCTTTTTCAAGCGTTTTTATATTCTTGTGAACCAAATCACTGAATGATATCCATTCCACAGTCATGGTCTACCCTCCTGTTCCTCCTACCATAATAGTACAACGGATGGCAGGAACGACTCTCCCCTGGACTGCAAACTGGTATTTCCCACATGCTCCTGGGCGCAAAACTGCTTCCTTGCTTACTGCATCTATAGTTTTAAACACCTCAATAGCGTTCCCTGCCACGTTAGCCCCTCGGAATTCTTCAGTTAATACACCGTTCTCAATTTTCTGTGCACTCTGGAATCCAAAGGTGAAGTCTGCATTGGAGTCTGCCTGACCCCCAAAGGTCCCCTCCAAAAGGAGGCCATCCTTGATATTTTCTATCATTTCCTCAACAGTGTAATCACCTGCTTCAATACCAATGTTGGTCTGCCTGATCAACGGTTCTACACTGTAATCCCAGGCGTGGGCATTTCCCGTTGGATGAACGTCAGCGAGGGCAGCACTTTCCCTGTCGTGCATGAATGATTTCAGAATCCCATTTTCGATCAAGATGGTCCTATCACAGAAAACACCCTCATCATCATACACAAAGTATCCTAACCCACCTGGGACATGGCCATCATCGTAAATAGTCACCAATTCGGAGGAAAATGTCTCCCCCACTTGGCTCCCGAAGCCACCTCCTGCCATGGCCAAATCTGCCTCCAAGGGGTGGCCAATAGCTTCATGGAGTAAGGTGGCGCACAATTTGGGATCAATAATTACATTGAACATCCCTGGAGGGGGTGCTTTCACATGTGACAAATTAACTGCTTTCTCTGCCACTTTTTTCCCTAATTCGTAGGGTGTCACTCGATCAAAGAGTTCCAACCCCCCTGTATGAGCCAGAGTTTCTGATGCTGGACAGATTACTGCACCTTTAGCAATCACATCCACGTACAACATCACCCGTGTAGTACTCTGGGTAATGCGTGCACCTTCTGAGCTTAAAAAATATTTTTCATCTTCCACGGCAATATAGGTAGCTTTCACATCTTTAACTTCTGGTCCTACCTCTTGCGCACCTTTGTAGGCTTCTGATGGAATATCCACGATATCCTCAGCAGCTATGCCCACAGAGTTTTTCACAGGTGCTTCTACCTCTGCAACAACTGCTTTTACCGGTTCAAGTTCAATTTCTTGTTTTTTCAAGGACGAAGCAGCTTTCCCTAACTTTGCTGCATTCTCAAGGGTTTTCTCCACATTGTCAACGTCACACACATTTGTTGAGCTGAAGCCCCAGGATTTCTTGTCCACCAAAACTCTGATACTCACACCGCCCAAAGAGGCACTGGAAAACTGTTCTACAGCACCGTTTTTTACAATACACGTTGTGATTATCCTGTTCTGGCCGCGTATCTGTACGAGATCCACCTGGCGAGCAAGGTTGGTCTGTAAAGACTTTTCCATGATTTCAAACATAACTGTCAACTCCTGGTTAATATTGGAATGGAGTTTATATACTTTGATATACAGTTTTGAATTGGCAAACTGCAAGGTGCTAGAAACCGTCTCAAAGATAACCTAACCCTATCTGCCATACAAAAAGTGCAACCACAGAACCGTCCTCTGCAGCCACGACCTTTACATCATCATTAACACTAGAAACGAGTGATACAGCACCACACCCTTCGGGGATAACCAGTCAAAAATATCTACTACTGTTCTGTACTCCCACATTATTTCACCAGTTCTGAAATCCAGACAGTACAACACTTGATCGTTTGCAGATACATAGATATTGTCTTTGTAAACCTGAAAGGTCACGACAGATGTTCCTCTCAACTCTCTCAGCCATAATTCCTCCCCATCTTCTGCAGCAAAAGCTTCTACATAACCATTTCTTAACAAGAAGATTTGGTCCTGAACCATTTCGGCCTGGGCTTCTCTGAGAACAACTGCTGGCTCCATTTCAGACTGCTGTTCCCAGATTATTGATCCACTTTCATCTAAGAACACCAATGTAGTCTGATGGGATTCCCTATCGTACAAGAGCAGAAGAATCCTGTTCTCGAAAACGTGCAAGAGTTCCAAATCCTTCCCGTAGTGGTAAGACCATACCGTTTCCATAGACTCAATATCACGTGCAATAAGTTCCTTCTCTTTAAAATTTCCAAAGTATAAAATCCCGTCATCATAGAAAGGGCATTTCATTCCCAAAGTGTTTTCTTTCCAGATAACTTCTCCAGAATCACTATCTGCTAACCCATAAAAGAAGTCATATTTCTCAAAGCTACTGAAGAAGATTTTGTCCTCAAACCACTGCACTCGATATATGTGAGGTATACTCCAGAGTTTTTCACCTGTTTGTGTGGTGAGACAGGTTACTCCTTCGCTCAACATGAATATGTTATCACCGCGAACCCACAGAGAGGCATGACTCCCCTGTGTTTTGTACTTCCACACCACATTCTCTGAAGTGCTCTCCACTTTCTGTAACCAGTAATCTGGAGTAACAGCATAGATCATTCCTTCGTGAATCAGTATATTAGTGCACCTACAGGGAGAATCTTCTTGTTCTGCTCGTACCTCCCACAGTATTTTTCCTGTTTGAGTATCAAGGGAAATTAATCGCTTTTCTGTGAGTGCAAAAACTCTCCCGTTTGAGTAGACTGGCGGAGTTGTAATAGGCTCTCCAAGGTTCATTTCCCACAGTACGTGAGTTTTTCCTCTTTCCTCCTCCCGCGTTAGCGTGATCTTACTTCGAGGAAAGTCATGGGAGATTCCCTTGCTGCTATACTTCTCAGGGACTGGAGCAGGATAGCACCCCCAGCAGGCAAATTTGTCGTAGTACAACCACTCATCTCTATCCAATTCCAAAAGTATTCTCAATAGTGCTGCAGGTATTTTTCCAGAATACTGCACATACAATTTCCCATCGTATTCAATGTTCCAGGGTATGAAACAGTGGAAATTGGAGCGTGAGCTCTCGCTCATTTTTTCCAATTTTCTCCATAAGCCTCAAAATCACTATATTTTCATCATAAAATAACATATAGAAAAGAAAGAAACGAGATGATCTCTCAAAGAAAAGGGAATGGTACAAATAAGACAGCACTGGTTCCGGTCTACTGGTAACAAATAGGATAACCACCAGAGTACATCCAATGTTCATTATCCCTTATTTAACAGACACTGCAACCAACATATTTTTTGCCCCTATGACGAGTACACCACCTGCAGGTCTAGACAGGTATATGAAGTAACCGCAGTCACACCAGCAGTGGTAGTAACGGTTCGTTGTACACTGGTTGGCACAAAGTGGTAATTTCCAGAGGATTTCACCAGTGGCAAGGTCCACACAGTAGACCATACAATCATCTGCAGCCACATATATTTTGTTGTCACAGATTTGGGAACTTCTTGTGTACCCTCTTACCTCAGTCTCCCATAGGTTCTCTCCATTTTTAATATTAAAAGCTTCTATGAATCCTCCACTTCTCGAAAGGTAGATAACATCTTGAAGAACTCCAACATTCTCTATGAAAGGGTACTTTACTCCTGCGCTCTCTTTACTGTAGATGTACTCCCACACTTTTGAACCTGTTTTATCCAAGAACACAATCTTGGCGTACTCAACTTCTGTTTTAGACCCATATACCAACAGAAAGGTACCGGCTTCACACGGTTGACAAAAGAGTTCTGCTCGGTAACCAGGGGGTACCTCTTCCCCATATGGGTATGACCAGTTCTCTTTGAGAGATTCCACAGATAGTGTAACTAATTTGCCTTCTTTTTCATTGTCAAAATACAGAATTCCATCATTATAACCGCAGTATATGTAATTTCTGTCTATCTTCCAGATTTCTTCTCCCGTATCAATATCAAGTAACCCATAGTAAGATTCTTCTCCCATGCTGTGAAAAAAGAGGTTATCGTAAAGTAACTCCCCATCGGAAGCATCATGTACTCTCCAGATCTCTGCGCCTCTTTTTGTATCCACACATGTTATACAATCATATAAGATTAGCAGCTTATCCTTGTGGATCACTAGGGTGGGACGAAGAGAATCAGCAAAGCCAACAGTGTAGTATTCGTATTCCCACAACACATTTCCAGGATAGTCCACTTTTACTACCCTAACGGTGGCACCATAATCCAGCCCTACGAAGAGTGCTCCTTCGTAATTGAGAACACTGCCAGTAAATGGAGTATTTTCTTTCTTAAGGTCAACTTTCCACAGGATATCTCCAGTTTGGGCATCAAAGGAAGTTAAGCAATTCTTTGTGAGTGCAAATAAGTGTCCGTTTGTGTATACTGGTCTGTCAATGAGAGGCTCTTCAAGATCATTAGTCCACAATATTTCCTGTTCAATTTCTGGAGGTACAGCGGGTTCAGTTCTGGGAAAATCATCAGAGGTCCCTTTATTACTATATTCTTCGGGGATTTCAGCAGGGTAGCATCCCCAGTGGACCTCTTTGTCGTACTGGTCCCATTCCTCTTTATCTATTTCCACTACTATTCTCAAGAGCGCTGTTGGTATGTCGCCAGAATACTGGAGATACAATTTCCCATCGTATTCAATATACCAAGGTGTAAAACAGTCAGTAGGTGAGTCTGATTTCAAAACCATAAGTTCTTCATTTTCAAACGTAATATTCAATAGAAAGGAAGGCTCCCGTATAGATTCTGTGCATTCATAAAAATCAGTAAAGCTCTGTAACAGCCCATGAATTACTTTTGGATCAATTTCTTGTCCATTGCTGTAATACTCCCCATCAATACATTCTATTGTATAGTAGTAGGGAACGCAGGTTTTTTTGTCGTCCTCAACAGTTCTTTGTCTAAATTTACAGATTATTTCAATGTTCACAATGGTGAACTCTCCCGTAACTGGAATGTCCTTTTGAGAACCTGGAAAATAGATGAAATCTGGAAAAGAAAGTAATCCAGCATAGATAACACCTAGGACAAATGATAAGATTATTAGTCCTTTCTTTTTTCGGTTCATATTGCTGTGTGCGTGTGAACCCATTTAAGTATTCGCATATCTCCTTTACATCTTTTCTCAATTTGAGAGGGGTTTCCAAATTGTCAATGATTACGATGTTACGTTACACGTGTAACAAAGGTGAGATGAACTCTAAAATACAGACCTAACTGATTATTGTCCCACTGTTCAACAGATGCTACTCCAGTGTCTTTTTTCTGTTCTAGATCAATTAATTTACAGAATATTATGTTGCCTAGCATTCCTTTTTCTGAGATTTATCCTACTTATTGAGCATCTGAAAATATTGAACAGAGAGTCTTAGTAGAAATAAAAAGAAAAAGAAATGGATTACAGCTGGTCGATGAGTGACTGAGCTGCTGCACGGGTGGCGTCTCTGTCTGAACCTGCAATGATCAAGATGTCGCAGCCATCGTAGGGTGCTTCAATGTATTCCCACTCA
>Ga0209636_10001846_pt1 | contig 21453 bp, 26 predicted proteins | sample DeeMarSWOR152_54_FD_187464 | JGI IMG/M metagenome (GOLD analysis project Ga0209636, IMG submission 187464) | Marine sediment microbial communities from White Oak River estuary, North Carolina - WOR-1-52-54 (SPAdes) (version 2) | ecosystem: Environmental > Aquatic > Marine > Intertidal zone >...
CAAAAATCGCGCGATAATTAACCTGTTTGTTTCGCAATTGTTTTTCTAGCAAGGCATGGAGCACGAGGTTCGAGCGCATCGAGAATTCAGCCTCAAGCAACTCGGGTTTTTTGAGCCTGGTAGCCGCTTCGACAAGCGCCCCTTGAATCTCTGCCCGAAGCTCAAGATTCCTCAAGACATCCCTCGGCTTAGTGCCCCACTTTCTGGCGATGTCCTCGATGAGCTGCGACTTCAGTCCGGTGAGCGCTCGCGTCGGCTCGAGTTCGTCGTTCGCTGGATCGTATTTCATCAGGTCCTCGAAGCCTTCCTCACCCATTGGGTCTTTCCGCCAGCCCTTGCGGACCTCGGTTACCTGCACCACCCTGCGCATCCGAGCAACGCTGCCCCGCGGTCTAATGGGTGCCGCCACGACGATAGCGTCCGTCGCCTTGAAGGAGCTGGCTGGGATGCACAAATCGTAGACCACGCGCTCAAAGACATCGCGCGCCGTGGCGCCGTGGATTGTACCCATGACCGAGTTGCCCGCAGCCCCCACCCGCATCGCCTCGTAGAGAACGCGAGCCTCCTCTCCTCGAACCTCACCTACCACAAGTATAGACTCCCCCAAGCGAAGAGCCGCCCGAAGCGCGTCCTCGGCTCGAAGTTCAGCGGAAGTTCCCGAAACGGCCGACTGCACGCGGAGCGATTGGACTTTGAACCCTAGAACTCGAAGTTGCTCGATGGGGAGCTCGGAAGTGTCTTCTAACACGATAACGCGAAACTTCGGCAGTAGCTCGAGCATAAGGGCACCGAGCAAGGAAGTCTTCCCCGATCCCCTGCTGCCCGTCACTAACAATGATGTCTGAGCGTCGACCATCAGGCTGAGCAAGCCGGCAGCATAGGGGGTCAGGTATCTCGCTTGGATGAACTGGGGCAAAGTCCATGGGGTCGGCTTGTGCTTGCGCAGCGCAAACGCCAACCCCTCCGGGCTCAGTGGATGCCCGATTGCCGCTATCCTCACGCCCCCGAGATTCAGATCGAGCACCGGGTCAGCCTCGGAGAACGGCCTCCCGCTGATGGCGCGGAAACGGGAAATCAGCGACTTGGCATCGTCAGGCGTCAGGTGGATGTTCGTGAGACATTCCTCGAAATCTCGATGATAGATGTGGATTGGCGTTCGCCCAACGGGTGCATCGATATAGACATCCTGTACTCGGGCATCTGCTAGCAGAACCTCGAGCACCCCTAGGCCCGCAGTAAATCTGGCTAGGTGTTGGGCTAGCGCCTCCACATCCTCCCTCGCGACATCGAGCTTTTCATCGACCACCAGCTTGGTCATGAGGTCCCCGCCGAGGTGCGTGAGCTGCTCTCGCGCTCGAAGCGGGTCGGGTTCGAACTCAGGCCGCTGTTTCAAAAGCGCTTGGCGTGCCCGGTGCAAGAGTAAAACCTGTTTGTGTGGGATTTTATGCTCGGGGAGAATCAGGAAGTAGAGGTGTTGGAGTTTGTCCCTTAAGCGGTAAATTCGAACCTCACTGCTCCCCACCCGATAGGCGTCGACTAGCTCGGCTCCCGCTGGTGGCTCAAGCGCGAATCGAGAACTCATGAAACACGGGTGGATGAGTGCCTCCAAGATTTTCGCGTAGCCCTCGCGATTTTTTCGGTCGATGCTTGCCAGCTTCGCGCGTTTTAGCGATGACAACATGGGGGTTAAAGCGCGCTCGATGAAGGTCGCCCGGCATCTCCTGCACTTTTCAGCTCCCCGCTTGGACCTCGCCCGCAGTTCCCGAACGATGACCTCAAGTTCCTCGCGCGCGCGTGCAGGGTCTCCCGGCATTACATTGAGCGCGTCCTTGAGCTGTTGCCTGCGTTCTGACTCACAGCGTTTGCAATCGGTCGGCGCTAGGTGGGCGAATGGCCAGCGTTTGCACGCCTTGAATATCTCCGCTACCTCCTTGAGTTCAGCCAAGCTCGGGCCGTTGTATTCGCGCTCGTAGATGTCTGCGAGGACCACAGCACTCACTGCTGGATACTCAGCGAGCGCACGCACGACCTCGCGCATGCAGACTTCGGATCTCTCGATAGAGGCGCCGTGTTCGCAACCCTCGCACTTGAACCTTAATACCCGCTCATCCCCCAGCCTAACTATCGCTGGCTCGCAGTTCATCCCCTCCGCCTCCCAGACTTCACACCCCTGTGACGTTTTCCACTCAAGACATCGACTCGAGAAGCCAGTCGAGCGAGTTCATCGCCGAGCTGGGCCTGCGATAGGTCGAGCTTGCCGTAAAGCTTCGTCAGCTCCGTGAGGTTCGCCTCGAGCGTCGCCACCCTTCGCTCTAAGCCTCTGAGGCGCTGCTCAAGCATCCGCGCGTCGTCCCGAAGGTTGGCTATCCACCGTCCGTGTTCAGCAAGCACTACTTTGCCGTCTTTATCACCAAACACTTTCGTGCCCTCCTTGTCTCCTGCAGGTCGAGAAACCAGCCCGATATGCGCGCCAGCTCTTCGGAAATCTTGCGGTCTTTGAGCGCTTTTCGCCACGCATTCGGCTGAGCCATGAGGAGTACCCATGTGCGCTCGCTTATCGCCCGTCCCTCATGCAGCTCATTAAACAATTTCTCCGGGTCGCCCCTACTGAGATCCCTCAACCTCGCCCGCAAGCAAGCAAATTTTAGAAAATCTTTTTCATCAACCAAAAATTCTCTCAAGCCTAGAATCTCGTCCTTGAGCTTGATGAAGTCGCGCTCGGCAAAGCGCGTCCAATCGTCGCGCAGGGAGCCGCCGCGCCTCGCGTTGAGCAAGGATTGGAGAAACTTGGCGGCCGCAGCTTTAAGCGAGGCTACAAGCTTTGCCAAGCGCCCGTGGCGAGGTGTGTCGAATTTGGTTGCATGGAGTGCCCAATCGAGCATGTTATCTAGTTTCGGCCAGAGTCCGCCCGCCGAACTCACCTCTTGGGGAGGCAATTCAAGAAAACGGTCAACCACTGTCAAGACTGCTTCAAATGTCAACTCATCTCTCATCTCCACCCAGCTCCTCCAGCCTTCTCTCAACTTCCGACAGCTTCCGCTTGCTCATGAGCTCTCGTCTGAGGTGAAGGCGCCGTTTGAGTTCCCCCCTGAGTGTTCTGAGCAGGTCCACCTCTGCTGAAAGCAGGAGCTTCGCCAGCGGGGGCCTAGCCTGTTTGGGATGGCGCAAGCGCTCGAGCAAAGCTAAGCTGATGTGCCAGGCGATAGCTAGCGCAACAACCATTGGTAAAGTGGTCATCTCTCCCGCCGCGGCTTTGAGTGGAGGTTTTTTATATGGGGGAAAAATTTGAAAAAAATTATCGGAATGAATTAGAACAGTTTTATCAAGCAATTGCGCAACGAGAGTAATGGTAATATTTTTAACTACAAAGGTAATACTAACCAGCGTGAGTCGATGCTTGGATTCATGATCGAAAGAATGACGCGGAAAAAGCTTGCGAATATCGAATTTTCTGAGATTAATCCGGAGCTTCCAAAAGACAAGGATGAAATCGGTCTATACATTCACATTCCTTTCTGTAAGATGCCTTGCCCATTCTGCGCGTACATTCGTTACCCTTGGAACCCAAAGCTTGAGCGGTCTTATGTAGAAGCCGTGAAGAAGGAGATCGACCTCTATCGAAAGGTGCTCGGTGATGTAAAGATAAATTCTATTTATGTCGGTGGAGGCACCCCAACAATCATGTCAGAGGGTGTTGCCGATATTCTCAAGCATGTCAGGAACGCTTTCGACGTGAGCAGCGACATAGGAGTTGAATCGAACCCTGATGATTTGAATGAAAAAACACTTGCCCTGTTGCTAGACGCTGGTGTGAGTAAGCTCAGTATGGGGGTACAATCCTTCAACGACGAGGTCTTGAAAGGTATAGGGAGGCGAAGCCACGACGCAAAACAAGCACTCGATGCAATAGAACTCGTCATGAGCAACGACGGATTTGACACCTTCAGCGTCGATTTGATGTTTTCTCTGCCGACCCAGTCCCTCGCCGATTTGAAGAGAGACCTTGACATAGTTATTGAAAAAGATTTGCCCCAAATCACAACTTATCCTCTCTTGTTGTTCCCGTACTGTAAAATGTACCGCGATGTGAAGGAACACAAGATAAAGCTTCCAGATAAAAAAGTTGAGAAAAAAATGTACGAGCTTATAGTGAACTCTTTCGTTGATGCTGGATATGAACCATGTTCGGTTTGGAGTTTCGCAAAGAGCGGGGTAGATAAGTATGGATCGGTTGAACGCGATGAGTATATTGGGATCGGTGCTGGCGCGATGAGCAATGTAGGTGAGTATTTCTACACCAATACCGCTTCCACCGAAGAGTACATCCAAACATTGGGTAAGGGTTCCCTGCCGATAACGATCGGAGCAAAATCATCACTAGACGGGACCGCAGCGAGATGGCTGTCTATGTCGCTTTACGAGATGGGGTTCGATAAACGTGAGTTTAAAAAGCGCTTCGGCATGGATGTCGATGAGAAATTTAAATCATTTCTGCGTTGGCTCAAACTTCTTGGGGTTATAAAAGTTGAAGGAGATCATGTCAAAGTTACAAGAAAAGGCATGCATGCCATTCACCTGATGACAAAAACATTCTTGCTCACGTTCGTAGCCAAAGCTTGCGTTGCATGCATAGAAAATCCAAAGCCCTTGCGGTTAGACTAAGTTTTGCTTCTCTCAGATTTCAGATGGATTATGTTGCAATTAAAAATAACAATAACAGTTGAAAATGTGGTGCAGTGGTGAAACTTGCGCAAAACGCAGAGGGTTTAGAAATTACAGCGAGTTAGGAAAGGTCGCGAAGCACTCAAAATCTAGCTAACTAAACCTTTAAATTTAGGCATGCCTAAACTTTAAAGATGATAACCGAAAGCACCGAGGAGTATCTGGAGGCAATCTACTACCTGTACGAGCGGGGAAAAACCGCTACCACTACTAGCGTAGCTAAGGAGCTTAAAGTGGCCCCTGCAAGTGCGACCCAGATGCTGAAAAAATTGGCCAAGCAGGGGTACCTAAAATACGTTCCTTATCGAGGAGTCACTTTAACGCCCAAAGGGGAAAAAATCGGGAAAAAAGTTCTGAGAAAACATCGGGTAATGGAAAAGTTTCTGAGCACTCTTGGCTTACCGAAATCTAGGATCCATAAAGATGCATGCGCGCTGGAGCACCACATCCCCGATGACCTCGAGCGGGCCATCTACCAAAGATTTGAAGGTGAAAGACTCCGGCCCCCAGGAGCCCCCAGCAACGTTGTGCCGCTCACTGGCCTGTTGGACGGGCAGAAAGGCATTGTATCTTTCATCGGAGGTGGGCGGGCAACTTCCCAAAGACTCGCCGATCTTGGGCTAACACCCCGCACAGAGATAACGGTCGTAAAATCAGCCCTATTTCACGGCCCACTTATGGTTTCCGTGAGGGGCACCACGCTAGCGATCGGTCGCGGTATTGCGGCCAAAGTTTTTGTGGGAGTGAAATAAAATGTCAACAGCCGAGAAGAGACCCATAACCATTGCCTTAGCTGGGAATGCAAACGTCGGAAAGAGCGTCATCTTCAATTATTTTACTGGGCTACATCAACACATCGGAAACTGGCCGGGCAAAACTGTTGAAAAGGCTGAGGGGAAGCTCCACTTCAAGGGACACGTGATGGATGTCCTCGACCTGCCCGGAATTTATTCACTCTCCGCGTTCTCGATTGAGGAGCGGATCTCCCGGGAGTACATCGCAATTCAAAGACCGGACATTGTCATAAACATCGTCGACGCTTCAGTACTCGAAAGAAACCTCTTTTTCACCATCCAGCTGCTCGAACTGGAGGCGCCGATGATTATGGCGCTGAACCAGATGGATTTGGCTAAGGGGAAAGGTATAACTATCAACATTCCCCAGCTGCAAAAATCCCTTGGCATACCGATAATTCCGACTATTGCTACGAGGGGGGTCGGTCTAGGTAAGTTGCTGGACAAGGCTGTGAAGATTGCGAAGGGCATGAAGTTGAAGTCAACCAATATGAGATACGGTAGGGAAATAGAAGAAAAAATTAGTAAGGTCACAAAGCTCGTGGAAAAGATCCCCGTTGAATATCCACCGAGATGGGTCGCGATCAAACTCCTCGAAGGCGATGAAGAAATCAGAAAAATTGTCGGCAGGATTGATCAGAAAATAGTTTCCAGCGCTGAGAGGCACGCTAGGGACTTGGAAAGAATTCACGGCGAACCATGTTCAACTATAATAACATCTGAGCGCTATAACGTCGCGAATAAAATTGCTAGAGGCAGCCAGCGGATTACGCCGCCGCGGGGACCATCTCTTACTGAAAGATTGGACGCGGTGACAACTCACCCGGTTATGGGCTACCCAATCCTGATCGGCATTATGCTTCTGATTCTCTTCACTGTTTTCACCGTTGGCGGATACCTGAGCGGTTTTTTTGAGGACGTAATGGGGCCGATTCAAGGTGCATTTGGAGGTGAGCTAGGGGAGTTGATTGGAGAGGGGGTCTTCGGTGGATTGATAGCAGGGATAGCCATAGTGCTGCCGTTCATCCTGCCGTTCTATCTGATCTTGACCCTCTTGGAGGACTCCGGGTACCTGCCTCGCGCCGCGTTCATGACTGATAACTTCATGCACCGCGTGGGGATTCACGGCAAAGCATTCATCCCGTTCATACTCGGCTACGGCTGCAATGTCCCCGCGTGTTTGGGGTGTAGGATAATGGAGACCGAGCGGGAACGAACGATTGCCACTTTTGTCGTGACGCTGGTGCCGTGCGCCGCCGTGACGGTCGTGGTCCTAGGTTTAGTCGGAGCCTTCGTGGGGATTCATTGGGCGCTGGCATTATACTTGCTCAATTTGGTGATAATTTTCATCCTAGGGCGGGTCGCGTTCAAGGTCCTGCCGGGCGAACCTATGGGGCTGATCATGGAGATGCCGCCCTACCGGAAGCCGCACGTGCGCTCAGTGCTAAAGGAGACTTGGATGAGGGTGAAGGACTTTGTCTACATCGCGTTTCCGCTGATAATCATCGGCAGCGTTGTACTCACCGGACTAAAGGTTGGGGGTCTGTTGGAGCCTATCGGGGATACCTTGAGCCCCGTCACGGTTGGATGGCTGGGGCTGCCCGCGATCACCGGCGTCCTGCTCATCTTTGGGATCCTCCGGAAGGAGCTCACGTTAGTCATGCTCGCGACTCTCATGGGCACGGCAAATTTTGCAACGGTGTTAACTCCAACTCAAATGATTGTCTTTGCCATAGTCGTGATGTACTACATTCCCTGCATCGCAACCATCGCTGCGTTGGTGAAGGAGCTGGGGTGGAAGAAGGCCGCTTACATCACGGTGTTCGAGATAGCGTTTGCTCTCCTTCTGGGTGGCATCGCGTTCAGGCTGCTGACCTTGGCGTAGGAAAAACTAATAATGTGCAATACCACTTAATCACGGGTGCTAACTTGTACCAATGGCGTCGTGGTCGGCGAGGTGGACCAGGAAGACCGATGAAACCTAGGTTCTTGGGCTTCAGGCCCGGAGCGATAACGTTTATGCCGTCAACTCCAATGGGGCCACAAATGCCCGCAGGCGAGCCGATCTACATGACTTACGACGAGTACGAGGCCTTTCGCCTTATTTATCACGAGGGGTTGAGCCAGGAAGAGGCTGCTAAGCGGATGAAAATTTCGCGTGGGACGGTGTGGCGCTGCTTAGAGAGTGCAAGAGATAAGGTTGCATGCATGCTCGTCGAACGTCGCCCGCTTGTGGTCACGCCTGCGCCTCCCCCGCCCTTAAAGGAGTCGGGCACTTGAGCCAAGTCGATGGAATGCGGCTCACGGTCTTGGTTGACGATTTCAAGAACCCCACCCGACCCGAACTCACCGCCAAGCACGGGCTGTCTTTCTTTATCGAGCTGAAAGCTGGTGGGCAAACAACCAATTTACTGATGGATACTGGGCCATCCGCCGATATCGTCTTACAAAATGCTCAGAAACTCGGCATCGACTTGAGAAAAGTAGATTCAATCGTGTTGAGCCATGGACACTACGATCATACTGGCGGGCTCTTGGGCATCCTAAAGCATATCAGAAATAAAGTGCCCGTGATAGCCCATCCAGAGGCGCTTAGCTTAAAATTTGTGGTTAAGAAACGTCTCAAAAAGACTGGTATTACTTTCCAAGTTTCAGAGCTGGAGAAATCAAGTGGCATTTTAACTTTAAAACAGGGGCCTACATCCATAGTACCCGGAGTTCTTGTGAGTGGAGAGATCGAAAGAGCCAGCCCATTTGAAGAAGTAAAAGGGTTCAAGATCATGAAAAAGGGTAAGCTTGTTGATGATTATATGCCGGATGATCAGGCGCTTTTTGTGATGGTCAAAAATAAAGGACTGGTAGTCATAACGGGTTGTGCTCACGCGGGATTGATCAATACGGTCAGGCAGGCGCAGAAGATGACGAGTTCTAGTGGTGTATATGCTGTGATTGGGGGTTTTCACCTAGCTAGCGCAAGCGTGGAAAGAATAAAGGCGACCATCGATGAGCTTCGAAAAACCGGGATAAAATTTATCATGCCATGTCACTGTACAGGAGAGACAGCAATCACAAAATTTTCTGAAGTTTTCAGTAGCAAGTGTAGGCAATTAAAAACCGGTGATATAGTTGAGTTTTAGAGATAGTTAAATCTATCAAGAAATTATTAAACATGTGAAGACTATCAAGGCAGCAAATAACAAACATAATTTTTTAATGAGTTAAATAGATTATCAGATTGGTTTGGGGTGAATTTGCTTCCAAAGCCATTAGTTACGAGGCGGGTAGGAGCGGTAGTTTTTTTGTTCTACTAGTCCTAGTTAATGATCACTACTTTTCTCACCAACTCGAGCTGGATATGATCCTCATCATTACTTTCATCGCATTCTTATCGACAATAATATCTTTTTGCATATGTCGCTTCGTCTAGAGAAACGACATCAGAGGAAACTTTTACCCTCAAGGCACCACCAAAAGGCTTTTATAGAATTATGTGCAATAACACAAATTGGTGAAAAGAATGTGGGGGCTAGGTTTCGGCTGGGGTAGAGGTTGGTCCGGTCCATGGCCAGGCAGAGGACCTTTCAGCTATTTACCTCCATGGCAGAGACCCGGATGGACGTTTGGTTTCGGAAGAGGATTCGGCCGGGGGTTAGGATGGTGGGGCAACCCCTATATATGCGCACGGTTTCCATGGCTTCCGAGATGGTGGTGGGCCTACCCGAGCATTTACGGGTTCCCCAGTTACGGATATAGCTATCCAGGGTATGGGTACCCTAACTATGGATTCCCTGGGTACGGGTATCCTTATGCAACGTATCCACAGTACCCTTACCCGGGATATTAATAAACAAACTAAAGGAGGTCAAAAGTATGTGGTGGCCTAGAGGTCGGAGATGTTGGTGGTGGTACATGTATCCATATTCATATCCATCGTATCCGCCATACGTGCAAGCGCCGCAGCAACCCTCGCAACCGGCACAGCAACCTGCACAACAACCCCCAGTAACACCTTACTATCCGCTCCCACCGTTCATGCCCCCTCCACCGGCGCCTGAGCAAGAGATTGAAGCGCTGGAGGCATACAAGGCTGAGATCGAAGAGGAGCTCAAAGGGATCGAGGCTAGGATAAAAGAGCTGAGGGAGTCCTTGACCAAAGGATCCGGCGGCCAACCCCCCGAGAGCAGAAAGTGATAAGTTGGGGCTTAAAGTAGCAGAAAGTGATAAGTTGGGGCTTAAAGTAGCAGTTGCTGCGAAGGGGCTCAGAGGCTTAGGGGATGAAGTATCGGATGTTTTTGGCAGAGCTCGAGCTTTTACAATAGTAACGGTCGAAGATAGCAAGATCAAAGGCGCAAAAGTTGTGGATAATCCAGCGGCTTCATACGAATACGGGGCTGGGCCGATAGTCACCAAAATGCTTGCCGAGATGAAAGTCGAGATTGTGATTGCTGGCGAGTTCGGTATGGGGGCTTCGGTGCTCCTTAAAGATAAGAACATTCGTGCGGTCAAGGTTAAGGCTGGAACAAATGTCTGCCGAGCCGTAGATAGCGTTATTAAATAAAAAATTTAGAGTGAATCTCATGAAAGTAGCCATACCATCTAACATGCCTGGCGGACCAGATGCTGCGATTTCGCCCCATTTTGGTCGTTGTGATGTATTCACGTTGGTTGAAATTAAAAACGGCAAAATAACGAGTGGGAGCACGATCGATAACCGAGGTATGCATTTTGGTTTTGATAAAACACCAGCAGAAATCTTGGTATCGAGTGGCGTAGACGCGGTAGTGGCACAGGGCATGGGTCCTAAGGCTTTAGAACTCTTGGGTCAGAGTGGCATCAAAATATATTTCTCCTCGGCCCAAACGGTCGGGAAAGCCGTGCGTGAGCTAATCGAGGGCAAGGCCAAGCTGGCTACACCCGAAGAAGCCTGCAAAGAATCAAGGTCGGCGGTTGAACCATCTCCAACTTCTATGCCTTTCTTTGGTCCCGGGAGGGGCATGGGAAGAGGAATGGGCAGGGGGATGGGGCCTCAGCCCTATGGGCCTCCATACCCGCCGATGCCATCGCCAGCGCCGTATCCTCCACAACAAATGCAAAAGCCTTCTCCCCCACCCACAGGCCGCTTTAAGGCAGGCGTCGCAAGCCAGGGGCCGGGAGGGCTAGATGATACAGTATCGCCGATATTCGGCAGGTGCTCAAGCTTTACCATCATCGAGATTGAAGGGAAAGATATCAAGAATGTAAAGGTGCTGCCGAACCAATTCGTTTCTGCGCCTCGCGGTGTTGGAATCGCTGTGGTCCAGATGCTGGCAAATGAAGGGGTGAAATTTATTTTGGCTGGACGATTTGGACCTTGGGCATCTTCGACCTCTAATCAATTCGGCATTCAAATGATCATGGTTCCGCCCGGCGTGAGGATTAGGGACGCTATTAATCAGTACATCATCGGTTTACGCTAGGGTGCAGCGATTGAAGGAAATTGTGGTTGCTAGCGGAAAAGGTGGAGTTGGTAAAACCACTGTCGCTGCGTCGCTCGCAGTTTTTTTGAACAAAGCTGGGGCGAAAGTTGTTGCAGCAGATGCAGATGTCGATGCACCTGACCTTCTGTTGGCACTAGGTGGCGGAAAGACGATCTCCTCAACCGAGATCGAAGCTTCTGAAAAAGCGGTGATCGACGAGTCAACATGTACTGGATGTAGCAATTGCGTTAGGGCATGCCCATTTGGCGCAATCGTGATGCAAGATAATCTACCTACCGTTGTGCGACTCATGTGTGAGGGCTGCGGAGTGTGCAAGGTTGTTTGCCCCGTCGACGCAGTTGAGGTAAAAAAAGCAGTGACAGGTACCCTGAAAATCGAGGATACTAAGTACGGATTCCCGTCGGTGACTGGGTACCTGAGGCTTGGTGAACACAATTCGGGGCACCTCGTAGCGAGCGTAAAAAAATCCGGGAGAAAGATTGCTGAAGACACGGCAGCAAAGGCGCTCGTGGTCGACGCAGCACCGGGCATAGGTTGTCCAGTGATCGCTTCGATTTCGGGGGCTAGCTATGTTATTGCCGTTACCGAGCCGACACCCGCCGCCAAGCGGGACCTAGAACGCTTGGTCAAAGTCATAAAGCACTTCAATGTTCCAGCGGGAGTAGTGATAAACAAGGCGAATCTTTCGGAGGATTTCAGGGGCACGCTTGAGAACTGGGTGAAGAACGAGTTGGGTTATCAGATATTGGGTGAAATTCCCATCGACTATGAAGTTGTTAAAGCTCTAGTAAACATGGCGCCGGTTACCGAGTTTAACCCAAACGCTGAAGCATCAAAAATCTTGACCGCGATAGCCAAACGCGTGAAGGGTGAGGCCTTACCATGAAGTCTGGTGGAGAAGCATCAGCGAAATTAATCAGGAGAAAGCGCGTGAGCGTGCCCACGGTGGCAGTCACCGGTGGGAAGGGCGGCACCGGCAAAACCACGGTTGCGGTGAATTTAGCAGTGGGGCTGAGCATGGGAGGTTCTAAGGTTATGTTGGTTGATGCAGATGTTGATGGTCCTTGTTGCGCGATGTTGCTCGGAGTGGAACTGAGTAATGGCGAGGAAGTTAAAATATTCAAGCCTGTGATCGATGCTACAAAATGCACTGGATGCGGAAAGTGTGTGACGGTTTGTCGCGAACATGCATTGGCAGGTCTTAAGGGGAAAATCCCTTTATTTTTAGAAGAACTCTGCTCTGGGTGCAAAGCATGCCAGCTCGTTTGTGAAGCTGATGCTATAAAGAACGGTCAGAAAGTTCTCGGTACCATCTACATCACAGATTCAAATGGGGTTAAACTAGTGGTGGGCGAACTCAAGCCGATTGAGCCGAGGTCGCCGATTGTGGCGCGCGCGACCATGCTTAGAGCTGCTGAGGAACTCAAGAAAGGCGAATACGATGTCGTGATCGTGGACACCGCTCCTGGGATTCATAACGTGATTGCTCAAGCCCTTTGGGAAGCGGACCTAGCGCTCGCCGTAACCGAGCCGACTCCGCTCGGAGCTCACGATCTGGGATTCCTGTTGGACCTCACCGAGGAACTGGGTTTGCCGACTGAGGTCATCCTGAACAAGGCAGATATCCCGAGCGGTTTGAGGGACGAGGTGGTGAAGACAAGTAATGATCGAGGGGTTGAAATCGTTGCGGAAGTACCGATGGACAATGAACTGTTGCACTCCTACGTTTCGGGTGAGCCGCTTGTGAGAAAATCTCCTAAGAGTCCCGCTGGGGCTGCACTATTAGCTCTGGTACCGCACATTCGTGAAATGTTTGTAAAAGTAGGTGTAACCTGATGGCGCAACCCACTCCACCAATGCTGCCAACTAAAAAGTTTCAATGTTTTGCTTGCGGGAATATCATAGAGGTGCCTCAGGGCATGCCTAAGCCGGCGGCATGTCCCAGATGCGGTGCTCCGATCACGATGATTCATCGCGTGGACAAGGGGCCGCCCGGTGGAAGAGGCGCGAGAAGGTACGGTGCTGGTGGTCCTGGTAGAGGGCGCGGCAGGAGGCAACGTTAGTTTCAGTAGGCTAGTGGTTGCAAGGTAGAAGTACTCACCAAGAAATTGTTTGAAACCTTACGCTACCCGATGGAGGTATTAAAATGAAAAACGTTAAAGCAAAGATGTTTAACAAGAAAGCTTCTAATCCAAAAAGTAAAACTAATCAGATTTTAGAAACTCTATCATTGCAGCGGGGACAAAATATTGCCGACATTGGAGCGGGGGGCGGCTATTTTTCTCTACGATTTGCCGATTTGGTAGGAAGAGAAGGAAAGGTGTATGCAGTTGACACAAATCCAAAATTTTTAGAATTTATCAGAAATAGTGCTAAGGAAAGGAGGTTGAATAACGTTAGAACAATTCTCGCTGCGGAAGACAAATTAACTTTGCCTGAAAAAAGTTTAGATTTTGTTTTCATGCGTAATGTATGTCATCATTTACCAAATCGAGTGGAATATTTTAGAAATTTAACAGGGTTATTAAAACCAGATGGCAAGATTGCTATTATAGAATATAAACGTGGTGGACTTTTCAGCTTTCATAGGATGTTCGGGCATTATGTCCATCAAGAAATAATTGTAAAAGAAATGGATGGGGCTGGATATCAGTTGGAGGAGAATTTTGATTTTTTACAGGATCAATCCTTTACAATTTTTATCATGAAAAAATAAGAAACTGTCGATTTTGCTTACAAATTTTATGACATATCAGAAGAAGAAAAAAATATTGGAGAGCTAAAATCTACTTTGTAGCTTAAGAAGAAAGAAAGCCGATGAGAATCTGAAACAGAACTTTGAGGAAAGCTAAATGAACGATTTTTGGTTAATACTTTTTTTGATTTTTGTCGGACAAACCCTAGGATCATTGATAGGTCTCACTAAAAAACTAGGTAAAGTTGCATTATACGGCTCCTTATCTTTTGCCGCAAGCATGATGATCGCCATATCCTTCTTTCAACTGATACCTGAAGGCTTGAAATATGCGCCTTTATTTTTGATAGCAATCTCGTTTTTCGTTGGGATAGCGATCATGCGGATTACAGATCATTTGCTACCACACATTAATCCTGAGCTAATTAAAAAAGAAAAATCCTCTGTTAAGAGAAGTGTCACTATGTTGGTTATCGGAATAGCCTTGCACAATATTCCAGAAGGTTTGGCAATCGGAGTTGGTTTTGCAATAACTGCGGAATTGGGAATTGCTATTGCGTTAGCCATCGCAATCCAAGATCTTCCGGAAAATATTGCAACGATTGTTCCGTTATATGGTATGATCAAGAAAAAGGCGAAATCATTTGCCATTCTTATTACCACAGTACTGTTCGAGGTGGCTGGATTTATCCTAGGATATTTCGCTTTGAAAGGAACATCGTTGAGCTGGCTGGGAGCTTCACTGGCACTTGCAGCAGGATTCATGGTTTACATTTCTGTCGAGGAATTGATACCTTCAGCACAAATAAAGAAGTACCCCAAAATGTCGGCGGCGGCCATGATTTTGGGCGTGATCTGTGTTCTATTAACAAGTTTGATATGATTAAATTAGGTAAAAGAGAGATTAGAAAGTCTTGGGTAATTTGGTGAATTAAAATGAAAACCCATTTAGATTGCGTTCCGTGCTTTGTGAGGCAGGCTTTGGAAGCGAGCAAGATGGCCACAAGGAACAGAACCAAACAAGAAAAAGCCCTGAAGAAGGTTTTATTGGAACTCGGAAAAACTTCGCTGAAAGGCAAAACGCCGTCTGATATTTCTCACAAAATTTATCACATAGTTAGAAAAGTAACGGAAAATAACGATCCTTACAAAAAATTGAAGGATGAGTACAACAGGAAAGCGCTAAGGATGTACCCGAGCCTCAAACAAAAAGTCGCGGGGTCTGAAGACAAATTGCTAACAGCGACAAAACTCGCTATAGCTGGAAACATCATAGATTTTGGTCCCGGTTACAAGTTCAATCTGGAGAAAACAATTGAGGAAGTTCTAGTTCAGGATTTCGCCATAGACCATTTTAATCGGTTTAGAAAAGAGTTGCAAAAATCTGAAAAGATAGTATATTTGGGAGACAATACAGGTGAGATAGTTTTCGATCGCATTCTCTTAGAAGAACTGAAAGATAAAGAGATCACATTTATTGTCAAGGGTGGACCCATCATAAATGATGCAACGATCGAAGATGCGAAATTCGCAGGCATAGATAAAATCGCCGAAATTAAAACAGTAAGCAATGGAGATCCTGGCACGGGGGCAGAGAAAAAATCCAAAGAATTCACAAATTTCCTAAAAAGCGCCGATGTCGTGATTAGCAAGGGGCAGGGAAATTATGAGGCTCTAAGCGAAGTTGACGCAAATATATTCTTCTTACTCAAGGTGAAGTGCCCGGCAATCGCTAAAGATATTGGAGTTAAAATTGGCGGTATTGTTGTAAAATAATCGCGTTAATTTGTTGATGGGTGATCTCAGGATGTCAAAAGTCAAACGTGAAGCCATCACTGCGGAAAAAATGGCCGAGATAGATAAGAAGGCAGTAGAATTCGGGATCCCGCGCCTCTTGCTGATGGAAAACGCTGGAGGTGCAGTTGCGCGAACGATAATGGAGAAATTCAACCACGGATTAAAGATCATCGTTTTCGCGGGGACCGGGAACAATGGTGGAGATGGGTTCGTCGCTGCTAGGCACTTAGCGAACAAGGGAGCTAAAGTCAATGTTTTCTTAATCGGAAATCCTGAGGATATCCGCACCGAAGAGTCGCGCCTGAATTGGAACGTGATACAGAAGATGAGGAGAAACATCAAGATTTACGTGGTTAGAAATCCCCCCGACCTCAAGAAGGTAGGGCACTATCTAAAGCGCAGAGATGTGATCATCGATGCTATGCTCGGAACTGGCTTGAAGGGCCCGCTGAGGAAACCGTTTGCCTCTGCGGTGCGATTAATAAATGATTCAGGCATCCCGGTGGTTTCGGTGGATGCACCTACGGGACTGAATCCATCGACCGGAGAAGTGCAAGGGTTTGCAGTGAAAGCGGCTTACACGGTGACTTTTCACAAGATGAAAAGAGGATTTCTCAAAGCTAAGGAATACACGGGCACGGTTACAGTAGCTGATATAGGAATCCCTGAGGAAGTTGAAGCCGCGGCCATAGGCAAATATCGGCGCTCATGGCGGCGTACCAGCGGGGCATCTGAGCAATCCATGCTTGTGAGCGCGTGCCTGTTGGGGGTTAACTGTAGGCACGATGGCAAAAACAAACTTAACGAGAAAATAACGCGGCTAGCTACGCAGAAGTTTTTGATTCCAGTCTGTCCCGAGCAGCTTGGTGGACTCGGGACTCCTCGAGAGCCTATGAGAATTATTGACGGCGCGGGTGCGGAGGTCTTGGATGGAAAGGCGAAAGTTATGAATAAGAGCGGCAAGGACGTGACGGAAAATTTGGTAAGAGGCGCAGAAGAAGTTTTGAAAATCGCGAAGTCGTTAGGCGTGAAGGACGTTATTCTGAAGGCGAGGAGTCCCTCCTGCGGGTGCGGGAAAATTCATAGTGGAGCATTTCCTGATAGGTTGGTCGAAGGGGACGGAGTCACGGCTGCATTGTTAAAGAAGAGTGGCATCTGCGTAATCACGGAGGATGACCTTGTAAAGGGAAGTTCTTTCTAGTTACACCTTCCCCTCCAGCCAGCCAATTTTGACGTTGTTTTTCTGGTCAAACTTCGGAACATATGGTTTGATATCCAAGAGAGGGGTGCCGTCGAGCATGTCGATACACCTCACCTTTAAGATATTCTCCTTGCGTTCCAATAGCTCCACAACAGTGAGCCCTATTGGATTTGGTCTGTTTGGGGATCTCGTGGTAAAAAGTCCGCGTGGGGTATCGTCTAGATAAGGTTTTACTAGAAGCCCAAACGAATTTAGGTAATGTCCTTTTTTCACCGAGCGCTTGACAGACTTATGGAATAAATACAAAATAATGAGGTGGGAGAAACCTTCGATATCTTTCAGCCCTTCCTCGTACTCTTTGAAAATCTCGATCTCACCAATATCCTCCGATTTGTATGCTTGATGAGGTGCTTCTCCGTCTTTTTTGTATGGTGTGCGGATTATCCCTATCGGTTTTAATTTTCTCATTCTACTACCAGTCCAGCCCCGCATCTCACGTATTGTTTTGGGAACGTGTGCGCTATTTCCTTTTTGTATTGTGTACAATGGCACGGGGAGATCAGTTCGAGGTCTTTCAGAGCTTCTAATCTGCTAAATCCGTGAAAACCTCCAATAATGCCGTATACCTTGCCTAATTTTGACGCTGCATCTATGAGGTTATCCAATCCGGGGTGAGAACAGCCTAAAACCACTAGAGCACCTCTTTTGCTCGAACACACCAACCCTTGTTCTTCAATGAAAGTGTCCAGCGTTCCGGTAGTGGATACACCCTCGCGTATGCGCGTGGGTTCTCGAGACTCAACCAACTTAGTTTTCTTCGGGATGTTGTTTTTCAATGTCCTGCAAAACTTTGGTGGCGCGTAGATCGAGAGCCTTTGATTTTCCTTGAGCAACTCGAACAAACCACCCGTGTGATCCCAGTGGGCGTGCGATATCACAACCGCTTTTAAATTGCTTAAATCGATGCCTAATTTCTCCATGTTACTCAGCAGAGCCACACCATCGTCGCCCGTGTCGAATAAAATGTCATCATCGATCAAACAGGAAAAACCCCAGCCTGCCGTCAATCCTCTCTTTAACACTTCGTTGTCGTAAACTACTGATATTTTCATGCCCGCAAGTCTCCTTTCGTAATTTTGTACAGTAAAGTTTATATACAATTATGTGCATATGCTCATAATGGGAGATGGGAAAATGGCTTACGGTCAGGGAGGTTGGAGAAGGAGAAGAAGGAATATGTATTATCTCACCGGTGTGCCGGGATGGATGAGGTTCGGATATTCGCCGGGGTGGGTAGACAGAAGTCCAACAGGATTGCCGCCAACTGCACAATACTTGATGCAGACGGGACAGGTGCCTCAACTGTACCCAGCACAAGTACCAGCGCAAATTCCAGTTCCTACTCATGAAGACTGCGTTAATTTCAGGGATGGGTTCTGCACATTAAACGGTGCCGCCGTGGATCCTAGCGCCCCCGTGTGCCCAAGCTTCACACCGAAAAGTTCCACTCCAGCACCACAGACACTTCCAACGTACCCCATGTTCCAAGCACCCACCGTTCTTCCAGCGCAAATGCCTCAGATACCCAAAGAACGGGAAATTCAGGTGTTGGAGGGTCAGGCAAGAATGTTTGATCAACAACTAGAACAAATCAAAAGAAGGATTGAAGAACTCAAAAGGGAGGTGAAATGAATGCCGTTCGGCTGGGGAAGAGGATTTGGTAGAGGATTCGGATGGGGGGGTAACCCCTATGTATGCGCACGGTTCCCATGGCTTCCGAGGTGGTGGTGGACTGGAATGTACGGCCCCATGACACCTTTTACGGGAGCACCGGGGATGCCCTACACGCATTATGGCCAATATGGCACGTATGCAACGTCAGCTCCAACGGCTGCACCAGGGACAACATATACACCGTACTACGCGCCACCCTACAGCACGTATGCACCACCGGCACCAGCAATGCCGAGCATGACCTACCCATCGCCATATGCACCATCACCTTATCCAACAGGCGCGGAGATCCCTCAAATTCCGAAGGAACAAGAAAGACAAATGCTTGAAGGTCAGGCGACAGCACTTCAGCAGCAATTAGACCAGATCAAGAAGAGGCTTGAAGAGCTAAGCAAAATGTAGGGCTCCAACAGCCTTATCAGCGAGTTCGACAACTGGGGCGAAGAGTACTACAATACGTGTAGCCGCATTAAATCAGATAGACAAATACTTATTGTGCAATCGCCGAAAAGGAATTCTGAATGGTGAAGCAAGTGGAAGGAAGGATGAAGGAAATACAGGAGCAGGAGAAGCGCATCAAAATACGGATGGCCAAAATCAAACATAAACTAGTGATACTAAGCGGAAAGGGCGGAGTCGGCAAGAGTACCATCACCGCTAATTTAGCTATCGCATTGGCACGTAAGGGTCACAAGGTGGGTGTTTTAGATATTGACATTCACGGCCCAAGCATCCCCAAAATACTCGGCGTCAGGGGACAGGGGTTGACCACAGGGCGGCTCGAAGGCCTAGGTATATCCCCGGCCAAAGGACCGCTCGACACCAAGGTCATCTCCATGGATTTCCTCCTTCCGAGCGATGAAACTCCAGTCATCTGGCGCGGCCCCATGAAGATGGGCGCGATCAGGCAGTTTCTGGCGGACGTAGCATGGGGCAACCTAGATTTTCTGCTTGTAGATGTACCTCCAGGCACTGGCGATGAACCCCTTAGCTTGATGCAGTTGTTGCCCGGCATCGACGGCGTTATTATTGTGACTGCTCCTTCTGAGGTTTCCCAAATCGTCGTCAAGAGGGCCGTCGGATTTACAAGAGAGTTGCACGTACCTGTGCTGGGCATAGTTGAAAACATGAGTGGGTTCGTTTGTCCAAAGTGCGGGGCAGAAGTTGATATTTTTGGAAGCGGAGGAGGTCAAAAAATAGCGGGAGAACTTGGAGTACCGTTCCTCGATAGGATTCCAATCGATTCAAAGATATGCGAGGATTCAGACAGAGGGACACCATTCATCGTCGAGCATGCAGAAACTCCTGCTGCCAAAGCTTTCATGCGAGTTGTGGATAAAGTGGAGGAATTTTTAAAACAACAGGGCGCACGAGCTTGATCATTGATGAGTTGTTGAATCTTATCACAAAACAAAGGGTCCACCTAGAGAATCTGAAATTCTCGAGAATATGCGTAGGTATCTGTTGCACCGCCGCCATGATCGAAAATGGTTATGAAAAAGACTAAAGGCGCACACCTCGCGCTATAGCACAAAAATCGCTGCGGCGAAGACCGTTGACCACATTCCCTCCTTCACCAAGGCGGTCTGCGTCATGTTTGTAGTCCTTACGATCTTTCGAGAAATCTTCCATATCTGTTTCCTCTCGTTCCAGCTCTTGTCTGGGTCAAAAGGTAAACCCAAGGCGCCCGCGAGCATAGAAGCCGCCAAGTCTTCCGCGTAATCGCCGGCTTCTTCCGCTGTTTGCCCGTAGGCATCATGCTCGCTGATATACCCGTAAGTGTTTTTGTCTGCTGGAAGAGCGCAACCTATGCTTGCGGATATTAGCCTCCTCCGCTCGTTGCTGCAGCATTTTCCGAAAACACCGAAAATAATTTGCCCATCGCGCAGGTGGCTCAAACCCTTTTCCCGGGTTATCATTTTGCACCCTGGAGGGATTATGCTCGAGACCGATACTAAGTTGAACCTCGCGACCCCCGCATTTTCTAGGGCATATTCGAATGACTTTAATTTTTCCCGGTCGTGCCCGACTCCACGGGTGAGGAATAAATATCTTGGCAGGAAGTCCATTTCATCTACCTCGATTTCTTCTAGGTTGAATTCTAAATCTTTATTATTAACCTTTTGGCTACTGCCACATCTTTGGATTAGAACTTCTTTAAATTTAGGGAACCCCTAAAATATACAGGGAGATGTGTTATGAGCGCCGAACTAAGCGTAACTGAGAATGAAGCGAAATATCTAAAATTGATATACAGAGGGCAGTGCGAGGAGTCCACCAAGGTCAGGACTACAGCCGTGGCAAAATCTCTTGGAGTTCGGCCAGCCACGGTGACCGAAGTGATTCAAAATCTTTCCGAGAAAAACCTTCTCTGGCACAGGCGCTACCATGGCGTTGAACTGACTAAAGAGGGCATAGCAGAGGCCCAGAAGCTGCTGAGAAAGCACAGGATTTTGGAGATTCTCTTTACGGATCTCCTTAAGTACAATGCCCAAAGGGCTTGCAACGAGGCTTCTAAGTTGGATTACCGTGCTTCAAGGAGCCTCATCAACGCCATTTGCAAGGCCTACGGGCATCCAGAAATCTGTCCATGCAAAAAGGTTATCTTCAGCGATCCAAAATGCAAGAAAAAATAAATGGAAGGTGAAACAATTGAGTTTACTAAAGCAAATCGTTTACGAACTCAAGAGACACGCTCCCTTCACGGCATTTGGAGCTCTTACTGGAGTGATTCTCATGGGCATTATGATCCTTGTTGGGTTTTCTTACGAAACCCCTCATATAATTTTCCACGTTTTGCACCCCCTTCACATCGTATTGAGCGCGCTCGTAACTACTGCTATGTACAGACGATATCGTGGTGGCGTCGCGGTGGCAGTGGGAATCGGTTTCGTCGGATCAATCGCAATATGTTCGACAAGCGATATAGTTTTTCCTTATATTGGGGGAGTATTGCTTGGGCTCCCCATAACTCTTCACGTATGTTTCATCGAACACACATGGCTCATAACCCTCTCAGCGCTTGCTGGCATC
>Ga0209636_10001847_pt1 | contig 21451 bp, 21 predicted proteins | sample DeeMarSWOR152_54_FD_187464 | JGI IMG/M metagenome (GOLD analysis project Ga0209636, IMG submission 187464) | Marine sediment microbial communities from White Oak River estuary, North Carolina - WOR-1-52-54 (SPAdes) (version 2) | ecosystem: Environmental > Aquatic > Marine > Intertidal zone >...
GGAATACTTACCCCTTCCAGCCTCTAAAGGGCTGGCTTTCCCCTTCCTGCTCACCCTCGATGGGTACCCCACCTCTCCAGCAATTTACGCTCAAGGACAACGGTTTTCTCCGAAGATTAAGGAAACTCCAGAAGATAAAAGTATTGACAATTATTGAATCACCTATATAATTCCAAATTTGTTCGCTATAGGCTGAAAGGGGAAGAAAAGACCGATACAATTTCCGTGGGAATGCATTTCTGAAAAAGGAGGTGAGCTGTGAGAGAGGCTGAGGCTCGGAAAGGGGAGTGATTCGAGTGCTTGGCCAGCGGGATCAATTTATGAAGGTAGTCGTATATAATAATCAAATAGAGAAGGCCATAAGGGATTTGAAGAGAAAGCTTTCAAAGGAGGGTTTCTACTCTGAGATCAAGGAACGAAGGTTTTATGACAAGCCGAGTGTGCAGAGGAAAAAGAAGCAGGCGAAGGCTGCTAAGAGACTCCGAAAGAAGATGAGAGGTTTCAGTATTGCGAGGTAGCTACACGGGAATTACAATAGGCTACGTCACAGGTAAGTTATTCATCTAACCCATTTTCCTTATGAATGAGGGCCAAGACTTCTCAAATTATGAACTACCATCGGTGGTACCGAAATGGTTTAAAAGGGAATCTCGTTGAAAGCGGGAACGGTCCCGCCGCTGTAATCTCGACCCCGATCCATTGATCGGGGAAGCTACCTCCCTGGCATGCCCTTATTGGGGTTAAAGTCACTGATCTTACGTTCACGGGATTGGGAAGGCGAGCCAGGGGGTCGGGAGAGTCAGAAGACCTGCCACGATGGTGTGAGCTGGCTATTTAAGGATCAAGGAAACAGGGTGCAGTCCTTAAATCCATCTGGATTTAGGGATTTTTTTTGGATTATGCCGGTCAAGAGATCTGACAAAGCTCGAAGTTCAAATGAATGCCAGATGACGAATTCGCTGCTGACCACGATATTTTTGATTATTCTCATGTCTTTTTCGCCTGTACCCTCCCATGCAGCCGTGTTCGGCGATTCTTTGGGCAGGGATGTAGTTCTGTGCTCTAATCCTATGAGGATTGTCTCCTTAGCGCCGAGTATTACGGAGATGATCTATTTCCTCGGGTTAGGAGACAGGCTTGTAGGGGTTACCCGATTTAGCTATTTTCCCAAGGAAGCCCAGAAGAAGCCAAAGGTGGGTGTCTATACGAATATCAATGTCGAAAAGGTGATAGCCCTCAGTCCTGATCTGGTAGTTGCTACGGTTGATGGGAACATGAGAGGGGATGTTGAAATGCTCGAACAAGCCGGCATTCAGGTCTATGTTATCAATCCTCGAACGATAAATCAGGTCTTGGATACCATGGAGAGATTGGGAGAGATCTGTGGCGTACCGGAGAGGGCGAAAACGCTGGTTAGTGATCTAAGAGAAAGGGTCGTAAGGGTCTTGGAAGCAGTAAAGGATAAGGGAAGGCCGCGAGTGCTCTTGCTGTTAAACACCAGGCCACTTATGAGCGTAAATCAGAATACCATCCACCATAATATCATCCAACTAGCTGGCGGGACGAATATGACCGGGGACCAGCCCATTACCTATCCGAAGCTGAATATCGAAGCAGTAATAAAGGGAAAGCCGGATGTCATAATCATCTCGTCAATGGAAAGGGGAGGGCAGCATGAGAAGGCCAGAATGGAATGGCTCGAGTGGCCGACGTTACCAGCCGTGCAAAAGGGGCATGTTTATCTCATAGATTCAGACCTGATAGACAGGCCTGCCCCAAGAATAGTGAGCGGCCTAGAGGAGATGGCGAGATTAATACATCCAGAGATAGAAGGGCATGAGAGGCAGTGAGTATTACAGGGTAACCCCCGTACGGGTCATGACTACAGGGCTCGTCTTATCCGGTATACTGCTTGGGATGATCCTTTTCTCATTATGTTTGGGGCCTGCCGGGATTTCCCTAAAGGATGCTCTTACGTGGGTCACCGGCTCTAGATCAGTTGACCAGACGGCATGGATGATTCTGTTTAAGATACGATTGCCGAGGATCTTGCTTGCCGGCCTCGTTGGTTTTACACTCGCGTTTGGAGGGGTTGTATTTCAAGCCCTCCTGAGAAACCCCTTGGCAGAGCCCTTTATACTTGGCATCTCAAGTGGTGCCGCAGTAGGTACGATTATTGGAATCGTCTTAGGCCTTGGGTTCAACCTGGGGGTGCCCCTGTTCTCCTTTATGGGCGCCATGTTTACTATCCTCCTGGTGATGGGCATAGCCGGTCGTCATGGAGGGCTGGAATCATCTACGTTGCTCCTGACTGGGGTCATCATTAATGCCTTTTTCACAGCTGTCATAATGTTTTTCATCTCCACAACAGGTGGCAGCAGGCTTCATTCCATGCTTTTCTGGCTTTACGGCGACCTTTCACAGAGCAGATACGTTCAGTTATCAATAGGGCTTCCAGTCATCTTGGCTGTCTCAGGTATCATCTATTTCTTTTCTCGCCACCTCAATCTTATCGTAGGGGGAGAGGAGTCTGCCCTTCAGATGGGCGTCGAGGTGGAGTTGTTAAAGTGGATATCATTCCTTGGAATATCGCTAATGACTGGTCTAGTTGTATCTTTTTCCGGAATAATAGGTTTTGTCGGTCTCATCGTGCCGCACCTCATGAGGATGGTTCTTGGAGCTGATCACAGGCTCTTGATGCCAGCAGCTGCCCTTGGAGGAGCCGTTTTCTTAATAGCCGCAGATACCTTTGCACGGACAATCCTATCTCCCAGTGAATTGCCGGTAGGAGTCATAACCGCCTTTTTAGGGGCTCCTTTCTTTATCTATCTTTTAAGACAGAGAGGTAGCCGGTGGACTCAGAGTTGATCCTTAAGGGCGTCTCCTTTAGGTATGACAGCCAGTGGTGCCTTGAAGGGATCGATCTTGAGCTGAAAGAGGGTGAGATCGTGGGCATGATAGGCCCAAATGGTTCAGGCAAGAGTACCTTGTTAAAGATCATGGATGGCCTTCTCAAGATACAGAAGGGGGAGATCTTGCTCCTGAATAGACCATTATCCGATTACACAAGAGGGGATATTGCCAGGCGGATCGCGATGGTGCCCCAGGAATCAAACTTCCGCTTCCCCTTTTCGGCCTTTGAGGTTGTATTGATGGGTCGTTTTCCCCATTTGGGCCCCTTCCCCTTTGAGGGAAAAGAGGATCAGGAGATAGCCCAACACTCTATGGAGCTCACCGGTACACTTGATCTGGCACCTCGTTCCATCCATGAGTTGTCAGGAGGGGAGAAGCAGCGGGTGCTGATTGCCAGGGCATTGACCCAGAAGGCCCAGATAATCCTCTTGGATGAGCCAACATCCTTCCTTGATATACGGCACAAGGTGGAGATATTCGAGCTGATTTCAACTTTGAGTCGTACCCAGGGGCTCAGCGTGGTTACCGTTTCTCATGATATCAGTTTGGCTGCTCAGTACTGCCAACGGATGCTCCTTTTGAATAAGGGAAGTATCTACAAAGTAGGTGAGCCCGCTGAGGTGATAACCGCTGACACTATCAGCGCAGTCTACCAGTGTCCCGTATTTGTCGACGAGAACCCGATTAGCAAAACCCCGCGCGTGACAGTCGTCTCAAAGAGAAAAGAGGGTAAAGAGCAGAGGCTATGATCGATTTATCAAAGTGGAGCTATACCATATCCTCCCTTGATCAGCATCGCTCCTCGCGGGCTTTGTATGTGCATTGCCCCTCAGCCGCCTGCAGGATGTGTGTAGTTACGACCTGAGGCGGCAATGTCTCTTGCGAAACTGATCAGTGATCAGAAAAGGGGCCAAATGGAAGCCGGTTCAAGACAGGTGAAGAAAGTTACGAAGGACGGGTGGATATTCTTCTTATCTGGTTTAATTGGTGCTGTTATTGTTGGATGGGTGGTCTTTCCCCTTATTCTTTACTCGGAAGTGGGGCAGCCGCTGAACTTCAGTCATGCCAGACATGGCCCGGAATCAACCGCTGGATTGCAATGCGAGGAATGCCACTTCTTTTACGATGATGGGACATTTTCTGGTATCCCCAAGATCGAAACGTGCATGGAGTGCCATGGGGACCCGGAAACCCCCTTATGTGAGAGTCAGGAAGAGGTGAAGCTTTTTACTGAGTATATTTGCCCTGGTAATGAAATCCCCTGGCTGGTCTACTCACGGCAACCAGACTGCGTCTATTTTCCACACATTGCCCATGTAAGGATGGCTCAAATTAGATGCAGGGTCTGCCATGGAGATTTTGCCACAAGAGTAACCCCGCCTGCCTACAAGGTTAACAGGCTAACACATTACAGCGTCGATATCTGGGGGAGAAATATCGCCGGATACAAGAGAAATACCTGGGATAGGATGAAGATGGATGACTGCGCTGAGTGCCATATCCAAAGAGGAAAAGAGCACAACAACACCTGTTTGGTATGTCATAAGTAGGGGTGGAGAGCATGGGGTTTACCAGAAGGAATTTCATCAAATTCGCCGTGGGAGGCTTGGGGGGAACGCTATTGTCCCCCCTCCCCTGGAAGCTGATCGATGATATAGCCATATGGACCCAGAACTGGTCCTGGGTGCCAGTGCCGGCTAGGGGGCGATTTTCTACTATCAGATCTGTGTGCACCCTCTGCCCCGGTGCATGCGGCATTGAAGTCAGGAAGGCTGGCAGCAGAGTGGTAAAGATAGAGGGCAGGAAGGATTATCCAGTAAACCAGGGAGCAATATGCCCCCTCGGCATGGCAGGTCAGCAGATTCTCTACAATGAGGGGATGCGGTGGAAGGCGCCGATGAAGAGGGTTGGGCCAAGGGGCTCAAGGCAGTGGAGAGAGATATCGTGGGATGAGGCCATCGATGAGGTGGCCACAAGGATAAAGGGACTACGGGAGAGGGGAAATCCGGAAAAACTGGTAGCCATAGACGGAAATCAGTCTCCCTCCACCATGGCCCTTCTCATTAGCAGATTCCTCAATGCAGTTGGGAGCCCCAACTACGTGTCGATGCCACGAGAAGAAGATACCCATGCTATGGTCACTTTCCTCATGCACGGAGTGAGCGGTCCCATTGGATTTGACCTGGAGAATTCAGATTTTATCCTGAGCTTTGGTTGCGCTCTTCTTGATGGGTGGGGGGCCCCGGGCAGGATGCTGAAGTGCTGGCAGGAGTGGGCTCAAATGAGGTCAAAAAAGGGAACCTATTTGGTACAAATTGAGCCAAGGGCCTCAAATACAGCGTCAAAGGCAGATCAATGGCTTGCTCCGTTTCCGGGAACAGAGGCAGCCCTGGCCTTGGGAATTGCCCATGTAATAATCAAGGAGAGACTGTATAAAGCGGAATTCATCGACCATCACACCTTTGGTTTCACTGACTGGTGTGAGGCGAACGGGGTCGAACACAAGGGGTTTTCGAGGATCGTCTTGGAGAAGTACCCTCCCCAGAGGGTAGAGGATATCACCGGAGTAAAGAGGGAGGTAATTATTGAGGTGGCCAGGAAGTACTCGCTGGCAGAGGCCCCCATTGCCCTTGCTGGCAGGGGGAAGGGCATGCTACCCGGCAGTTTGTATGAATTCATGGCAATTCATGCCCTTAATGCCCTGGTGGGAGGAATAAATAGAAGGGGAGGCGTCTTAGTGACAGATGGTCTTCCTCTGGCCCAATGGTCTGGTTTAGAACTTGATCCTGTGGCCATACATGGCCTCAGGAGAGAGAGGCTCGATCGTGCTGGGACCTCGAGGTATCCATTTACTGAGAGCCTCATACATAGATTTGCAGAGGCCATAGACAGAGCTCCTGGCTCTCCCGTTGATATTCTCCTCATATGTTCCGCAAATCCGCTCCATACCGCCCCGCATAGTAAAAGCCTTCTCAAGGCAATGGCCAAGATACCCTTTATAGCGAGTTTTTCTCCCTTTATGGATGAAACCTCACTTATGGCGGATCTGATACTGCCTGATCATACGCACCTTGAGAAGATGGTTGATATCGTATGGCCACCCGGGATTCAGTATCCTCTCTATGCCCTTTCCAAGCCGGTAGTAGAGCCCATCTACAGGACGAGACACAGTGGGGATGTGATTATATCCCTGTCACAAAGGATAGGTGGATCAGTCGCCAGCTCCTTTCAGTGGCCGTCTTTTGAAGAGGCGTTAAAAGAGAGGGTCAGGGGGCTTTATGATTCGGGCAAGGGGGGGACATCGTTCAATGGATCTGAGCCGGTCTCAGCACGTTCGTCCTTCAAATCATTTTGGGAGGAGATTAGGGAAAGCGGACGCTGGTGGGATCCTTCATGCCCCCTCGGTAGATGGTCAGATATCTTTCAGACGCCGAGCAAGAAGTTCGAATTCTTCTCGACATCCATAGAATCGGCGCTTACGGCATACTCAAAGGGGACATCCTTTGATGATGCCCTCACACAGCTAGGCATACGCTCGAGGGGAGACGAGGTATATATGCCCCACTACGAGGACATACCAGCGAGGGCGGATGAGGAGGAGTATCCCCTGATTCTCTTCCCCATTGAGCTGATAAACCTGGCAAGTGGATGGATAGCAAATCCACCAATCTTGAACAAAACACTCTTCGATCACCAGCTTAAAGGAGATGATCTCTTCGTGGAGGTTAATCCAAAGACGGCATCGAAATATAGCTTAAGTGAAGGCGCAAAGGCGCTTTTAAGATCCCCTGTGGGTGTCTTAAAGGTAAGGATTCACCTATTTGATGGGGCGATGCCCGATGTTATCTTTATCCCCTTTGGTCTTGGACATAAGGCCTATGATAGGTACATAGAGGGCAAGGGTGTCAATCCTCACGAGATCATTGACCATGTTGAGGATCCCGTAAGTGGACACCCTGTCTGGTGGAATTCCAGGGTTAAGGTTGTCAAGATATAACGGTTACCGTGCCGTCTATAGAGGTGAAGATCTTAACAGTTATTCCAAAGTCTTGTGCTGAACTCGGACTACCATAATTCGAAATCCTGAATCCAAAACGAATCAAAATGTACAGCATTTCGATATTCGAATTTCGGGTTTTTGATGACCCTGTGCATCGTCGGTTTGAGACGGAGCTTCACGAGGCAAGAGATAGTCAATGAAAAGGCAAGAGAGCTCTGAGGGCACTCGATACGGGATGGTTATTGATTTAGATAAATGCACTGGCTGTGGTGTATGCGTTATTGCCTGTGCCTCTGAAAACAATGTTCCTGTAATGTACGATGAATCCGATAAGACGAGGAACATCAGCTGGATTCGGATCTACATGCTAACGAATGGAAAAGAGTTCCCGGAAACCCAGGTCGTCTATCTCCCCAGGCCATGTATGCAATGTGATAACCCTCCATGCGTCCCTGTTTGCCCGGCGACAGCAACTAGAAAAGATCCGAATACTGGAATAGTAAGCCAGACCTACACAAGGTGTATAGGCTGTCGATACTGTATGGCCGCCTGTCCCTACCATGCAAGGGATTTTAACTGGTTCGATCCCCATTTCCCTCGGGGTATGGATAGATCCCTCTCACCAGAGGTCTCCCTGAGGACGAGGGGTGTTGTGGAGAAGTGTGCCTTTTGCCACCATCGGCTCATGAGGGCCCGGGCAAAGGCATATAGGGAGGGCAGGAGGGATCTGAAGGAGGATGAATATGTTCCCGCCTGCGTGCAGGCCTGTCCCGTACAGGCCATAACCTTTGGTGACCTTAATGAGCCCCGGCACACGGTTTTCGAGCTTGTCAAGGGCCCCCATGTCTTCAGATTGCTGGAGAGGCTTGGTACCGAACCCAAGGTATATTATAGGAGCACGAAGGACTGGGTGAGGCGCATGGCGGATAACTATCTGCCAGGGGAATTCGAATAATGTCAGTTGTCCGTTGGTTAGCTCAATGAGCGAATTTCGCTAATTAAGCCAATAAAACCAACAAAACAAAGGAAACTTATGGATTTGGCCCTGATCCCAAAGGGTGTTCAAAGATGCTCACTCAAGGTATTCCTGCCATGGACGCTCTTGTGGCTGGCCATTCTAACCTGGGGCTTGCTCTCGGCCTTTTTATGTTTCTATAAGGGGCTTAACCAGACAAACATGAACCACCATTTTGCTTTTGGCCTGTGGATTGTATTTGATCTTTCCCTGATTGCCCTCGGTGCGGGTGCTTTCTTTACAGGATTCCTGATCCATTTCATTAGCAAAGAGGAACTCAAGGCCATTGTCAATGCAGCTGTTGTCATAGGCTTCATCTGTTATTCGGCTGCTCTCGCTGTGCTGGCAGTAGACATCGGCCAGCCATTACGGTTCTGGTTTATTTTCTGGCATGCCAATATCCATTCCATGTTGACCGAGGTCTCCTTTTGTATCACCGCCTATGTTGGGGTCCTAACCATTGAATATCTCCCTTTGATACTCTCCAATAGAAAGCTGAATGAGATAAGGGAATTTAACATCTTCGGTGATAACCTTCACCACGTGATGGCCCTATTCGCTGCTGCCGGAACATTTCTTTCCTTTTTTCATCAGGGCTCACTGGGAGGACTGTTTGGAGTCCTTTTCGGTCGTCCTTTTGCCTTTAGGGAAGGTTTCCTGATATGGCCATGGACGTTCTTCTTGTTTATCCTTTCCTCTGTTGCCGCAGGACCATCTTTTACCCTGCTGTGTGTATGGGTAGCCGAAAAAGTCACGGGGAAAGAGCTGGTGAAAAGGAGTGTTTTTAACCTGCTGGGGAAGATCTCAGGCTGGCTTCTCAGTAGTTATATAATTCTCAAGATTCTGGACACAATTCGCTGGGCCTATGGAGTTGTCCCCCAGGCTGGATTGTCCTTTATGGACTTCTATAGGGGACCTTACGGGGTCTGGCTGCTGATTGCCGAGATCGCGATCTTTGGCATTATCCCCGCTTTTATCCTGATAACTCCTAAGCTAAGGGGGAGAAACGGGCTCCTCATTATAGGTGCCTTAATGAATATTACTGGCATCGTGCTCAACAGGTTTGTCTTTACTATTCAAACCCTGGCCATACCAGTCATGCCGCTTGAGAAGTTCATGAGCTATCTTCCATCATGGCAGGAGTGGGGCATTGCAGCCGGTGCTATTGGTTATGGAATCCTCTTGTTCTCCCTCACTTACAGGTATCTACCCCTCTTTCCACAAGAACCTGAACTTAATCCGGTTAAGGTCTTTGGCAGGGTTATAGGGGATTTCGGAGTAGTGAAGAGGGCTTGATATGTTTCCGTTTTGTTTTGAATGGGCGTGGGACGCTGCCCACCTCATCTTTATGGGGCTCCTTTATCTTGTCCTAGGTGTCATCGCCTTTGGCCTGATCCATGCAGTAATAAAGACATGGGTGAAGCTGAGGACCCCGGATGGCAAATGTCAAGGCACAGATACTGAATAAAACCCAAGGTTATTTTGGCAATGGGGTTTTCAAGGTTATTGACCTCGCGACGGAATAGAGAGTATAATTAAAATGTTATGCGCGTATCCGCGATTATATTTGATTGTGATGGGGTCATGTTTGACTCCCGGCAGGCCAACGTCAATTTCTACAATTACATCCTCGCCCATTTTGGCCTTCCTCCCTTGACAGGTGAGGATATTGAATTTGTCCACATGCACACTGCCGTGGAATCGTTAAATCATATCCTTAGAGGCAGCCCTTATCTGGCCCAGGCCCAGCAATTTCGCTTGAAGCTCGACTACACTCCCTTCATAAAGGACATGGTTATGGAGCCGGGGCTCAAGGAGGTGCTTGAGTTTCTAAAACTCCGATATGGTCTTGCAGTGGCAACCAATCGAAGCACGACCATAGGAAAGGTCCTTGAGCTAAACGGGCTAAACCACTACTTTGACCTAGTTGTCTCATCCCTGGATGTCAAAAATCCCAAACCACATCCGGAGTCCATATACAGGATAGCTGGTTTTTTTGGGATCAGCCCTGATGAATGCCTCTATGTGGGTGATTCCCTTGTGGACTATGAAACGGCAAGGTCGGCAGGGGTAGGATTTATCTCCTACAAGAACCGGGAATTAGATGCTGATTATCATGTGGACTGCCTGATGGAGATCGCTGGGCTTCTGAATCCCGGTTGCCCAGACGGCATGTCACGGCAGCGATAAACCGGCGCGACTCATCAGGTATCCTATTTGATCTTGTCGAGTAACTTCCCTGCCTCCTCCGCAAAAGGCCCTTCCGGATCAATCTCTATGGTTTGCCTCAATTCCTCGGCTGCCTCGGTGGTTCGATTAAGCTTGAGATACAATTTTCCCAGGTTAAGATGCGCAACGGGATTTTCCGGACCGTATGAGATGGCCTTCTCATAGGCATCAATAGCTAACTGCCATCTGCTCATGGCCTCATAGGCCAGAGCTAGGTTAGCATGGCAGATAACGTAAGAAGGTGATAGTCTTAGTGCCTCCAGATAGCTATCGATCGCCTTTTGGTAGTCGCCCTTGTTGTAGTAAGCGAGTCCCAGGTTATTGTTTGCAAAATGAGGTGTTCGATAGCTCACATAGCTCACCGCCTTCTCGAAAGAGGCTATGGCGAGGTCCCATTTCCCGGCCATCGCGTAAAGGGTGCCCAGGTTGTTCAGGGCCTCGGGGAACTCAGGCCTCAAGGCCAGGGCTTTTTTGAAATGGGCAAGGGACTCCTTGTAAAAACCAAGGTCTTTGTAAGTGAGTGCCAGTTCATGGTGGAGGTTAGGGTTTTCAGGATCTAATTTCGCCGCTTCTATGAGTTGTTCGAGGCCCGCCTTGAGGTCACCCCTCAAGACATAAGAAAGGCCAAGGTCTTCCTTGGCCCTGGCCTTTTTCCTTTGTAGCTCTTTGTTCCCAGCACAATCGATACAGAGGGTTAAAAGGCAGATGATTAGGAGGGCAGCCTTTATCTTGGGCATATCGACGTGGTGATCATCGAATTCGTGGTGAATCTCTACCTCCTCTCTCAAGGATTATCACCCCAGGGGGAAAGAACGCGGTCTAAATCCCTTTGCTGGTAACAGCTATAACGGTGGGAGTCAGAAATATCAATAATTCGCTTCTCTCAGTGGTTTTGGTTTGTGCCCTAAACAGCCACCCCAAAATGGGGATGCTTTTCAACCCAGGAATCCCCGTCTCTGTGTCGGATATGTCCTCCTTGAATATGCCCCCAATAACAACCGTTTCCCCGCTCTTGACCATCAATTCCGTGTCAATGCCCTTACTCGTCTTCCCGCTTAGGTCCGAAAAGACTTTGTCATCTTTGACCTCGACCTCCATGGTGATATAATCATTGAAACTGATAGCCGTGGGTGTGACGGCCAGGGATAGCTCCGCTGGCAACTCCTTTATATCACGTTGATCTGCGGTCACGATCTCCTTGTAAACGATATCACCTCTCCTTATCTTTGCTTCTTCACCGAGTCTGGCTATCACCTTGGGGGCAGAGATAATCTTTACTCTCCCCTCTGTCTCCGCCAGCGCAAGAGTGGCATCTAAGGCAAGCCCTCCCAAGGCGCTGCCTGTCAGTGTCGCAAAACTCACGCCAATATTGGGGATCCAGCCTTCCGGGCTATTGGTGGCAAAGATGCCTTCATATCTTCGTGCACCTCCTGTAGGGAAGTCCGCCTCGACATTTCTTGGTGCCCAGAGGGGTTGTCCCCTCCATGTTGTGTTAATATCCTTCTTTCGCTGTCCCTCCGCATACCACTCAACTCCGAGGTCTCGGCTGAAGGTGGTGGAGGCGTCGACTATCCTGGCCTCGATCATGATCTGTTTCTGCGGTTCATCAAACCGAGTGACTATCCTTTTTGCCCCTTCAATGTTGGAGGCCGTGTCTGTCATGATAAGTGTATTGGTGCGCTTATCCACGCTAATAGTGCCCCGTTCGCTCTTGATATTCTCAATATGAGGTTTGATGTCTTTTTCGGCATCTGCAAAATCAACCGGGATGTATTCTGTAATCAGTGGCTCTAATGCCTTAGCTTCCTCCTGTGCTGCCCTGATCGCCTTTATCCTTTCTTGTTCAGCCTTTATCCTCTCTTCCTCCTCCTTCTCTAGCTGCTTTATCTTCGCCTTTGTGGTCACCCAGACGATATTGTCCTCCCTTCTCATACCAAGGTCATTTGACTCAAGCAGTATATCCAGGGCCTGATCCCAGGGGACATTTTTTAACCTCATTGAGACCGTACCCTTCACCTCGGGCCCCCACACAATATTCTGCTGGCTGACCTCGCCTATCAATTTGAGGATGTTTCTTATGTCCGCATTGGCAAAATCAAGGGTCATCCTGGCCCCCTTATACACTTTAACGGGGGGCTTGGGAGTCCTATTAGGGGCGGCTGCAGTGCTAATAGCTGGTTTAGCCTCAGGGGGCGCCTCCTCTGGTTCTATAGCAGCCTTAGCTAATCCGGCTGGGCTTATCCTTTTGGCGGGAGGGGCGACAGATGTCTTATTGAAGTCTAGCCTGATCTGGTTATCAACCTGTCTCAAGTGGTAGGGCACCATTTCCTTCAGCTCTATTTCCAGATCGACCTGCCTTTCCGCGACCTTCACAATAGGCGTAATCCGGTTGACTGCCCCTTTGAAGTGGGAGGAGTCTATATATCGAGCTAGTTCAGGGATGATGGTGGCCCCCTTTATCTCCAAAAGCAAGGTAAGGGAGTCCTTCCGGCTTATTTCATACTCGGCCTTTTTGCTGGTCGCAACCGTAACCCTTGATTTGTCCGCGGGGAGCATGAAGAAGTCAATTCCGAGTATCTCATTCAGTTCGGTTTTGCCCGGCGAAAAGAAGAGGCGAGGTTCTTTAGGTCCTATTTCCTCCTCTTTGGCAGCCAATACTTGCCCTTCCCCTTTCTCAGCGGGTTCTTTGGGAAAGACTAAGATCTTTATTGTCCTATCCTCTTTCTGAACGTCATATTCCACATCTCGGGAAAGGGCCGCGACAACCCGTGTAAGTGTGGGCTTCTCTTTAATGCTTTCAAAGTGGATAGCCTTTATGATCCCGCGATCTAAAACGGCGGGTCCAGTCAGTCCCTCAGCCAGGCTCGCATTTACATCCACTACGAGGCGTAGCGGTTGAACCAACTTAAAGGCAGTATAGGTGACAGGTTGTGAGCTGGTTATCTTAATAGCTGTCCCTTTCTCAGAGGGGCCGGAAATAACGTTCACTGATTCGATCTGAGCAGCTCCCTCCTCTGCAATACCTGCTATCTCTCTCCTCGTGGGTGCTTGGGCACAGCTAACAATAAGATAGATGAGAGAAAAGGCGGTCAATAGGAGAACGCTGGTCTCTCTTCTCACGGTTATGTTGTCAGACATGCAAGCTCTCCTTCCCTCTATCTTACCATTTTGGATTAGTCTATAGATGGGAGCTTAATAGAGATGTCCTTCGGTATTCTTTCGCGACCCCTGATATCCAGGTAGTATTCCCTCACCACAACCTCTTTGTCCAGGATCTTAATGACGTGTCCCCCCTTATTCCCTACAGGGGTCCCCACCTTGATTACATGGCCGTCACCCTTTGAGTCCCGGAAGAGGGCCCAATCTCCCTTTTTACTTAATACTATGGCCGAGAGGGTCAATTGGGAGACGTCAAGGGTCTCGAGATAGGTCTTTGGTTTTGCTCTTTCTTTTTCCTTTTCCTCTAACTCCCTCCTTACGACGATAAAGGACTTGAAAGGATCCACTTTATCAGCAGGATCGTAGGAATACTCCTCCCTTTCAGCTTCGGCCCCGACCTTGTCAGCCTGAACCTCCTCTTCTATGGGTTTCTTGGCTGGTTCGGTGATCTCTTCTCTCTCCTTTGGAATCTTAAAGGTAGCCTTTTTGCTGGCCTGAGCATCGGTTATCCCCAGAAAGGCCGGAATGGTCACGATACCAAGTATGGAAAGCGGGATTATGCTATTTCTTCTTTTCTTGCACACCCTTAGCCTTTTCTTTCTCCTTGAACCTATAGGTTAGTGCCCTGCACTTAGTTCTAAGCGTGGTGGTGTCCGGCTTGGCTGGCTTCATACTGACATCGACGATGTTAACAATCCTGTCCAGTTTTCCTATCTTGTCAAAGAACATAGCGACATCGTGATACCCGCCCATCACCTCCATGCTTACCGGTATCTCCACATACAGTTCTTCTTTCGGGACCTCTTTTTCCGGACTAAACAGGAGGAATTCTAAATGGGAATCATTTCCAAGCCTGGTAATGCTCTTTAATAGGCTCGGGATCTCACTAGTAGTAGGCAGGAGCCTAAGTGCTACTATCAATTGGTCTTGTAGCTCGGCGAGCTCCGCTTCAAGCTTTTCCAAATCCTTCTCCTTTTTTTTGGCCTGGTTGATCTGGTTCTTTAATTGATCCAGTTCGGATTCTACAGTGGCTATCTCCTTTGTCTTCGGCGTGTATATAAAAGCAAAAAAGATGCCAAGGAGGACAACGACTGTCACTACCAAGATGAGGACCCTATGTACCATCCTCAATTTGGATATCTTATCGAAATAGGCGTCTAGGTCGATGGCCATGGTCGTTATCTTCTTTTACTCTTTTTCTTTGTCTTTGGCGGCGCCTTCTGCTCTTGCTTAAAGGCGTAGGTCTGACACTTGAGGGCGAAATCCTTTAGATTGAGATTAAGCTCCTTTATCTCCTTTTGTTTTGTTCTGACTAATTCAACGGCCCTTACACTCTGTGTATCCTTCAACCTATTCATGAAATCCGCAACTGTCTCGTTATCCATTGCTGTTCCCTCTAAAACGAGCATTCCCTTATTTTCTTTAAGTGCGGTGAGCCACAGCTTATCTTTTGGTACGCTCGTGGCTATATCATCTAAGAGCCTGACTGGGCCGGTTTTGATCTTTTTCAATTCATTTATCTTCCCTAATTTTACGTCGATGTCGGCCTTTGTTTTCTCCAGGGCCTTTATCTTGACAGTGGTATCCCTATAGGAGGCAAGCTCTTTCTTTCTATCATCTCGATCCTGTCTTAAGGATTTTATCTCTTTGTTGAGAGCGACGTAACTATAAGGATTATAGGGGAAGAAACCCAATAAGAGGATAAGGAATAAAGTAGAGAGGACATAGATAGTTACCTGTCTCCTTATATTTTCCTTTATCCTGGCAGCCCTGTAAGGAAGGAGATTGACTCTGATCATCTATCACCTATACTCCGTAATGCAAGGCCGACTGAGATAACAGCCAGAGGAGCCGCATACCTTAAGTAGCCCGTATCGAACAATTTATCCTTGATTTCCAGGTTGGCGAAGGGGTTCAGCATCTCCACCTTCAAGCCGGTTTCTATGCCAATAAACTTACTGAACCCTGGAAGCATGCACGACCCCCCGCTAAGTAGGACGTCCTTAACTTTGACATCTGAAAACGTCGTTGTCACGAAATCGAGAGCCCTCTTAATCTCCTGAGCCCATTTGGTAACGGTTGAGGAAAAGATCTCTTCAACTGGAGGCCTCTGGCTTATTTCTATTGGCTTAACGCCCAATTTTAAAGTTTCCGCTTCTCGATAAGGGAGGTCCAACTTGTTTTGTATCTCACGTGTGATTTGGGCACCACCGTAGGATGAATCTCTGGTAAAGATGGAGATACCATCTTTGACAACATTGATAGTCAATTGTTGAGCGCCTATATGGACGAGGGCGTGACAGCCGGATTGCTCATGGTCGCTGATCTCAAAGGCATTTTGGAGGGCGAAGGGATCTATATCCAGAACAACGGGATTGAGTTCTGTTAAGTGGAGAAGGCTTATGTATTCTTCAACGATATCCTTCTTTGCAGCAACTAAGAGGACATCCATCAGCTGTTCCCTCTCCTCTTCCTCTGTTTCTCCCCTCTCAGAGGGGAGGATCTGAAAGTCCAAATTTACGTCATTGATGTCAAACGGAATGTACTGCTCTGATTCACTCTGTATGCTCTCCTCTAAGTCCCTTTCTTTCTTCTTGGGGATTGTAATTTTCTTCACGATGACTGAATAGCCGGAGATAGATGTGGCCACGTTTTCGTTCTTAATTTTTAGATTCTTAAGGAGGTTTTTGAGGGCAGCGGACACGACTTCCATTTCCCTTATGGAGCCCTCCACTACGGCGTTTTCCGGGAGCCCTATAATGCCAAAATTCTTTAGGATCATCCCCCTCTTACTATCATCGATCTCGGCAACCTTGATGGAGTGGGATCCAATATCAATTCCAACGAGTTGGTTTTTCTTTGATACGGGCATCTTAGACGTAGTATCGTGAAGATCTATTTATCATCCATAAAGATCTTACTTTTGTCACGCAGGTCGCACCCGAGGGCCAGAATAATCTTTCTCTTTGTCTCCATCCGACAATCCTTACCTTTTTCAATCCTGTCGATTGTGAGCGGGGAAACACCAGCTTTTCTGGCCAGCTCTGCTTTACTCAGTAAGAGTTGTTCCCTCATCTTCTTTACCTTATTTTGGCCCACTGCCTACCTCCAACAGTAAAATCCAATTGGCGACAAATCGTTCCCATACTAACATATGTGTGCATTAATTTGTCAAGTATTTTTAATAAATTAAATAAAATTACCACAATTTATAGATATATAGTGGTAATTTTTAATAACGACACAACATATAGTGACACGGGGGAAGATCCTGGCCAAGGTTCGCAAAAAATTTTTGCTTATGTATTGAAATTGGCTGCGGTTAGAAATCGCTTTACAAAGGAGTAGATCTTACATTACATTTTTAAGGTTAAATGGAGGTGGAAGGGGGTATTCTGCATTTGGGTAATGAGACAAAAACAGGAAAAAAAACGGGGGAAAAGCACAGGAAGAAGAGTGCCCTGAGGGAATACGCTGAGGCGGCTCTCATAGCTGTTTTTCTAGCTCTCTTTATCAGGACATTTGTGATACAGGCCTACAAGATCCCCTCAGGATCTATGGAGCCGACGCTTCTTGTGGGCGATCATATCTTGGTCAATAAGTTCATCTATGGTATAAAGGTACCATTCATCAGTAAGACCCTTATCCCTCTTGGTAAACCGAAAAGAGGAGATATCATTGTCTTTAAGTATCCCCTGGACAAGAGAAAGGACTATATAAAGAGGGTAATAGGTCTTCCTGGAGATGAAATCAGGATTATGGACAAAGAGGTCTTTATCAATGGGAAACCATTTGATGGTCGTTTTGGCGTATATGATAACAGTTCGGGAAGGGACAACAACCTAGGCCCTATTGTTGTGTCTCAGAATGGCCTCTTTGTTATGGGAGACAACAGGGATCATAGTTACGATAGTCGGTACTGGGGGTTTGTCCCCTTGGATTTGGTTAAGGGAAAGGCTATCATTATTTATTGGTCCTGGCCTCATTGGAATAGGTTTGGACGTTTGATTCGGTGAAGTTAAGGCCAAGGACTTTCACGCCGATCAGCCAGTGTCATGCCCCTTACATCCCGTAAGGTAGCCTTTATATCCAGGGAGCAATTTGATCTTCTTATTCAGACGAAATCCGATCGTGCATATGGCTTTATGCCATCTGTGTGTCTCTCTATCGTTGGGCACATCCTCAGGCCTAATAGCCTCCACATAAAGGTAAGGAAGGGGTTTCAAGGACAAGTCCCATAATCACAGCCCACTATTGTCTATTAATTGAAGATCACGACAGGGCATGAGCTTCGGTTACGACATAAAGGAGGATCAGCTAAGATGGTATGCGCTTCATGCAAGGAGCCGGCATGAGGATGTCGTGTTTCAGGGCCTGAGGAAGAAGTCAGTCGAGGCCTTTCTGCCCAAGATCCAGGTTATGAGCCGGCGAAGGGACCGGAGAAAAAGGATATTCGTCCCCCTTCTGCCAGGGTATGTCTTCGTACATACAGACCTGAATCCACATCAGTACTGGGATATCATTAAAACGTATGGTGTTGTCAGGATAATCGGTGTCAAAGGTAAACCACTGCCGGTCAAGGAGGAAGAGATAGCATCCCTCCAGATATTGCACGGCACTGACAGGACTGTCAGGAACCAGACCTATATGAAAACAGGGGACATGGTTATGATTATGGAGGGGCCTCTAAAGGGTCTGACAGGATTCTATCTCAGGCACAGGGGTAAATCCGGCAAGGTGGTTGTTTCCATAGAGCTCCTTCAGCGATCCTTGGCAGTGGAGATCGAACACTGGATTGTAGAGAAGATTGGCTAGGGAAATCATGAGATCGGAGCGTGCTGGTGCGGAAGCCCGTTAGAATAGCCATTGTTGGTACTGGTAATTGGGGAAGGAATCTGGTGAGGAATTTCGCCTCTCTTGACTCACTTGCCGTGATATGTGACGTGGAGGAGAAAAACCTCGCCTTCGTTAAGAAGCAATACCCGGGGTTGAAGACCACCAATTCCTTCGTGGAGGTACTATCAGATAGCAGTGTTGATGCAGTCGTCATATCAACTCCTGCGGAGCTGCACTATCAGATGGCGAGGGATTCCCTCGTGGCTGATAAGCATGTCCTTGTGGAAAAGCCGTTGGCGTTGAACGTTGCCCAAGGCGAAGAGCTTCTGGGCCTGTCCAATGAGAGGAAGAGGACCCTCATGGTAGGGCACCTCCTCCGCTATCACCCTGCAGTTATCAAGCTTATGGAGCTGGTGAAGGAAGGGGAATTAGGGAAGATCCAGTACATCTACTCTAATAGGTTGAATCTCGGTAAGATAAGAAGAGAGGAAAACATCCTCTGGAGCTTCGCGCCTCATGATATATCGGTCATCCTGGCCCTGACAGGAGAGATGCCAGGGGAGGCATCCTCCTTCGGGGCGAATTATCTCCATGAAAGGATTGCAGATGTAACACTGAGTCATCTCTCCTTCCCCTCGGGAATAAAGGCCCACATCTTCGTAAGCTGGCTCCACCCATATAAGGAACAGAAGCTCGTGGTCGTTGGAGATAGAAAGATGGCCTTGTTCGACGACCTCAACTCAGAGGACAAACTGATTGTCTATCCGCATACCATAGAATGGAAGGATCATCTTCCCACGCCGAACAAGAAGGAAGGGCAGATAGTGCCTGTTGATCCACTTGAGCCATTAAAAGAGGAATGTCGGCATTTTGTGGAATGTATCATCGACAACCGCCGGCCCTCGACAGATGGGATTGAGGGACTAAAGGTCCTCACAGTCCTTCAGGCATGTCAGGAGTCCCTGGAGAATAACGGGAGGGTCATCCCAGTCTCTCAGTTGTCCGATTGGAGGGAAAGAGGGGATCACATTTATTATGTCGATAAGACAAGCGTCGTGGATGAGGGGTGCGTCATAGGGAGGGGAACAAAGGTCTGGCATTTCTCCCATATCATCAAGGGAAGTGTCGTTGGCACTGAGTGTACCATAGGCCAGAACGTAATGATTGGCCCAGATGTAAGGATTGGCAATAAGGTAAAGATACAGAATAACGTCTCTATCTACCCAGGGGTGACCATTGAGGATGGGGTATTCTGCGGCCCTTCCATGGTCTTTACCAATGTCTATAACCCGAGGAGTTACATACCTCGTAAGAATGAGATCAGACCTACACTGGTAAAAGAGGGGGCCACCCTGGGGGCTAATGCAACTATTGTGTGCGGGCATACCATAGGGAGGTTTGCCTTTGTAGCCGCTGGATCAGTCGTCCTTGATGACATACCGGATTTTGCATTGGTGGCCGGAAACCCCGCTGTGATAAAGGGGTGGATTTGCAGGTGCGGTGTGAGGCTTGACTTTGAAGATGGGATGGCAACCTGCGATGCCTGTGGCTTTCACTATGAAAAAGAGAAGGATAAGGTCACGCTCATATCCTAACTCTCCCCTCCACCTTCGTATCCTATCCCCATAGCCCTTTCAAGCCTCGCCCAGGCGATATTGTGTTCACTCAGGGCATTGAAATAATTTGTCCTCGCCTGGGTAAGCAGGGTCTGGGCATCCAGGACATCGGTCGAGGTAGCCACCTGTTGTTTATAGCGCTCCTCATTCATCCTGAAGTTTTCCTCAGCCTGAACCACTGCTGTTCTGGCTACCTGAATATTCTTCTCCGCCTCCCTCAAATTCAAATAGGCGTCCTTCACCTCCAGCTGAATATTATCCTTAAGCTCCTGCAAGACATGTTTCGTCTTTGCCATTTGAGCCCTGGCTGATGCCACCTCATCCCTCTTTTTTCCCCATTCCCAGAATGTCCACTGAGCTTCTAGAGTTATGGTCCACCTATCAGGATCTACTTTCCCTATATATTGTTCGGTAGCGGTCTGTCTCTCAAAGTTTCCGATTAAGTTCACCGTTGGATAGTAGCTGCTCTTGCTCAATCCCACATTTTTTTCAGCAGATGCTACGTTTAATGATACCTCCTTTATCTCCGGTCTATTCAGTTCCGCCCGTTCCATGCATTCACCAAGGGTGAGGCCTACAGGATGATAGTCGAGTATGTCCTTAATCCTCACCTTTTCGCCCAGCTCCCTCCTGAGCAACTTGTTAAAGAGGGACACCGCAATCTCGGCCCGGTTCGTTGCCCTGATCAAATCCTGCCTCGCCTGGGCCATCTGGACCTCTGTTTGTAGCAGCTCGTTCTTGGCGATAAGCCCTTCCTCATAAAAGGCTTGAGCTACCCTTAAGTGCGCCTCCAGTTGCTCAACAGCCTGTCTTGCCACCTTTTCGAGCTTCTGTGCCTTCAAGATCCCAAAATAGGCCCCCTTGACGTTCACTATCAGATCTTGGATAGCGGTCTCCTTCTGGACCTTAGCTAGGTCTACCCCTAATGAGGCTAGCTCCCGTGTTATGGTAAGGGCCCATCCTGTAAATAGGGGTTGAGTGCCCGTTATATTAAAATCGTAGGAATATTCCTCCAAGGGGGAATATTCCCTTCCCCCAATAACGTATGTGGCATCGTCAACAGTTTTCTGATCAAGGCGGGTATAAGCGTACCTGGTGCTGAATTTCGGAAAGAGATCGGCCCTTGCGGAGCGCTCCGCAAACTCCTTTGCCCTTATCTCCTCTCTTGCGGAGTAGAGGGATAAGCTCCTTTCTAAGGCAATCTCAATGCTCTCTTCCAGGGTAAGTACCTCAGAGGCCATAATTGGTGAAGATACTAACAGTAAGGAAAATACGACTCCGACGAAAATAGATACCGTTCTCATGATTCTCCTTTCCTCTACCTTTCTGCTTCACTTACAATCGCGTCTCTAGTCTTTGCCAAAACATAGGGCTCCAGAATACGAGCGAATATTCATACATAGTCGATGAGTTATCTATGTCAAGAAAAAATAGCGGACAGTACAGGCGAATTATCCCTCATTAGAATATTAGGGCTTATCACAAGGGCCAGAGAGGGATATACTCCTCACAAATGTGACGCAGGGTCTTAACTAATCTCAGGGGGTGGAGCATTGGCAGAAGATAGAGTCAATCTACGGGCTGCGTGCAGGCTAAGGGAGGAGGGATTTGCGTCGGGAAGCTGCATGGTGTGCTCTGAAGGTGGGAGGATCGATAGGGCCTGCACGGTTACCCTCAGATGGG
>Ga0209636_10001851_pt1 | contig 21431 bp, 15 predicted proteins | sample DeeMarSWOR152_54_FD_187464 | JGI IMG/M metagenome (GOLD analysis project Ga0209636, IMG submission 187464) | Marine sediment microbial communities from White Oak River estuary, North Carolina - WOR-1-52-54 (SPAdes) (version 2) | ecosystem: Environmental > Aquatic > Marine > Intertidal zone >...
AGATTAGCGAAGAGGGGAATAACTTAATATTTTGGTTGAAGCGACGTTTGGGATTGAAACTTATTCAACAAATTAATGATCTCATCGTTACCATGAGCTATTGGAGCTACAACAGCAAATATGATATATTCTGCAATCCAATAAGTTATAAAGAAGTGGTAATTCATCTGGCTTGAACAGGTATCGTGGTTAGAATGGTAGATGGCTCTACAATTATTATCCTTTTTTTTTTCTTCTTTCTCATCTTTATCATAATATTGGTTTATCATAGCACTGTGAAAGAAAAGGAGTTTTCAGAATCGTCAAAAGTAATGATAGAAAACAAATTTCCTAATTTACAAGCAACTATTGTCTCTGAAGGCGGATTTCTTTCAAATCCTGAAATACACGCCTCCCCAAGTATCGATGATTATCCTATTCGTGACTTGTTGCTGAAATACAAGGTTTATGGAAGTGGAAAACATCGTAAACAGGATCTTATCCTTTCTTCTTACATTGTAGCTGAAAAATTATGTACTGGTAAATTTTCCGTAATAGTTAAGAGAGAGGGATTCTTTAACCGAGTTTTTGGTGGGGAAAATGTTCAACTTGAGCACGCCTTATTAGATAAACGATTATTTATTCGGGCTTCTGATCCAGTTTTAGTAAAATCGTATTTGAGCGAAAATAATTTTCAGATTGCATCAAAAATCGCAGATATTTCTGATTTAAAGGAATGTAAATTGGATCTCACTGGTAACTCAATTGATGTTCTAATTAGATCTGATCATACTAATGTACGTTATGTAGGTGTTCTTCTTGACCTTATATCCGTTCTTGCAGATGTAGATTCATTATATCCAATTCAAGAAAGAAAAGGCGCTTTTAGATCCACAACTAAGAGAATCTTCGAAAGGATCCCAAGGAGGAAACAACGTTTTAGAGATCTGCCAAGGGACGTTCCCTATGAAAGATCAGTTGTGCACAAGCCTAAAGCTGCAGTTGATGACATTAATCAAGATATTATTCCAGCATCAACTCAGGAAACAAGACTTCTGGAGCAAATCAAAGAAAAAGTACTTGATAAAAGTTATCTTGCTAGTGATCATACAATCTCTGAAACCTCTGCCGAGATTGTATTCAGTATAGGATATTTTCGGTCGATATCATTTAATTGGGATGTTGAAACGATTTCGGTGATTGGAATTAAAGAAATATCTCTGATACCGTTTCGGATATCCATGAAGATTCATAAAATAGAAAGAAAAGAATTCGGATTTAGTAATGCATTTGAGGGGATAGAAGTTAATACGGAACCAGAAGAGTTACTAGACCCATTTAAAGAAAGAACCGAGATAGCAAGATCTATTTATAGGTTGATAGGAAATTTTTCTCCAAAAATAGAAGTTATTTCCGATAAAACGACTGTAACCCTTTTAATCACAGCACCAGCCCATCCTGAAAACATTGATCCTCTTTATGATCTCACTCAGAGTATTGGATGGTTTTTAGAGTTTTCATTCCTCCTCTAATCGCTTCCATACTGATAACTTTCTCTTGGTCTTTTTTGCCAGTCTTTCACTTCCAAAGAAATAGATCAATAGCAGTACAAATCCTAATTCCACTATTATTAAGATTAGGTCGTACCCAACAGGGTACCCTAGTGTGGGAGGTCTTAGTAAACCTATCGATAAATTCCACATTGTATGAAAAATCATGGGCAAGAGAATACTTTCTGTAGAATTGTAAAGCCAAGTAAAAATAAACGAAGATAAGATCATAACTATAACGAAGGAAATAAAGGGCAGGAGAAGTTTTTCTGTTTCAGCAAAGTATTTGGTAGTTCCAGGAATAAAATAAAGCGGTAGATGCCAGCATGCATGGATGATTCCAATAATGATGCTGGATAACACGGCATTATATCTCTTTTGGAGCTTAGATAATGCAGTTCCTCTCCATCCTGGTTCCTCAGTAGCACTATTAATTAAGAAAATCTTGATAAACTGAAGAATTATACACAGGAGGGTATTGTCATGTATCTGAAGAAAGGTACATGAAGAGGGGATATAAGGTGTCTTAATGAATAATACTGGAGGGGGCCCTCCAAGAAGAATATGGATGAGAGTTGGTAGGAACCAGATAATAATTGGTGTTGCAAAAGCAGCTAAATACCAAGAGTAATGTACTTTCCAAGCAAAAATTCTGCTAAAGAATCCACGTAGACCTTTTTGTCTATTATTTAGACTTGCTACGATTAATGAGGCAAGAAGGGGACCAATAATTCCTATGGCCATTAGTATCGTCCATTGTATCGATGATGAAGAAGTGGATAGAATTACAAGTGGTAACCAACCTGCCCAAGATACGGTATAGGCTAACAGGAAGTACACGACAAGTGAATGTTTTGTAATAAACGCATTGATCGTTGAAAAATCCTCTTCACATAGTAGATCCACTTTTACTTCAACACTAACTTTTCATTGTTTTCTATTCTATTAATTTTAAGTCAGATAAAAATGAGTTTTTTATTCATACATAAGGTGTTTTTAATACTGTTGAAAAAAGTAGAAAAGACCGATTTCTGAAATATTAGAATTTCTGGAAAACCAAGATTTAAACCGTCCAATTCACCATTATGAATTAGATCTTAATTTTTTATATGCTGTACTTATTGCCCTTATTTTGAAAAAATAAAGCTTTTCATAATTAAATTGTAAGTATGATTTAAGAATTCCAGTAAAAAATAAAAAAAATAAAGAAATATATCTATACAGAGCAATAATTCTTGTAGAAGCACCGAAATACCTTAATAGACACTGTATTAATTTGAAAAATTCAATATAGAGTTAGTTACTCATTAGAATAAAGAAAAAATCATTCCTACTACCACTTGTCACGGAGAACAGTGAAGAATGAAGCTTCGGTTAAAAAACAAGAGTATTACTAAAATAAATTCATTGATGTTAGTGTTGCTATTAAGCTTCATTATATTGCCCATATATGAAATCAAAGTTGTAAATGCTTCTAAATCTTTCATAACTCAACAGGAAATAAATTATAGCTTTATCGACCCAGAACTGCTAAATTCACAAAATAATCATTTACAGCATTTTGATATAAATGTAATTCACAACGGGGAAACTTTTGAAGGATATAACCTATTTATTTTAATTCAAGAGAATGTAACTGGTGAAAAGAGAGTAAAAAGGAATATTTTACTTATTACAGATATGGAGGGGAAAATTCTTATAGAATGTGACTTAGGTATTAGTGCAATGCATTCTATGCCAGTTAAATTCATTAATGCTACTACTCTTCTATTTTATTCACCAAAGCTTCGTAGTACAGTTCTCTGGAATTTACAAAATAATAAAACAGTCAAAATGAATTTTAGTGGGCATCATGAATTTGAATATAATCCGATTAATAATACAATTTTTACATTAGTATTCCATACAGAGCAAATTAATGGTTCATCATACACTTTTGACTACATTAGAGAGTATGATAAATCAGCATTGATATGGAGTCTAGATACACACGATTTTATCTCCCATAAACAAATGTGTCCTTTTGGAGATATGATGTCTGGAGGAAGCGTAGATGTTGTGCATGGAAATACTGTTTTTTTTGATTCTGAAGAAAATATTATTTATTTTAACTCCCGTAATGTTAATACTTTTTATAAGATTGATCATAAGACAGGAAAAGTTCTTTGGGGTTTGGGGGAATTTGGTAATTTTACTCTCTTTGATCAAAAGGGTATTCAGAAAAAATCGTTATTTTATCATGCGCATGCGGTAGAAAAGGTGGATGATAATACATTCATTTTATTTGATAACGATATGCACAATAAATCCAATAACCAAAATAAACGCTCACGACTTGTTGAAATTACAATCGATGAAGAAACAATGACTGCTAATGAAACATGGGTTTGGAAACCTCCCATCAATTACTTTAGTGTCATTTTAGGAGATGCGGATAGATTACCAAATGGTAATCGTCTAGGCACATTTGGTGACGCTAGAGCTCACGAAAACAATATTGGAGGGAGAATAGTTGAAATTGATGAGAAAGGAAATATTGTTTGGGAGATGAACTTTCAAAATAATGAGAGATTCTGGTATTATGTGTATCGAGCAGAACGGTTTTGTTTCGGGCCTATTCTCGATCCAATTACAACCTGCATAGAATCTACCGAAAATTATACTGAGGTTGAATGGAGAGCGGAAGCTTGGTATAATTTTCGCACAAAACAGCGATTTACTGAACCATATACTCTCTATTTAGACAACCAGTCGATTCATCATGGAATTCACACGTTTGATAAATTCTGGCAACCGACTATCATTTCAGAAAATCTGGGGCCTCTTAGATTAGGAACTCATACTATTACCGTAGAATTTAATGGAATTTTTGCGGGGTATAATGTACATAATAACTTAATTATAGGGGCGTGTCCGAGCATTAATAATGAGCCAACTGATGATAGAGGCTTAGCTGTAGCATTTATCCTTCTTCTAATAAGTGGAGGTATTGCTACTATAGGTTTAATGGTTTTTCTTTATCGAAAACGATGAATTATTAAGAAAAAAGAGTAACAAACATACTACGAGTAATCAATCAACTAATTATAATAGATTGGAGATTTGAATTGTACAACAGAGAAACTAATCAAAGCCTTTTCATATTTGTATTTTTAATCTTAATTATTTCATTATTATTCATTAATAATCCTTCTATCACAAACACAACGTTACTTAAATGGAATGAGTTTTATTTTAACTCACAATCACATCAACTAAAATTAGAAGAGTCTTATATAGAGAAAAATTTAGTCGGGGGGAGTTTTAATTATCAATCTAGCAAATCAATGATCCCAATTTTAAAAGAAGTAGAGATGAATATAACTTCTTCAGGAGATTTTTTTGCTGGATATAATTTATTTGAATTGATTGAAATTAATGACACAAGTAAGGAAAAAAAGAGAACATTGCTTATAACTAGCACGGAAGGGGACATTTTTGCTGAAATGAAAGGCTTTCAACATCCTGCTAAGTTTCTCACCCCAGATACTGTCTTGTGTGCAAAGAATATTGGCAATAAAGAAGCCAATGCTGTTATATGGGATATTAAAGATAATACTACTCAGATTCTTGATTTTTTTGGGCACCATGACTTTGAATGGAATTTTAATAATGATACTTTTTTTGCTTTTCAAAAATATAGAATTAAGATAGGTGCACAAGAATACATTTACGATACAATCAATGAATATACAAAAAAAGGTCAGCTGGTATGGTATATAGATACCCGTTCATTCATACTCCCTAGTCAATGGTGCCCTTTTCAAGATTTAGAAGCTGGGGCTGCCGATATAACACACTCAAACTCTATCTTTTACGATACTGAAGAAGATGTGGTCTATTATAATCCCCGAAATCTTAATACTTTTTACAAAATTGATCACAAAAGTGGTGAGGTGATTTGGGGACTAGGAGAATATGGAAATTTTACTCTCTTTGATCTACATGGAAGACAGAAAGAGGTTCTCTTCTATCACCCCCATTCTCTAGAGATGGTAGATGAGAACACTTTTATCCTGTTTGATAACAATTTTCATAATCAAACAGGTAATCCTAAATCTCGTTGCCGGATGCTTGAGATCACGATCAATGAAACAACCATGATGGCCAACGAATCATGGGCGTGGTCGGCTCCACGGGAATACTATAGTGCTGTTCTTTGTGATGCGGATAGACTCCCAAACGGTAATCGGTTGGGCACATTTGGAATGAATCACCATCCAAACACAAACCTAGGGGCTCGAATTGTTGAGGTAAATGACACTGGTCAGATTGTTTGGGAAATGAATTTTCCGAATAAAGAAGAGATTTCTTATCGTATTTATCATGTTGATCGCTTTCGGTTCAGTCCAACTCTAAGTCCAGCTCCAGATACTAAATATAGGAAGAATGACCTAATTGTAACATGGCAAACATGGTACAATTTTCGTACAAATCGGCAAGTAACTGAATCTTATACAATATACTTAGATGATGAGCCGATCTATTATGGGGAACATACTTTTGACAAATTTTGGCGAGCTACGAACTTAACAGTGAATCTGGGGGATCTGGAATTAGGAACTCATGATATTACGGTTGAATTCACAGATTCAAATATAAATACCAGTTTCACAGGAACTTCATCCAATCAGGTGATATTCGGGTTAGATCTTTATGGTATTCTTTTTATAATAAATATAAGGATATTTTCAAGGCGAAGACGAAGAAAAAATGATGAGTCTAAAAATTTTGATAACCCTGCATCATATTAGTCTTTCTAAGTGCTGTGTCTCATTAAGTTTCACTAAACGAAACGTATTGTCAGGATTATAATTTATTTGAGTAATAGATCCAGTATCAACATGAAATTCCCAAAAATGAGCAGGATTTAATTTAAACAGATATAGTAATAGAATGATAATGACAACCCTATGTGTGACCAAAGCAATATTTTCTTCAGGTTGGGTACGTAAACGTGTTAATAATCGATGAATTCTGTTTAAAACCTCATAAAACGTTTCCCCATTGGGAATAATAAAGACATTGGGGTTTGTGTACCATCTATTCCTCTCTTCATCTGTTTTAAAAACTTCTTTATGGAATTTCCCTTGCCAATCACCAAAATTCAATGTTATTAACAGGGGTTCCTCAATGCAACGTGCTTTTGGATGAAATTCTTGAATTGTTTCAGCAGTCTTCTTTGCTCGCTTTAAACGACTATAGTAAATAACATCAAGAGGAATGGTTCTCAAAGCCTTTGCAATCGCTTCTGCTTGTTGGGTACCAACTTTTGAAAGAGGTATGTCTAGTTGGCCGCGAAAACGCGGTTCCCCAACATTGAATTCAGTTTGACCATGTCGTACAATGTGTAGTTGCATTGGATAAATCATCTGACGAGTTTCATATTGTTAAGGCTACCATTCATTGTTATCTTCTTTAATTAACCGCATCCTCAATAAAATCATTCACTCTCTCCTTTAAACCAGGCTTCTTTTTCTTTTATAAATTAGCTAGATAACGACCCCATACACGTAATACCTGATCCATGCGTTCCTCTCGTAAAAGTTCGAGAATTTCCTTGTCTCTTTCTATTTTTGTTCCAAATGAAAGCTCTAAATCTTCACTTCCTTCACCAATGTACGCAGATAATAGCATTTCAGTTGATAATTTGGTTAGTTTTTCTTCATTAAATTGAAGGATTTCTTCGATGATCAATTTCTTGATACCAGAGGACATATCCTTTATTATCGCATAATTTGTCTCAAAAAACTGCTTTTGAAATTGCCTCCTAAGCAGCAAATCAATCATGAACGATGTGTCAATAGCCATGAAGTACTCCCCTCCATAAACAAAACGGACTTTTCTTAAACGCGTTGACCCAAACGAAATCAATTTAGGTTTAGTGCCAAAGAGAGTAGAGATGAATTCAATGATGGCAGCAAAATAACCACCCAAGATAATGTCATTGTCTATATTAAATGAGAAAGGAATGTTTCCTCCCCACATCTGAGAGATTAAACACCAGCTTGACTCAACAGGATCAGCTGGTTCAATCTTTTTTCTAAGGTAATAATGAAGCATTAAACACTCTTCAAATGAAAGGATTGAAAAATTACTCCCTGATTTCCCCACAATTGTATGTATTGAATCATAGTAGTTATCATTGATATCCAGAATGATATTTTGAAATTTTTTCTCGACAAAATTCTTTTCTTCTGGATCTAAATCTATAATACTGGTTGCATAAAGAATCGACGCCTGACCCACTAGAACTGCAGTCATTATCTCTTTGATATCTTGGGGAATTCCCCCTTGGGACGTGATTAAGAGAAGAGTTGTGGCTGGATCACTAATTATCAGAAGAAATTGATCCTGCAATGAGACAATGAAGATTTCAGAAGCTTTCATACCACTATGCTTCTGTATGTCAAAGGTTATACTCGCAATTCCTTCGCCAAATATTTCTTGACCTAAGGTTCCAAGACCCAAAAGAAAATTTAGTGCTATTGTTTGAAATTCAGTGCTCTCTGCGCGGCTACCAAAGGTCCATTTAATCTCATTCTTTTCTACAAAGAGAGCCCAATTTTCTTTTACGTACAATTCAGTTAACCAGTCACAATTTTTATTTTTACTTGTATCCTTTATAAATTATAAAATCGTTTGTTTCTCCAAATTGTATAAATATATAAATTAGTCTGGTTCAAAAAGGAAGAGAAATCAATAAACATATTCAAGTAGAGTTGAGGTAATTGGTTGATAATACATTAAAATTTCTTCCCACAATTGATATCCATACTCATTTTCCGTTAAGTCCCGTTACATTTTTCATTTCAGACGCAAAAAACCTCCCTCCATTCGATAAATATTTGGCAGCTTTGAATACTGCTCATGTAACGGACGCTGTTATACTCTGTGGGCCAAAAAAAGGCGCAATGAGACAGGAAAATGAATTACTTGCCTCCCGAATTAAACCAATGCAAGGTCGTTTCATTCCTGTGGCCTGGCTTAATCCAAAGTATGATTCTCCAGACGATTTTCAAGCATTAATTGAAGAAAATAACTTTCGTGGATTAAAGCTGCATCCAGTATTTAATGGTTATAAACTCACTGATCTTATTGTGAAGCCTTTCATTGAAAAAGCAATTGAGTATAAGCTTCCTATTATGATCCACTCTGGTTGGGGACCAGAGGGATCTGTTAAGGACATTGGATCATTAGCTGAAGCATATCTGGATGGAACCTTTGTGTGTTTACACATGAAAGAGGAGTATGGTTTAAACGACCGCTTCTCTCATATTGAAATGGCAGCTCATAACACAAATGTCTTCCTTGAATGTTCCTATATTCCACATCCCCGCCGTTTGGCTGAAGCTGTGGATGTTATGGGAGTTGAAAAGATTTTATTTGGTTCTGATTATCCATGGGGGGCCCGTGACATTGCTTGGGAAAAGACTAAGGTAACATACGCCCCCATCTCTTATACTGACAAAAAAAGAATTTTGGCAGATAATGCTAAAGAACTATTTAATCTATGAGAGATTCTTTAGACTGACTAAAGCCATACGCAGCAATTTTTCCACCAATTCTCCAGTAGCTGTTCGTTAAATTAAACATGATAGGATTTGCTTCCTCTAGATTAATCCCACCTTTATTATCGAGAATTGATTCATCAACATGGAGACATACGACTTCACCAAGGAATAATATATTTGATCCAAGTGGAATACTCTTTATTACTTTACACTCCAAATTCATCAAACATTCTTTTATCATTGGTGGCTTAACCTTGGTTGAAGATACTGGTGTAAAGCCTGTGTTTGCAAACTTATCAATTTCTCTACCAGAAACAAGACCACAAAACTCGACATCTTTTATCATTTCAGCTGAAGGGATATTGACAACAAATTCTTTAAAATGCTCCACTAAACCTTTAGAATATTGATTTACACCAATCCCTATTCCAATGATTGGTGGATTCCAGCATATACCACCAACAAGAGTTAAAGTTATTATATTTGCCCTATTCTTCTTTTTATCTTGTGTTGTGACCAAGATAACTGGATTAGGACACACTAGTGGCAAGGGCTTTCGTTCAACTTTCAATTTTGAAAAGGCTCCTATAGATCAATCATCAATAAATATCACTTTTAGAAACATTGTGGTTTGTGCAAACGAGATATTTAACACACTCCCGAATCGTTTTTTTGTCTAATTTTAGATCAAAAAAAAGGAAATCAAGATTTATTAAGCTTCACCTAATTTTTCAGTGGATTTCATCAACTTAGAAATATTGGATGGAGTGAAGAAACCATCAAAATCACCAAACCTTTGAATATACTCAAAAATGTGGTTGGTTGTTTCAGTTGGGGTTGTAAAGATTTGTAATATCCCCTCCTCTTCACTGCCAATGATTTTTTCTGTTGTGAATTGTACTCCTTTCTGTTTTTGTACTTCGACAACTCTTCTGATGTCTTTTACTAGATAAGCCAAATGATGAATTCTGGAACCGAACTTTTGACAGTATTTTTCAACAATGGAGTCATCAGTAATCCCTTCGGAGATAACAATGACAGGGAATGTGCTATGAAGTTTTATGCATGTAGTAATTGCGTTTGCATTGAGTACTTTGAAGTTTTTAAACTCTTGATAAGGTACCACATTTGATAGCTCATCAATAAACCTCATTCTCTCTCCTCTTTTCACTCTATAAGCTATATGATCAAGTTTTATGATCAGATTATCGATTTTTAATATCTCATACTCTTTCTGTCTTACAACTGAATCATCTATCATCATTTTGCCCTTCCTGGAAATTTTTCTTATTATTGATTCATCGTTGTTATATCTTCAAGTCATTGACAATTTAGAGCAGCTATAAGGATTATTTCTCTGAGATCTATAAATTTAGATCGGGTATTCTTAATTTGAAGGTCAGTTCTATGAGTATCTGGTTTCTAAGAGAAATGATATTGAGGGGGTGAGGTGAAGAGGATAACTAATAATGAAGAAAATGCAAGGATCAGATATAAAATTTTCGAACGTTTCATTTGTGAAAAAATACTTTCAGTTGTTTGAAAGACTAGAAAAAGTCGCATAATAAGTGAGAAGTTCTAATAATGTAACTATTATTAATTTCTTTTAAATTTCTTTTAACAAATTAACTATACCCTCTGGGATAATTCTTCAGAAGCTACGATTAAAATTTCCTTTTATGATGAAAGATCCTCTATCAAAACAATAGAAAAGGCTCTAGTCTCTTTTCTTCTCCCCACTTCCATTTGATATGTTGAAAAAAAAGGGGAATAATAGAAAAAGAAGAATTTCAAATCCTAAGAAACCAGGAGAGGAATCAGATACAGAATCTATCTTTAATTTTTGGATATTAGTAGCATTTAAGGTCTCTAGACAAGAAATATTTGATGATCCGAGAGTAATATTCGTTTGAATTTTTAAAATAATACCAGTCGCTTTGTCATACCACCTTACCATGCTTGATCTATCTGAATAGTGGTTATTCGTAACCCAACATTCTCGGATACTTGGAAGACAGCTGAGGTTCAAAGAGTCACTAGAAGGAGTTACATTAAGGTCGTACATCGTTTCTATAGGTGTAGTTTGCGTAATATGTACTGGAATCCAAAAGGGGACTTTTTCCCCAATAGGATAACCAAAATTAATCGTAATATTATTACTGATGAACTGAATGATTACCCAGGTGTTTCTATTGATTAACATCACCCCCCCGCCAGAAACCACTGATAGCTCTTCAGTAGTTTGATTTCGATGAATCCCATGAGAGCGAATAGTGATTCTAACAGCACTTGTGTTGATATGAGTGATATTCCAGAGAAGCTCAAAAACATCCCCCGTTGAAAATCGTTGCTTATATTGAGCATAACTTCCTTTTTCTAAATACTCTGGCAAGTCTGCCACACCTAGAGACACCGATAAATTAGAAAAAAGTAATATGAATAGTAAGGCCAAGATAGTGAGCTTGTTGAAAAAAAATCGCATTCTGACTTCTCTATCTCTTTTAAGCTACTTAATGTTTACTATAATGGTATTTTTTCAAGGATCAATACTCTACAATTTACTAGTGGTTATTACAGCGACGATTTAACAAACCAATAGAATGGGTTCTAGCGGCTCTCTTTCTTCCAACCCATATTTATGACTGTAGAATTCTCCTAAAGATTCAAATGCTAAGACCTAAGAAGTGATTAGCTAATAAGTTGGTCGAGTTGCCATCGTTTGTTTTCTATTACTTTTTGAGTTTTATGCGATAAATGAGGAAATGCTACACTTGGATAACAAGGAAGAGTCTCTAAAAGAGCTTTTGAACAGATAGCATGAGCCCACACCTCGGGTTTTTTGATATGTCGGGCTTTTTTGGTGGCGATGAACTTTCGGGCTAAAAGTAACGCTGATTGTTTGACTTTGAAAACCTCTTCTTTGGTACAATTGGTTAATACTAATTCACGATTCATGACCTGAACAACAGTGGACATAATGGCTGATTGGTGAGTTTTTGCACGAATTATAATCCATTGCTCTTGTAAACCTGGAGTAATTCGGAGAAGTTTTAATTTCCAAGAACGAACATCGTTTTTGGTAAGATTAATACCTAAGAAGTCGTTAATTTCCACCAAAGTGGAATCTAACAGGGTTAATCCACGAAAGGTTAAGTACAGTTCAATGTAGCCTAAGTAAGAACACACACGATCTTCGTAGGTTTTAATACCTAAATTAGTGGCATCTAACTTTCTAAATTGGGCTGTAATCTCAATTAACCATTTACGGGGGAAAAATTCTGACAATTGAGAAGCCACACGCCAATTAACTTGGATACGCTCATCAAAATTCGTTTCTTCATGAGTAATGCGGTTGTGTAAAGAAGAGAGTCTACTAAAATCTCTCTGGGGGCTCTTAACACGCATCAGGGAACCTAAGAACCACGTATCATACTGTTCGCAAGAGATCTTGGAATCATTCGAGGATTGTTTCAACTCAAAGGAGCGGTCAATACAGTTGGTAGGGGATTTCATAAATCCAAGTCTCCAAAACTTAGGAGGTAATAAAGAAGTGATAAACAAATATTTATAAATCCATTCATCTTTATATAGGCTTTTTAAATAATATAAAATGATGAAATTTTGTTTTTTTTTCTGCTGATTTTTATCAAATATTCATCAGTTAAGTTCTTCTTTCTCTCCAGTCCTTTCGATTAATCCATTTTGTATATCCTAATATTAATCACTTTACATTGGAATCCTTCAACCACCATCCCTTTCCTTGGAGTGTCTTATTCCCCATGTGCCTTATCTCCATATCTACTAATTCAAATACTTCTCCTACATACCGTTTCAAAATCGTTTCCACATTGTCAGGATTAAAATCCATCAATTGATGTGATTTTTTCAGTTCTTCATACAATATTGGGTCTAACGAGTTCTGAATGTCTGTATAGTGAGTTGGTTCACTTCTCTCCGTTATTATCTTTTTGGTGATGTCAACAATTAGTTCCTCTAGTTTATGTACCTCTACTGTTTTGTAGATTTTCTCTATATTTTCTTTCGGTTTTCTGAATCTAAAAAAGTAATCCCCGCTCTGTGAGCCAAATGGTTGAAGAAGACTCTTTGCTGAGGCTCTAGGCGGGGGTTGATAAACAATTTTTTCGAATTCAAATCCTGCTAACAACACTGTTCTAAAAAGAATATTTCGATATTTTAAACTCGGATTATGGAATGTGATGATACAATATCCCTCGGGTTTTAATACCTGATATATTTTTATGAATGCCCTTCTCATCATTTGTTCGTATTCTCTATCGTCTTTCTTTTGACGAGGATTCTTAATTATCTCTCCTTTAGCAATTTGATCAAAATTATTCATTAATTCTAACCAACATCCCCACAAGTAGAGTAACTCTCCGTATTGAATCGAATGTCCATAGGGGGGATCAGTAATCACAGTATCAATACTATTTTCTTTAATCCCTTCCATTGAATTAATTGATGACTCTAGTAACAAGTAATCGTAATTTACGTCGTTCACCAATTGCTTAAAGCTTGTAGCTTCTTTTTTATCTTTGAAAACCTCAAGCATACTTTTTTTGGCTCTAATTAAGCCTTGTCGTCCTGTTACTGCTCGTTCAAAAAGTTTCCATACGTTTGATTCCATATTATGAGGGCAGTACCAGTAGCTTTGCTGAACCCAAGCAGAACTAAACGGACGAGATGGTCGTACAGGTGTCATTTTCGAAGCTAGATGCGTCATTGAAGAAAATGTAAATTTGAATGCCTCTTGTAGCTCTAAATCATCAATTTTTTTTATCCTATCAAACAATTTTGACAATGAAATGAGATTTCTTCTACTGAACATCTCATCAATAGAGTTAAATCGCTCTTTTTTCAAAAAAGGGGTTCCATCCCAATAGTTGAGCTTATTTGTAGGATACCAGTATCGACAATCACCATTATCATCAAAATATTCAGTTAAAGTACCATCTTCGATCTTCTTCAGGAGTCTTAAGTCCTCCTCATTCACATGACTAATTATTCTGCCATGGTGAGAACATTCATAACGAACATCAACTAAGGATTTGTTCTTCCATGTGAAACAAATTGCATGTACTCTTTCTCCACACTTACGACAAGTAGTCTGATACAACTTGTTGATATCACGTTTAATTTCTGCTTTGATTCGATTAAATTCCTCAATAATCCTTTCACTATTAGAATGTTTTATTGTATTTCTTGTGATGAAAATGGACACTGGATTGATATCTACTCCTACTGCTTTCCGTCCACATCTAAGAGCTTCCCCGATCATTACTCCACTACCACAAAATGGGTCGAAGACAATATCTTCCTTATCGGAATAGGTTTGGATATATTCTCTTATGACATCCTCTTGTTTTCGAGCAAAGAATTTGTGCATGACATACATTGGTAAATGGCCAGAAGTAGGTAGTGCTTCATCAATAGAATTGTCTAATTTCATTTGAACTATCCAACAGCAGCCTCTAACTTTCCAATAGATTGTCATATATGTTTAAAATGTCAAATTGACGATAAATATCAGTTTATTTTCGAGTTTAACTAGATATTTCGTGAGTTTTGAATGTATTTATTGAACTCTTTTTCACTCCCATCAAAATTTAAAAGATTAATTGTTGGCATATAATGAGAGATTATTGAAGAAAGGAGATATGAGGAATATGACAAAAATAGATTTCAAAAAAGAACTGAAAGATCTTTATTCTGGAGTATCAGCAAAAGAATTTTCAATTGTGGATGTCCCTCCGTTAAATTTTCTCATGATTGATGGACATGGGTATCCTGATACCTCCCAAGAATATCAAGATGCCATGATGACATTATACCCCCTTTCATATACTTTGAAATTTATGGCAAAGAAAATTGGTAAGGATTACGTAGTTATGCCCCTCGAGGGTCTCTGGTGGGCTAAAGATATGGGAGTTTTTACCGAAGCGTTCATGGAAAGGAAAGATGAATGGTTATGGACCTCCATGATAATGCAGCCTGATTTTATCACCCCAGAAATGGTGGATAAAGCAATTGAGGATATGAAAAAGAAGAAAACTCCTCCTGCCCTCTCTAAAGTCCGTTTTGAAACATTTACTGAAGGATTATCTGCTCAAATCCTGTACTTTGGGTCATATTCTGAAGAGGGCCCAACAATCAAACGGATGCACAACTTCATCAAGGATCAGGGGCATAAATTGGTAGGAAAACATCATGAAATATACCTCTCTGATCCTCGAAGAACGAAACCTGAGAGACTCAAAACTATTATCAGACAACCTATTAAATAAAGTTATTGATTTGGTTAATGCCAAAATAAAACGATTTATCTCAAGAATAATAATTTTCCTTTCTCAGTTAAATCTAACTCCTTGCTATTCCCTCTTTTATGCTCAACCAAATATCCTTTAGCCACTAGACGTTTGATTCTCTTTCTAGCTGTTGGTCTGCTGATTTTTAACTCATTACCAACGTCAGAATATGATGGTTTCATTCCTAGATTTTTCTGTTGATAGATTAATCTCATAACGTCAAGATTTTCTTCAGAAAGTGTTGCTAAAGACCGAAGTTCAATTCCTTTGGTTTCTTTCTCTAAATTGTGAATTTGTAGTTCTGTTAAAGTGAACTTATCAACAGATATAATGACGATCGAGTTCTTCAGATATGCAGTTTCAGCTAATTTGTAAACAAGTTGCATTGTTTTTTCGAACCCTCTATTTGTGAATAAGTATTCTATTCGATCAATTAGAATGACACTTTTGTTTGGTGTTTCTTCTATCATCTTAAAGAGGGTAACATTGTCCATAATCTCAGATAGGTGATGAAAAATAAAATTCTCTTTCGTGGGAATATGATAATCCCTTTCTAAAGTTCTAGAAATAATATATCCTCTATATCCTACCTCAATAAGATCTTTAAACACTGTTTGGGATAATACAGGAATATTTTCCGTCACTAGGTAGATATTTCCATCTGTGACATCATATTTCAATAATTGCTGTTTCCACCCTTCCTCCAATTGTATCCGTGGGGTAATATCTTCAATCATTGCAAGATAATTGATAGGTTCTCCTTTTTCGTTATGAAGATGAGAAAGAGTTGTACGAGCCCAAAAGAACTCCTCATCTTTCTTGAGGTATCTTTTTCTCGCTTGATGAATAGATTTTTTATATTTTATCAATTTTTCAGCAAATTTTATGTCATTTTTCCGATCTTCAGGGTGTGTAATATCATGAAGAGATTTTTGAGTAAGTTCTTGTTCAGAATATCCTATCATTTCATTAATAGCTTTATTGACCTTAGTAAATCGGAAGTCTAAATCTGTTAAAGCCATCCCAATGGGTGCATTTTCAAAAATTGATCTGAATTTCTCTTCACTTTCCCGTACCGCTTTCTCAGCCAAAATCCGATCAGTAATATCTTCCACACTCCCTTCATAATATATGATTGATCCATCTGGATCCTTTATTGCTCGTGCATTCTCCCTAACATATGTAAAAGTCCCATTAAGTCCCAATAATTGGGATTCAAACCCTTTTACTTCCCCTTTTTCATCAATCTCCTTCAAGAAACGATCTCTTGGATAATTCCGTTTAGCTGCTAACCCATCGGGACTAATTTTGCACAATTCCTCGAACGAAGATAATCCGACCTGTTTGATAAACTTGGGATTTGCTGCAAGAAATTTGTTATCAGGTGTGCTACGATAAAGTCCAATGGGCATATTTTCAAAGAGTGTCCTATGTTGTTCTTCACTTGTTCGTAATTTTTCTTCAACTTTTTTCCGTTCTGTAATATCAGTCCAAAAACCAACTATTTCCAGGGGATTTCCGTTATCGTCATGAATAAGGTTGGCTTCTTCAAGCATCCAACGGTAGGAGCCATCCTTATGCTTGAATCTGTATTCCTCACTATAATACCCTTGTTTGGTTATTTCACCAAATCTAGTAATAACATGTTCTCTGTCTTCAGGATGTATATTCCATTCCCAGAATTCTGGTTTATTGACAAAATTATCAGCATGGTGTCCAAGGATTCTCTCAATATTCTCACTCATAAATGTGGTTTCAAAATGACCATCTGGCGTACAAGAATAGATTACTGCTGGACAGGATTTAAGGAGATATTCTAGTCTCTTTTTCGTTCTAATAAGTTCCTCTTCGGCCTTTTTTCGCTCGGTGATGTCTCGACAAATACCTAAATACCCGATAATCTTCCCATCTTTAATCTGAGGTGTAGCTTTTGTTTCACAAATCACAATCTCACCAAATTTAGACATAACTCGAGCTTCGTATGGAGGAGGAGTTTCTCCACGAAGTGTTGCCTTAAATCCCATTGTAGTAATGTGAATGTCATCGGGGTGAATAATCTCCACAAAGCTTTTTCCAATCCACTCAGCACACGGGTACCCTGTGATTTTTTCAAATTCTGGTGAAACTGACGAAATTGTCCCATCAAGCGAGAGAGTAAATATAATATCCCGAATATTCTCTAAAATATACCGGTGTTGTTTCTCACTTTCTTGAAGTGTTTTTTCTATTTGTTTACGTTCAGTGATATCTATTAAGGTAATAAAATCAGCAGGACTACCCATATGCATTAATTTTTTCGTATAAACGTCAATCCATTTTTTCTTTCCAGATTTCGACATTAATCGAAAACTTTGGTGAGGTGAAACTCCTTTTATTTCACCATTTTTGATTTTCTGTCCCTGTTCTCTAAAAAAAGACTGATCTTCTGGGTGAACAAGTTGTAAATAATCATCTTTTGTCCAAGATAATATTTCTTCTAATGAAAACTCAACAATTTTAGAAAATACTTGATTAGCATACTTTATCTTTTCATCTTGGATGAGGCAAATACCCATTAATGACTGTTCAGAAAGTATTCGGAATCGTTCCTCGTTCTCCCGAAATACCTCTTCCATTCGTTTTCTATCGGTAATATCAATAAATGTTATGAAATTAGCTGGTTCTCCTTTATACACGATTGTCTTCGAATAAACTTCAACCCATCTTATCTCTCCAGATGGGGTGATCATTCGAAGAGAATAATGAGGAATTACACCCTCTTTTTCACCAACTTGTTTTTTACGTCCTTGTTCCAGGACAGATATACGATCATCTGGGTGTATATATTGTAAGTAATCTTTTCTTGTCCAAGATAATACTTCTTCTAAAGGAAAATTTACAAAATCAAGAAACGCTTGATTAACATACTTTACTCGATTGTCTTGAACTAGACAAATAGCGAGAACAGATTGTTCAGATAATAATCGGAATTTTTCTTCACTTTCACGAAGAGCTTTCTCGGCTTGTTTACGTTGTGTGATGTCACGAGCAACACCAAAAAAACCAATAATCGTTCCCTGGTCATATTGAGGAGTTACTCGTCCTTCAACAACTGCATAAGTATCTTGCTTTGTTTTGAGTAGGACTTCAGTTGTAACGGGCGAATCACTCCTCGAAATCGACTCTAATGCCTTCAGTGCACTGGAAACATTATCAGGATGGATCACGGAAGTAAAATGTTTTCCTATAACATCATTTGGAGCTAAACCTGTGATTTCTTTAAACGCAGGGTTCAAAGAAGTGATATTTCCTTCAGGAGAGAGAGTAAAAACGATATCCCGAATATTTTCAATGATTTGACGAGTATGAATTTCACATTTTTGTAAATTCTTTTCCATTTTTACGCGCTCGGAGATATCTCTTATCACAACCATGAAGCTGATTGGGTTATCTTCTGCATCTTTGATTGTCGATACAGTCATATCCACAGAAAAACGTGATCCATCTTTCTTAATAAGAGAATATTCCGTTGTATCAAGCCTTCCAGATTTTAAAACATGCGGTACGTTCTTAAGTGCTCGGGCTCTATCATCTGGAGCAAGAATATCAAAACCGTTTTTCCCTACTAATTCTTCTTTGTTTTCATAACCAAGTGTCGTTGCTCCGTAATTATTAACCATGATAATAGTTCCATCAAGGTCTGTTAGTGCAATCCCATCGGGAGAAGCTTCAATAAATTCACGGAAGCGTTCTTCGCTCAGATGAACTTCCTCGTTTACCTCTTTGAGTTCAGAGATATCCCGACAAATCCCTTGGATACTCATTACTTTTTCATTAGTGAAGACTGGCGCAGCATTAAACTCAACCTGAACAGCTGAGTTGTCTTTACGTAACAACTGAAACTCGAAGTTTGCAATTATTTCACCAGAGATCAACCGTTGAAAGGCCTCTGTTGCAATGGAAATGTCAATAGGATTTACGAAATTACGAAAGTTGGCACCAATAACTTCATCAGATTTGTACTCAAGCATATGTTCAACTGATGGCGAACAATAGGTAATATCACCGTTCAAAGTAAGTTGAAATATCACATCAACACTTAAATTAGCAATAAGTTGAAAATCTTGCTTGGTATCTTCTTTAACCATACCCACCTTAGGATTTCTCCATCTAGTATAAATTGCTAAAATAATTGATACTTATATTCTGATTTAGGATATAAATTCTACTCAGAATGGAATTATTCATTTTAATCGATTGAATGAGGTTATCATATATGAATTACTATTAGTAAAAGAGAGTAGTATATCTCCCATTTTTTAGAAAGAAGACGAAATTATAAGGAAAATATATGGAGATGTTGCAGAAGGTAGGTGAGGAATGATAAAGGAGTGAAACAAGTTCAAATACCAATAAAAGGTAAGAGGGGGGAGGGAGGGGCACCCAACGTTAGGAAAAATAAGGTTTTTCGGTTCGTTGGATGCCCATGGCTTTCTGGTGGGTTTACAGGGTTTATCAGCAAGTAGAGAGGGTGTATATTTCTGACCTAACCCCATGTACTGTAATGTTTTCAATCTAGATAAAGATATGGCAAAAACTATGGAAAAGTGTGGCAACAATTACAGACAAAAACATATCAAACTATGATATCATTGTGATTTTCTAATTTTCAAGGAGTGTTTTGTGTTTTCCTCACCTCATTCAAATGCAGGAAAAATTCTTAGGTGGATGAAAAAAAAAGGAGTTACCCTTCATTGGAGTCAATCTTATGAGCGAACAAACCCCCATTACTTCTAAATTGAATGTTCTTCTGTGGTCAACGTATGATATTGCAAATACAATCTTCAGTATGGGAATCGTGTCCATGACGGTGTTACAGTACGGAACCCTCTTAGGAATGAAAAATGGTTTTGATTACGGGTTAAGCTATTTTTTAGCGAGTATTGCTGTTTCCCTTAGCACGTTAATAGTAGCTATCACTATTCCTGTCATGGGTACTATTGCTGACAATAATGGAAAGGGCAAACCAGGTACCATTCTCTTTGGATCTCTTACTATTCTCTTTACAGGCCTTGTATTCCTATTTGACAATGTATTCGTTGCATTATTCTTCTTCTTGAGCGCCAACATTTTCTATCAATGGGGGAATTTGTTCTATGATACCATGATTCCTCGGATCTGTCAAGATAAGGATACTGGATGGGTTTCAGCTGTTGGAGTCGCTTTAGGGTATTTTGGTTCATTTTTTGCAGTTATATTCAATTTTACAGCTATCGACTTTTTCACCGAAGCAGTAACACTTCCTGATAATATCGGTACAATTGATCCTAGCCAATATGATGCTGTTCTGGGCCCTAAAGCTGATTGGCTCGGGCATCTGGGTTCGATGTGGCTTATTTGCGCTCTTGGATTCCTTTTAATTGCATTACCATTTTTGTTAGCCAAGGAAGTAGCTGGGAAGAATCGATTGAAAGAAATTGGCTTCCGGAATTTACTTGGTTCCGCCGTTTCCGAAACAATTGAAACAGCCAAAGAGATTTGGTATTATAAGGACATGCGTTGGTTTGTTATCGGTTGGTTCTTCACTGTTGATGTGGTCCAGACCGTAATTAATATTATGAAACCTGCAGCAGTCAATGGGTTCGGATTGAGTGAGGGTTTAGCCACTTTATTGCTTTTAGTGGGAGTTATCTTTGCAGTATTATTAACAGGTATTGCTGGTCCAATCGCTGATCGGAAGGGCCCCAAATTTCTCGCAATGATCGTTTCTATTGTTTGGTTAGTTGCTCTAGCTATTCCTATTTTTGCAGATAGTTTTGATGAGAATATAAATCTTCCAATCTACCTAAGGTTCTTACCTAATACTACCATTTATTTAATGGCGATTTTAATTGGATTTGGTATGGGTTCTATTTGGGTTGTTCAAAGAACCATGACGGTTGAACTCGCCCCGCCTGGGAAAGTAGGACGATATTTCGGCTTTAGTAAATTGGCTGGCAAGGGAAGTAGTGCTATTGGTATGATCTTGTTTGGGGGAGTAATTG
>Ga0209636_10001853_pt1 | contig 21425 bp, 28 predicted proteins | sample DeeMarSWOR152_54_FD_187464 | JGI IMG/M metagenome (GOLD analysis project Ga0209636, IMG submission 187464) | Marine sediment microbial communities from White Oak River estuary, North Carolina - WOR-1-52-54 (SPAdes) (version 2) | ecosystem: Environmental > Aquatic > Marine > Intertidal zone >...
GTTCGTCTACGTTAGTGATTTTACATCCATAAATCGTTTTCATGGGACTTGCCTCCAGCAAATATCATGATAGTTAGGTGAAACAGTTGCTTAAAAATTCAATGTCCAATATGAATGTTTACTTCTAAGATATCAGTAACAGAACCTGAACGTAGCTAACCTCTATAACCGCAGCTACAAAGAAAATTGAGTAGATAACTGCAAGGTCTTTCAAAGTCATTTTTCTTCTCAAAGTTTTCTCTATGGTTTGGAATATTCCGTATCCTTCAATAATCGCATTTGGAGTGCTTAAGAGAATAACCCAAACCAAAGTGTTTACGAAAACCTGCCCATACACCAGCGTACTTGCCCTAAAAATACTTATCAAAATAATCATGGCTGTAAACACAAAGGCAAATACTCGAGGATGCTGGAGCACCACATATTCAATTTTCCGTTTAGGCAAGAAAGTTAAGACAACCCCAACATAAAACGTCATTCCAAGCAGAATAAGCGAAACCGCCAAAACATTATGAACAAAAACGAGTAAGACAGCCAAGGGCGGATTTGAAAAAACATCTCCCAAATAGTTGAAAAAAGACCTGTTTTCAACATACGCAAGGGCTAAGCATAACAGAAAAACTAAACCAAGCACCGCTGTTCTTTTTGCCTCACCCAAACTTTCACTCTCTCTGAAATTTAGTAGCTCATAGAAGTAAAAATAACACTAGCCATCCAGAAAGCACGAAGCTGAACCCTAAGAGAAGGGCTAGAAGGAACAAAACTACTATAGACATGACCATAGCGATAATAACAGCCAATATCCCGACGGCGAGAGCTCCTAACCAACCTGTCTCATAATAATGCCTTATCAAAAGCAACCAAACAAATAGAGAAAAAATTGCACCGATGAGCGATGATGGGAAGATGGAGTCGCATATAATGCCTACGGCTGTTCCAAGAAGAGAAATAACAATAGCGTCGCTAAACAATGCACGTCGTTTACCAACAACTACAATGCCCGATATATAGAAAACTACCGTCAGAGTAATTAGACGCACAATAAATGCTATTATAGCGAAAAGCAGTTGGTATTCTTCAGGTATCTGAGCCCATCCTCCCTGTCCTATGAAATCGAAAAGGAAAGTTGTGAGGGAAAGTATTTCCATATGTCATCACTGATTATGCGTTACCGTATTCCCGGGTTTTCAATAAAAGGTTTACTCGCTGTTTCGGTTTTACCTCATCGCTTCTCTTCTTATTTCAAAGATAACCGTTCCGCCAAGAGTGTATGGAGGCCCAGGATCGAGGCACTGAATGTAGCCAATGTCTCCTTCCTCCTTGGCAAGACCCAACTCTTTAAAACTGATTCCTCTACCTAAGGCAATGACCATAGACAACATGGAACCCAGCGCATGAACGCATAGAGCGTCTGTTTTATCTGGAACTACGTCAGGTCCTTCAATAACAATTCTGTCTCCAACCTTAAAGACAGGACATTTACCCCGAACTTCCTTAACGGTTATGATAAGACGATTGACGTTGTTCGTAACAGACCCCTTCGCAGTCAACAAGATCTACCAATAATTCACTTCACGAGAAAATAAACCTTCCATGAAAACATCTTACCCAGCACTGATTTTAGATGCAATGAGGTTTCCCTTAATATAGCAACCTTTTAAAGGGAGGTTGCGGGAAAATAGAACTTTGATTAGGAAGGGGACCATGAATTTATGAAACGGCGACGCCCGGCCATAATCGGCGTTGGCAGAACAAAGTTCGGTGAGCATTATGAAAGTGGCCCAGAAAAACTGGTGGAAGAGGCTGGACTGCGGGCGCTGGATTCGGCGGGCGTAGGACGGAAAGATTTGGACGCCTGCTACTTTTCAGATTACTTCCTTCAAATCACAAACAAAATTGGAATAGAAGAGGGCTTTCTATCCGAGCTTCTAGAGTTACATGTTCCCATGGAAAAAATGAGGTCCCTCAGCTCCGCCCTCCTCAACGCCTGCCACGGAGTTCAATCAGGAAAATACGGAATCGTTCTTGTGGGCGGAGTGGAAAAAATGACTGATCGCTGGGACAAAATCAGAGACGACCTAATGCTTCTGGAAGACCCATGGAGCTATTATGCCGGATGCACACCAGAGGCAAATCACGAACTTCTGCTTAGAGGGTATGTCAAGAAATATGGAATCTCAGGAGAGCAACTTGAAAAATTCAACGTGGCTTTGGCTCAAATATCCGTCAAAAATCACCACCATGCAATAGAAAATGAATACGCCCAATATCAAAGGGACATAAGCGTAGACAAAGTCTTGAAGGAACGATCCAAGGCCTGCAAGTCTCTGGGACTCTATGACTTTGCTCCCATTTCTGACGGAGCCTCAGCTCTGATTTTGGCGAGTCCAGAAATTGCCAAAAGCTACTCGGATACTCCTATTCAAGTTTTGGGCTCTTCTTCAGCCACCGACTACGTCACCTTTCCATCGCGGGAGGATAGAACAGGGTTTGTGGCAAGCGCTATGGCCATGAGAAGCGCCCTTAAGATGGCTGACATTGAAGTGGGCGACATTCAAATAGCCGAACTCTACGATCAATCTACGCTATTGGAAATGATATCCCTAGAAGACTTAGGCTTCTCGAAAAGAGGGAAGGCTTGGCTTGACATTTACAACAGCTGCAAAGAATACCAAGGCTTCTACGAAATCGATGGAAAAAAACTCTTCGTAAACAGAAACGGCGGTCTCAAAGCGGATGGAAACCCTTTAGGAGCCACTGGGGGAGCCCAAATTTTTGAAGTCGCCAAACAACTCAAAGGAGAAGCTGGCAACAGACAAGTGGAAGTGAACGGAGATCCACCTAGATTCGGATGCGTCTCAGAATTTGAAGGCTTCGGAACAAAAGCCTACATCCACATTTTAGGGAGGGACTGACATGAGCAGTGAGCCTATTGAAAGGAGAGTCTCCTATATCGGAGACAGACTTAGAGGCAGTCAATGTACCCTTTGTGGAAAAGAATACTTCAGAGGCAAGGACTACTGCGGAAAATGTGGAAGAAAAAGCTTCGGAAAGATGAAGGACATCGACTTCTTTTATGAGAAAGGTAAACTGGAAGTTTGCACCCTCATTAGCGAACCCACAAACAAATTCGTCAAGATGGGCCCCTACGTCTACGGCATTGTTTCATTTCACAACGGAAAAGTGAGGGTTCCGGGCAGGCTAACCGATTTTATTCTAGAGGATAAAGAATTAGATTTCCACAGTTTTGAGGATAGAGAGGTTGTTCCAAGGTTTAGAAGAAGATACGCCGTAACGCGAAGCGACATTGTTCCAACTATTTCCTTAGCTTTCACCGTCGCCGACGACTATTATCCCCATCAAGAATACGAAATAAGCAAACCCAAAAAAGAGTATGAAACACCTGGAATCGTGGGATACGGAGTCTATGTCTCAAAATTCCGGATAAAAGAGGGAATGAGGGAACGGTCTGTACCCTTCATAGATGAGGACGCTGTCACGGCAGCGGTTGAGGCTGGAAAAATGGCTTTGATCCATTCTGGAGTAGACCATTCCCTCATTGGCAAAGTATACGTGGGCTCAGAATCTAACCCCTACGCTGTCAAGCCCATAGCCTCCAAAGTGGCCCAAGTTTTGAAGCTAGGTGGGGAGGAAAAAACTGATGGTGTCCAGAGTGTAGACGCCATCGACACAGAATTTGCATGTAAAGCAGCTACAAGCATGTTCAAGGATGCGGCGTCACTGGTGTATTACCCGCGTGCCCACACACCTTACACGATGACTGTAGGCGCAGACAATTCTCAAGCAGCCCCCAGAGACGAACTTGGAGGAGAGTTGGATTTATTCGTGGGTTATGGTGGTTCCGCCTTTATCTTCGGTATGCACGACGTCATTGCCGAGTTGGAAGGCTGGTACTCCTGCACCTCAGACACGCCAGACTTTTGGAGAAGAGACCGGGAACCCTACCCAAGACACGGCGGCAGATTCACCGGCGAACCTGCCTACTTTAAGCATGTTCTGATGGCTTGTAGAAAGCTCATGGAGCAACTGAATCTCCAAATCAGTGACGTGGATTACTTCGTTTCTCACCAGCCAAACATCGGCTTTCCAGTTAGAGTCGCACAGGAACTGGGGTTCAAAGAGGACCAGTACATGCCAGGCCTTCAAGTCGCCAAATTCGGCAATACCTATTCCGGTTCTTCACCCATTGGTTTAGCGGCTATTTTAGATCGGGCCAAACCAAATGAAAGAATAATCATTGTCAGTTACGGGTCTGGGGCAGGAAGCGACGCCTATTCCCTTTTAACCACCAGCCAAATAAAGGAGAAAAGGCGGCGACAAAAATTCACTATCAGGCATCAAATTGAAAATAAACATCTAGAATACGTGGACTACCCCACCTATAGAAGGCTTAAGCACGGACTCTAGACCCAAAGACCAGTTTTGATAGATTGCGTAAGCCAAGAACGCTGATTTGTATTTTTGTTCAACAAATACACGACAAGGTTTATTAAATATTACTACATAAGAAAGAGCGTTGAGAAAATGCGAGGAATCAAAATGGTCGCCATTGAACACCTGAATTTTCACTATGAATTTTGCCTTCATAACACTTTTTCAAGCGAATATTCCCATTAACTTCTGAGAAATATTTGCTCTGTTAACCGCATGAAACAAATGTGAGGTGTCTAAAATGCCTGTAAAAAGAGGTGTAGCCGTATGGATATCGGGTTTTCTAACTTTCTTGGCAGTTTTAAGTTCCTTTAGCACAATCGTCTACTGGATACGTTACGGCCGAGGTTTCATCCTTAGACCATACCTTATAGGAGACACAATAGGCAACCTAGTCGGTGACTTAACCGTAGAGACCTACTTTTGGATATCCCTAACCGCAACCTTCATCTTCCTCGGCCTCACCTGCATCATCGCATATCGGAAACAACCACCTGACCCAGAAATTATTAAAATGTTTGTCAAAGTGGGAGGAAACCTAGCAGCCCTCAGGAAAACCCAAGAAGCCACAGCAACGGAACTGGCTGAGAGCATAGAAAACGATAGGAAAACCAGCCGAGAGTTCTTCAAGAAAACCAACACAAACCTTGAAGATGCCAAAACAGAAACGCTGGCCATGCTGGAAACGCAAGGAAAAACAATACAAAAAACTCGTCGAGACATGGTCTCTACCGTTGAAACGAAGGTCGGCGAAACTAGAGAAGAAATGTTGGGTGCGCTGAAAAAACAAGAGACAACAATACAACAAGCTGGGCGTTTGAGCAAGCAGGGTGCCGCAGCCATAAAGAAGCAGAGGGCGGAACTAGAAGATATAAAGATTAGACTCGAAAAAATAGAAGAGAAAATGATGCCGCCGCAACCAATGTTGAAAAGCCAAGACAACCCAGAAGAAATAAAGGGAATTGGACCGCGTTTGGGAGAAGAGTTGAGAGCCCTAGGAATAACAAACGTAGGTGAACTCATAACAGCAGACCCAGCCATTATCGACGAAAAAACGCGTGTGTCGCGGGATATGGCAGAACGTTTGCAAGCAACAGCCCAACTGCGGATGATTCCGGGCGTGGATGAAAACGATGCTGAACTACTTGTAGACGCAGGAATCACCTCTAGAAGGGAACTGGCTGACCAAGACTTGGTTCAACTCAGCAGGAAAATAAGCGAAATCGCCAAAACCTACATTGAAGAGGGAAAGATGTCTGAGGATGAAAAGCCGACGATTGAAGAAGTGTCTTCTTGGATGAGAATGGTAAGATACTAGTTGCCATCATAGATGACCGTGGTTCAGAGGAATAGTTAAATATACGCGCTAGAAATTATACTTAGTCGTTCTAAGATGATAAGAAGACTTGTCCTAGACGTCTTAAAGCCGCATAACCCCAGTGTGGTTGAACTTTCCGAAGTACTCAGCCACCTAGACGGCGTAGAAGGAGTAAATGTAATCATTTATGAGATAGACCAACAAGTGGAAAACGCTAAGGTTATCATTGCTGGAAGCAGCATAGACTTTGAAACCATCAAGAAGAGACTAGAAGAAATGGGGGCTACCATCCACTCCGTTGATGAAGTTGCGGCTGGCAAAAGAATAGTTGAGGAAGTAAGAACGCCTCAAGACAGATCTGCTAGAATGTGATGCAAATGAGTGACGGGGATGAAAAGCACCGTCTTCTCAGTGTGGTTAACGCATGATAAAACGCGTTAGAACTTTTTTTCGAAGAATTAGATCTTATCTACAGATTACGCAAATGACTCCTATTGCCAGAAGATACTTCATCAAAAACGGTTTTGACGGCTCAATGACCGCACTTGGCATTGTTATAGGCTCTTGGATCGTGGGAGTCACAGAGCCTGAAATAATTGTCACCGCAGGGTTAGGTGCATGCCTAGCCATGGGGGTGTCTGGTCTTTTCGGCGCCTACATGACTGAAAAGGCTGAGAGAAAAAAAACTCTCAAAACGGTCGAGGCTGCCATGCTCACCGATCTCAGCGACTCCATACTCAGTGACGCTTCTGACTTTGTTTCTCTGTATGCCGCATTTATTGATGGTGCATCACCTATGTTGACGGCGTTGATCTCTCTTATTCCTTTCATCCTCACGTTGACGGGAACGTTTATTATCTGGGACGCATACGTTGTCTCACTCATTCTCACCTTAGCCACATTGTTTTCGTTAGGCCTTTATCTTGGAAGAATCGCGAAGGAGAACATTTTGTTATACGGCGCCCAGACGGTTGCCGCTGGAATACTCATAATAGCCATAGTCCTTCTTTTAGGCTCCATTTAACCTTTCTACCGACTAAATCGTCTTAAGTCGCCCAAGTTTGGCCCAAGAATATAGGGACAACATGCCGATTCAACTTGTTGCAAACGAAGGTGCTCAATCGCCTTGTTGATAATGTTTTTGTTAGGCGTTTTTCTTGGAAAAATATCAAGTAGGAACATGTTCTTTCATGGAGTAAAAATGTTATTTGTAGGTTTAGTCATTGCCTTCATCTTTCGTATGCTTAAAGTAATTCAATAAACGCCTACGTTTTCCTTGTCTGCATCCAGCTTGAACAACGAAAAAGTTGATATCAATAGAACAGTTATTACAACGTATAGTGGAGATATCCCCCGCAACTTCCCCTTTTTTGAGGGAAACGAATCGCAAGAACATCTGGGATATTTGGGTGGGATTTGAATCCTGCACGAAGGATGGGCGTCTTATGCAACCTCAACTTTTAAGGGGCCTTCGAGCAGTTGGGGTGAAGTGAATCAATGCACCGTGTCAATTAGATGTTTGCGCGCGCGTGTGTGATTCCATACTCCGTTAAGCGCGTAACGTTAAATAGGAAAGTGAGTATAGAAAGATGAATAAGACTCCTGATATTTTGTCAACTCTTTCTCTAAGTGCGAGCGTTAATATCACCGCGATAGAAACAAGTATTGCATACGAGCCTGTTATCGTAGCAAGCCTCCCGGACACTGCAATTGGGAAGATTAACGGTCCAATTCCGATGGAAAAGCAAGCGTCAAAAATACAGCTTCCTATGGTGTTCCCTATCGTAAGTTCGTACTGGTTCTTGCGAATGGCTGCCAAATTGACCACAAGCTCTGGAAGAGATGTTCCAATAGCGACCAAAAAGAAGCTGATGAGATACTCAGAAATATTAAAAACTGCCGACAGAGCGATTACCGACTGGATCACAACATAGGCTCCGATGGCAACGCCCACAAAGCCTAGGGTGGCTCTCCTGAAGTGATAGAAGTACCTTTGATCGGTACTTCGTGCCATATGCTTCTTTTCCATGGCCCCTTTTTCCGCAACGCTTCTAATTATTAACATGAAGATCAGCCAACTAGCCACCAAAAGGAGTGCGTTCATCCTCGTAATGTATCCCTTCTCAGCCATCGACACCGCAATTATGAGTGCCAAAACTTCGCAGGCCCCGAGGACTAATATCTCTTTTCTCTTCACTTTGAACGTTCTGAATAAAAAGGGAAGAAGCCCAAATACCAAAGTGATTTGGGCCAAGATAGATCCGAGGGAGTCTCCCACATTTATGTCTCCGTGACCTACTGTGGATGAGATTATCGAGTTGGCGACCTCTGGCAAATCTGTGCCTATAGACACTAGTACAAGACCGATCATAAGAGGAGAAGCTCCTAACGCCGAAGCGATACTTACTGAATGCTCGACTGCCGTGTCGCTGGAGAAAGCCATGAGCGCCAATCCTATGATAAGAACCAAGATTGGAACTAGTATTGCAACTATTGCCTCAAAGATCAAGTTAAGCTACCGCAAATGGCACAATGCACACGCAAAAGTTCATTTCCGCGTGCGCGTATAGAATCCCAGAATAAGACCACTTATAAAGCCACTAAGAATGTAAATGATCGAAACTAACTTAGAAACTCGTGGATAAAACTTTTCTCTGGTACCTAGTTTTGGTTTTCCGTTGGCTATTCCTAGGATTTCCCTTTCGAATTGACATTTGATCTTTTCCAAAGCATTCAAGAGGGAATAATGTTTCAGCAAGAGCAAGCAAGTGTTTCTAATCTTCCAGTATAGGAAGCGTGCCATGTTGAATTTCACAACGTCTCTGCATCCTCCCTTTTTAGCAGAGTAATGTAAAGTGTAAGCGTTGGGGTTAAAAACTTGAACACCAATTCTATTGCTCCTGATTCCCAGGTCAGTCTCCTCTCTATATCCGTTGCCTCTGAAGTTCTCGTCGAAGCCATGAAGCTTGATCAACACATCCCTTCTGTAGGACATGTTGCCTCCTTGAAAGAAATTGACAGGACTGACATCGAATTTTTCGAGTTCTTCTTTTGATCCTACTCTCGCGTTGTTCACCACGTTCCCTGATCTGGAGATGTACATGTATTTGTTGGGTTTTACTTTTGCGCGAACCTTCCTCCCCAATTCAACTACTGGTCCTCCAACACCAACAATTGACTCGTATCTATAATACTTCGATAGCTCCTCCAACCAATTTTCATCAGCAGAGCAATCGTCATCCAAAAAAGCTATGGCATCACATTTCGCGGCTTTAATTCCCCGGTTTCTTGATGCTGCAAGTCCCATTCTCTTTTCGTTGACGACTAATTTCGTTGGAATCTTGCAGTCGTTTACTATTCCGCTGATCGCTTCTTTTGTTTTCTTTCCGGAACCGTCGTCTACGATTATTATGTCTTGGGGTTGATAACTCTGGTTGACAATGGAATCTACACATCTTTTTAGCGCTGCTCTTCTGTTCCTAGTGCAGATAACCACTGAAATGGAAAGTTTGGACAAATCCCTTACCTTCTCTCATTAAGCTTTGTTTTTTGCGACCATATTCTTGATCGCGTGAATCATGTAAGATTCTGAAAGGAAAAAGGGGATATAGGTAGGCATTCTAGATAATTCCTCAGAGAGGATACCAAAAATTCGAAGTGTTAGGTTTTCCAGCTTTTTTGGTACAATAGGAATCTCATCATTTCCTCTCATGAAGATTGGGAGTCTAATTATCACAGGTGAAATGTTCATGATTGAGAACTTGTTCAATTTCAATAGAGTCTTAGAAAAATCAATTGGGATGTTTTCATACCACGAATAAAGACGTACTTCATCAAAGTTATTCCGATCGTAGAATCTTAAATTTCTCTTCAACCTTTTGTAAAAATCCCACAAAGAATCTTTGGTTTTCGTTATTATCACAAGTTCTCCACCAGGATTGAGAAGGGAACAGGCTTTTCTGAAGAAGTCTTTTTTGTTTGAAATGTACTCGAAAACTCTTACAGAAAAAATCTTATCGAATTTTTCTTTGAAATCGTGACCGCTGAAGTCGGAGTTGATGAGAGTCACGTTATCGTTGTGGACATACTCCTTCGCCTTTTCTATCATTTTCTCGGATACGTCTATCGCTACTAGCTTGGAACATCTATCTGCAATTAGACTTGTCCATGTTCCAGGTCCACAACCGATCTCTAAAATCTTGTCACTTTCCGTTGGATTTAAACCTCTCAATAGAGCCTTCTTGGTTTGAACGTAATCAAAATTTGCAATCTTGCTTCCAGTCCACTGCGCATCTTTGTATGCACTCGATTTCTCGTTCCAAAAACATTGAATTTGTTCATGACTTGAGATTTTCATAGCTGATACCATCCAATCTAACGATTCGCGCCACCTTATTATGGGCAGGGCTAAACGCTTGTGGAAACATGTATAATGTCCTAATCGGTTTTATTTAACTTCCCGATAAGACAAAGCTAATATATATCCCATGTAAATATAAACCTTGCGAAGAGTTCTTTATAGCGGTGATTAAAGTGGCAAGGAAGGTTGTTAGGGTAATCCACCAGCCTAGAATCATCAAGGTGCTGGCGGATCCGGTGCGCAGAGAGATATTGCGTCAACTGAGGCATGAGCCGCAAACTCAGACCCAACTCGCTAGAAAGCTGAATCTCACCAAACCATCAATGAAGCATCATCTTCAATTGTTGCGCAAAGCGAGGCTCATCAGAGTTGCGCGTACTAAGGCGGAATCCCACGGGATACTCCAAAAGTTCTATGAACCAACCTCAAACCTGTTCATAGAAGACTTTGAGAAAACGCCTCCTCATCTACAAAAATACTTTCTTCAGTTCCACATAGAACGGTTACGTGGCATGCTGAGCGTTTTCCAACTCATCGGGAAGAAGCGGACAGAACCCGTCAAAGTATCCTCCGATGAGCTTAAAGAGTTGGCGCAGGAAATTGCGAGGCAAATGGCCAAAATTGGAAAAAGATACGAAAAAACGGGAGCAACCATGAATAGGGAAACGCTACTCATTACAATCTACAGCGAAGCACTGAGAGAGGTTGTGACAGAAGAGAAGTGGAAAGATTTTTTCTCCAACATTTTTGACTCAATTCCTGCATAGCGTTGGATGCTGTCATGTTTTCTGAGTTCTTATCAACGGAAAACCTTCTACTCATTACATCAGGATTAGTTATCGTAATCATTGCGCTTGTCGCCGACAGGTTGGCTCGTAGAGCAATTGCCAGATATTCAAAACGTTTAAAGTTGGAGCCTCACGTCGAGAACATTTTCAAATTAACCGCTAGAATCATGGTCTTCGCAGTCGGCGTGATCGCTCTTCTATCCCTTTTCGGCATGCCTACAGAATGGTTCGTTGGAGTTTCCGCTTTAACTGGAGCGGCCATCGGTTTCGCTTCCACCCAGACTGTGGGGAACTTCTTGGCTGGCCTCTATATCATGATATCGAGGCCGTTTATGGTCCGAAATTATGTGAAGATAGGAGAGAGGGAAGGAGAGGTGCGGGAGATAACCATTAACTACACGAAGATATATACACCTACCTACAACATTTTAGAAATACCAAATAGGAAAGTCTTAGACAGCACAATCCTCAACTATTCTGGTAAAAGAAACATAATCGACTATTCCTTCCAAATGGGCTTTCCCCATCTGGAAAACGTAACAAACAAAGAGCTAATCGAAGAATGCATCATGCCTGTCCTTGAAAAATTCTACAACAAATACAAAGACATCCTTTCCAGGAAGCCAGAGTTGAGTATGTTTAAAATGGACAGACTTGAAAGAGGCTTCCTAATTAGAATGTTCTTCCCAGAGGGAAAGATAGATGCTTTCTACGATATTCAACCAGAACTCATGCAAAACATAGTGAACAACTGGGATACCTACAAGGCGAAAAAGGTTTAACCACAATCCCAAAGACCATGCACACGCCAAGAGTCATAAAAGATTGTAGACGTAGAGATGCACGCGTGCGTGAGTGAATTAGAATTCGATTTCTCTCTCATTTTTCAGGGTGGCAAACCATCCACCCAAGACGCGGTTGTGATGCTCGATGATTTGTTGTGCCGTGAAATGTGAGGAATTCCAAGTACTATGGGCATCCTTAACTAGAGTGACCGTGTAGCCGAGGCTAAACGCGCGACGGCAGGTGGTATCTATGCAATACTCGGTTTGCAAGCCCGCAATGACCAGTTCCTTGATTCCCCTGGATTCCAGTTCACTGTGCAAGTTCGTTTTATGAAAAGCGTCCGGAGTCTGCTTCTGAACTACTACATCTCTCTCGACCCGTGCGATAGAGGGATGGATTTCCCATCCTGGGGTGTCATATGCGTCAGGATCCCCACTACCGCCATTATTTTGGACATAGACGATTGGTATTTGTACAGAGCGCGCCCTAGCGATTAGGTTCTTAACTTTTTCAAGGAGTTCATCCCCCTTATATACCGGATCAGGGTGCGAGAAATTCCCTACTTGCATATCGATAATTAACAACGCAGTATCACTCATGTTCTTCCACCTCTCTAATTGTAAAATCCATATCAACTATCAAATAATGAGACTATAAGCCTTATATTCGTCTAATCCAGTCCATCCGACGCGCGCGCAAATTCGGTCCTAAAGTTTCATTAAACATGTTATATACATATTAGGAAAGCGAGTATACCGCGCGCATGACTTTAGACAGCTCTCTTGATTTTTTCGTTTATAGACGCCATTTCTTCCCGCTCCCCCTAAAATAAGGTTTAAATAACTTTATGCTTTCTGTGGGTTTCTAGGGTTAATGATGAAAAAGTTGACGATAGCTAACGTGAAAATTAGCCAAGTCATGACTAAAGATTTGATTACTGTGCTTATTGACAGTACGGTAGAGGAAGTCGTGAATAAGATGGTAGATTATGATGTTGAATGTCTTCCAGTGATCGGTGCAGAAGGAGTTTTGCATGGCTTGGTTACTTTTAGGGATATCGTGATGAAGGTTGTTTATCCGCTGACAAAGACAAGGGAATCGAAGGTTGAAAAGATTATGTCCAAAAGCTTGGTGACCTGTAATCCTGACTCTACTGTGCTTGATGTTGTAAAAATTATGAAGAATAGGCATCTAAGACGGATTCCAGTTGTAGACGCCAAAAATAAGCTTGTGGGTTTAGTCACCGATTTTGACTTGGCGTTGTTTGGATGGAACTTTAAGTAAGTTTCTCCCAATAACTTCAACAACTTTACCTTCACCCATGCCATTTGGCGCGCACGTACTGGCGAGAGGGTGGGTCTTTCGACAACCACTCATAGGTTGACCTAACATCCTTGCCAGTAACCTTTCTCATCCACAACATTCTATGTCACCTCTCAAACAAAGGCAAGCAACATCCGTAGAAATTAGGTTACAATAATCCCTTTGCTTGCCTTTTCTATACTATATATTCTCAGCATGTTTTATAAAGGTTTTCGTAAGACATAAGATAAGTTTCAGCATGATAAAAGCGCGCGAGCGAGAAGTGGCAGATGCGTGCGCTTTCGTCGCCAACGTGCTAAGGTCTACCTTTTTGCTTTTACGAATTTCTTTTTCTTCCGTCGAAAGATGCTAGTGTACTTCTTGTAGATTTCTACCAGTCCCTGGTTCTTCAGGTTGGCGATTGCTCCAACCATTCTGCTGTCAGGCATGTTCTTGGGCTGAATCTCTCCAGCCTCTTTTATGAATTCGTAAGTTTTCTTTTCTATTTTAGTTAAATCCTTAAGGTTCAACCTCCGCACCTGTCCGCAAGTGTTAACTCTACTTTAGGTTGAGCCTTTTCATTAGGTCTTTTTTTCTGTTTCTTCTTAGTCTTTATAGTCATAGCATGATGGCTAGGCATAATACCCCCTATTTTTTCGGGCGCCATTACTTTGTTTATTCATGAGTTCTGTACTGTTAGAAGCCGCTTGAGGTCGTTTTGTAGAAGGTTTGTCCAACCGCGTTCAAAGTGGAATGAGGCGTCATCGCTGATTAGTCTGATCTTGCAGGAGTAGTTGCCCTCGGAATAGCCCTTACAGTCAGACTCCTCCATGGGAACGCGGCCACACTTGGCTTTACATAACTTTTCTACAATTTTGTTTACCGAAAAGTAGAGTCTCTGTGGTTTGAAAGAGGGCATGAACTTCTCTGAAATTCCCTCGATGCCTTCTCGACTCATTTCCTCCCTTGCGGCGTTCGTGAACCTCTTTCCGACAAGAAAACCACCGTCGTAGTCATTGCGCTCCAAAAATTCACTCATTTTCCTGACCGAGTTTATGCCAACGATGCCAGATTTTGTCCTTGATTTGTTTATTACGCGCATCAATATCTTGTCGTCCGACCTGAGAGGTGAAACGATAATATCTATTCCTCCTTCCCGTTTCCGCCTTTTTATATCATCATACTCTCTGATCGCCATGACCAGTTCTGCTTTCTCAATGAGCTCTTCGTCCTTCACTTCAATACTCATTTAACATCTACACCTCCACATCATTCCAATCACATGTTTAATGTCTGAAATGGAAACAAGATTATCTTCGCATCAGAAGCCGTTGGACCTTTGAAGGGCCTAAGACTTGAATCTTGTCATCCGTTCTTGTTAATGTAATTCTCATAATGATTAATATACCCTCGCCCGTAACAATTCGTGTGTTCTTGTTTTTACGTCATTTACTGTTGATATTAGAAAGAAGAAAGGAAACAGAAGATGAAGCTAGATTTAGAGGTCATGTAGAAAAGAAACTAAGAACTGGACAGCTAATCAGTTCCTTCAATTCATAAACTTTAAACTGTAACTTAACCCACCGCAATAATATGTCTGAGTTTAAGTATCTAAAAGTAGTAGATAAGAAGCCTGAAAAGAAAATACGGGTTAAGAAAGCAATAAAATCCGTTTCAAGAGAAATAGTGGAAGAGTTTAACAGTAGTGGGTTAAAGTATGTTCTTGTACGAGTTCCAGAAGGAAAGACAGTAAAGGGTATTGCAAGAGGCATAGGTAAAGTAATAAAGAATATGAAACTACGCAATATCGAAGTCTACGTCACTACTGACGATGAAGTAGCACTGTACAGAACATAGTTCATTACTTTTAAGTAAGACGTAAGAACCCCGTAATTTTTTTCATGTGAGAAGGATCTATTCGATTATCTCCTTTGCTTGTCCAATCCATCTTGAAATAGTTTTTTCAGGGATGCCGGTTTTCTGTGACAGATCCCTGGCAGAGGATGCTGCTAGGTCCGAGACGGTGTTTACGCCTACGGCTTTCAGTTTTTCAGCTCTTTTGGAACCAATTCCTTTTATCCCCGTCAATTCAAGCTCTTGTAATGCTTCTTCAAATGCTTCATCTGTTGACGTGGGTTTTGGATTTTTGATTGCCAAAACCAAAATTGAACCAACAATAGCGATGCCTATGATTAGGACCAGGACAATGAACAATTCTAGAGACATTCCAAACACACCTCCTTCTCATACATGACAACGCTCATGAGTGCTTTACCCTACTTCAGACTTGGCATTTACGCGTCTGAGTTCAGTACGTATTAGATACCTCAAGGCGTCTTCTTCAGTCATCTGAGGAGACTGTGCCTGTACACGTTTTATCTTTGTTTCAAGTTCTTCTATTCCAAGCGATCGCACAAAATCTCTGATGACCGCAACTTTGTCGAGTTTTGTCCTGCTCAAGTTACACATCAAATAGTTCTGTTCAACTTCATTGACATCGTATTTCACGCCTGATTTAGGACGCCCCAACAAGAACTGCTTTGTATCCCAGTCGAATGGTGAACGGTCTAATTCAGCTTCGAAGGCTTTTCTTAGACAATTGGGCCAGACACTTTCTTTTTTTAACCCTGCCTTCTCAGCTGAGTTCTTGATGATACGCCAAACGCTTGAGATCGCCATTCTGCCTCCAAAAGGCACGTTTCTGCCTTCCGACGCAAACAGTGGGCTACTTGGCGTCAACCCTTTCACTTTCTTACCTTGTTGTCTCATTCTTTTGATTCTTCTCTTCCTTTCGTTAAGATAAGTACTCAAAGCTTCGCACGCCTCAGCTCCGAAAAAAGCGTAGTAGGCTACACGCAAGGGTTTTTCGGCAATATCTGAAGTAACATGAACTCGAATGGGAACCTTGTTCTTCTCGGTCTGTTCCTTGATGTGCTCATAGTTGAGATTTCTTAGGACTGTAACTCCGAATCCGCTCTGATACATGCATAGGATTATAGCCCTGTCTCTCAGTGAGCGAGTATAGTCAGCCATGAGGTAAACTTGTTCTTTAGTAGGAATAACCTCAGTTTTTTTCGTAGACTTGGAAATGGGATTCAAGTGCAAAGAGATGTCGTTTGCTTTGAAAAAGGATGTTAAGCAAGCTCTCGTATATCTTGCACTCTCGCGCTTGCCAGAATCTAGTATCTTATTTACAAACTTTTGTGCGACTTCTCGAGCCTCTAAACTTGCAGGGATTAATTCTTCTGGCTGTTCTGCTATTTGTTCTCCGAGTGCTGTGGCAACTAACTCCCTTGGACTTTTGCCGCAATATTTGCTGAAGTTGTATAGAGTTCTAAGGAAACCAGGCATGGTTGCTTTCCACCCTGCCTTCTCTTTCAGTCTCGATATCCATTTTTGGACACTGTCGTCTTTTAACATGGGCTCGAAAACCTTTGGAGCACTAACGAAATAGCCCTGATCACTTCTCTTGCGCCAGTCTTTTTTCATCTTAGTATCCATAGGTAAACCGCCTTTTCGACGGGAATATAAACTTTTTTTCGATATCAATAGAAATCAATATTTTACGTTCGAAAACAATTAGACAAAAAATGAACTCATAGAACGCCGATAAAAGCTGCCTCCAAGCCATATTCCGAACAGAATTCAAATTTAATCTTAGTCTCCTACTCTTGCTACAGGTTGATGATGATCACCAGCTTTTCCATCATCTCTTTATACCTGTTTCTTATGGTAACCTGCGTTATATCCATGGCTTCAGCGACCTCCCTCTGAGTTCTGTATTCACCAACGACTTTGGAAGCTATGTAGCTGGCTGCAGCCGCAACGCCTTTAGCCCCCCTGCCGGAGGTTAGTCTGAGTCTCCTAGACACTTCGAGGATTTTGTAGGCAACCTCTTCTACCCGTCCCCTTAGTTCAAGTTGATTGGATAACCTCGTTACATACTGATCCGGCTTCACAGGCGGCACAAAATAATTTAATTCCTTCACCAAGAATCGGTAGTTGCGTGCAACCTCTTTTTTATTAATACCTGAGGGTTGGGATAGCTCCCTGAGGGTTCTTATGAGTCCGCACTGCCGACAAGCCAAGTATATGGCGGCAAGAACCATTCCCTGAACGGACCTACCACGGATTAGGCGTTTCTTGACGGCTTTTCTATATATGACGGATGCTGTCTCTAGGATGTTCTTCGGCAGGTTGATGGCGTCAGCCATCCTATACATATCAGATAGGGCGGAGGCGAGGGTTCTCTCTGTGAAGCCGGAGACGCGGCTTCGTTGCTGCCATCTGCGGAGGCGATGTAGCTGCGCCTTCTTTTCGGAAGGGAAGCCACGTATGTCACGCCAGTCTATTCTCGTTGAAAGCCCTTTATCGTGTATTGTAAACGTGTAGGGTGCTCCAGCCCGAGCCCTTTTTGTTTGCTGTTCGGGGGTGAAGGCTCGCCATTCAGGTCCTCTATCCACCAGCTTTGTGGCAGCGACAAAACCGCAGTTTACGCACACCACTTCGGCGCTTTCTTGGTCACGCATTAGTGGTGAAGCTCCACATTCGGGGCACCTTTCAACTGAGACGGATTTTGGGCTGGTTCTTTGCATTTTCATCTAGCCTTTTCAATCTTGTTTTGCTGTTTTTAGCTCTTCTGACTTTAGGTAAAAGTATTTTTTCATTTTCTACACATACTTTCGGTGTTTGGCGCAGGATACGCAGTAATAGACTATGCTCCTTCTGCCGCTGATATAAGCGCCCTGCTTCTTGAGAAGCGCCCTAAGCCTGTGATCTAGGCGTAGTGCCGATTTACGTTTCTCCACGGCTTTATCCCGCGGTATAATCTTTCCACACTGGATACACTGCACTACCTTGGCTCTGCCCGACTGCCCCTTCTTGCGAGTTATCTTAGAACTCAAACTCGTTATTCCTCCTTTTTTAGTCAATCGTTTGGAAATATTCTCCACCATAGGCGCGCATAAAGCAACCTTACACTCATTTGATTATAGCCGACTGCCATTGTTTGTTGCACTTGTTAGCCAAGGATTACGTATCTATAAGAAGCATATTTTCCTGCTGTCACGCTGTTTCTCGTAGTCCTTAAAATATCTCCTGGTTTCGCTCCGATTGCGATTGCTGCGATGTCTGAGGCTTTGATTCGAGGCAATTGATACCGTTTTGCTCGGTATTTGCCCAATAGCTCCTTTGCCTCTTCAGGCGAAAGGATTTCATGTTTTGGCACCAATTCATGTTCAAAGATGTTAAAGCAAGGGAAGATCCTAGGTATCAGTTCTATGCCGTATTTCTTCGAATTTCTTTTGGCGGCGTAAGTATATCGGCAGTTAGCCACTATGATTCCCTTTTCAACCCCAGCTGCTTTCATGGCTTTTTCCAGTCTGTTAACGTAGGCCACTCCCACTACTCTTTTGCCTAGCATACACCAAATGAGTACATTCTTTCTCTCTTTGGGAATCCTAGCCAAAAGGTGGATAATGTCTTCTTTCTCCTCACGTTTTATCAGCTTGTAGCGCCTAAGCTTCAAAAGAATTTGAGCCTTCCTTTCCTCTATCGTTTCAGTTTTCAAAACGAAACTTCATCCCAAGAACTTCTATCTTTGCTTAAAATCTCCTAAAGAAGCCTTACATTTCGTGCAGACTAGAATCCTGGGTCCGTAATCATAGGAGACGGTCATGTTCCCACACCTAGGACACCTGTACACTCCAGCCGTCATCTTCTTCGCCTCCTTCGATACCTGCGTTGGCTGGGTTTATATTGACCGCCTTGAGTCCCTCCTCGGCTGGCGTTTCTTTCCAAGATGATGCGATTGTTATATTTCCTCCTGTTTTCAACCCTTGGATTGGGTCTGGGCTTTGACCTTTCTTTCTTTGAGCCGCTAATCGATCTAACTTTTCCTGCCTTCGAAAGCGATCCATGTGTCGGCATGTCTCAACCCCATCCTAATTAATGTGTCATTTCACGTCGTCGCGATAAAAAATTGGGAGTTGTAGGTTTTAGAACTCATAGGAAGTCCTTATGCCTACTTCAACTGTTGCCTGAGAACTTCAGCGATCAATTCTGAAGGTGTTTTGTTTTTTGCATCCGCTTTTGTCTTCAGCTTTGCCATCAAATCAGCATCAAGTTGAACTTCAACTTTCTGTGGCGGTTTAGCTACTGTCACAATTTTTCACCTCACAACTTTGCCTCTTATATGTAACGACGCAATATAAGCATTACTATTTTTCATTTTAATCGAAAATAACTTTTATATAACATAGTATAGTAACTGTTATTGATGTGGTAAAGATGCACTCCAGGACCTCTATTTTCAGAAGGTCGCCTAGAACCGTGATTATCCCAAAAAGTTACGTAATGATTACTAAAGAAGGTATGGAGTTCGTTAGAGAGAGGTACTCTTGTTCAGTAGCACTAGATCCTAGAGAAATTAAATTATATGAATTTCTTATTCGGTTACTCTCCTTCGACGGAATATTGCCTCTGGCTCTGATAAAAAAGTGGCGAGAAAGCGAGATTTTAAGAAAGGCGCAGGAAAAGCATTATGTAGCTGTTACTGTCTTCAGACGAAAATTGCCAAAGAACGAGCTTCAAGAAATCGTTAAAGAAATTTGGGGAAAAATTCCTAAAGGAATCTACATTTAACCATTTATTGGTGTGAAAATATGCCGATCTCAGGGAAAACGTATGTTTGGGGAGATAGGGCGAAACACGTTCCAGAGAGGACTGGAGTTTACGCTCTCTACAATGAGAATAAGGTTCTGATCTACATCGGAGAAAGCACCAGTCTTCGAAAGAAATTCATCCATTACTTAGATACCAACTTTTCCGACGACCCTCGCAAACGCGAAACCAGATATTATACGAGGGAGTCTACTTCAAAGCAAGAAGACAGAATGAAGGAGCTTCTAGACGAGTACAGACAGAAGCATGGTAAATTTCCAAAGTGTAACCTTCCTCCAGAGCCTCCCAAGAAAGAAGTTGATAGGAAATGGGAGTTCTACTTCTATGAGGATAGCGACAAACCGCTATGCGAAGTAGCTTTTAATCCACAAGATTTGAGGGAGAAAATAAAGAAGGTTCCAGTTTCTTCACTCGAGTTTCACCAAAAAAGAGGAGACTTCTCTAGATGGATTCGAAGCGTTTTCAAAAATATACAACTCGCCGAAGCTATCGAGAAGATTGATAAGTCTGGTGAAAATCTTAGGAAAGAGCTCTTGAATTCTTTGGATAGCACAGAAAAAGCAGCATGCCCTAGATGCGAAACTAAAACAAGTCCGATCAAGACGTGGAAAAAAATGGCTGGGAGGCCGACTAAGACAGGTGAAAGAATACAACATACTATGGCTCACTACAAATGTCTTAAATGCAATAAAACGTTCCGACGGGTGATCGCAAAAGAGAAAATAAAAGCTTCCTGAAACTTTTTGTTTCAGTGTCTTCTTCTGTGTCTTGCGTTCCTCGCGTCTCTGGCTCGTCTCTTTCTCCAGTCCCTCTTTCTCTGAGTTTCTATTCTTTTTCTAGGATAAGCATAGTGTTTGGAATCGGGCCTTCTAAACTGATCCACCCTTTTGTAGAAGCTTGAATAGCTTATCTCTTCCTTGGAAAGAGATGACATGATCTCGTTCAGTTTTGTTTTAACCTCTTGTGAGGTGGTTTTGTCCCATGTCTCAGAATAGGCTAGATAGGCCGCGTGGAATCTGAAGTCGGATGGTCTGTCAACCACAAGTTTTGTTACTTCTTCTTCGTTTGATTGTGGTTTTGGTTCCTCTGTCGTTTCAGTTTTCAAGACGAAACTTCATCCTAACAATTTTCATCCTTCTCGTCTATCCCAAAGTTCCCTTCTGATTAGGTCTCTAACAACTGCTCGAATAGCTGCGCTTCGACTCGGATACATGCCCGACCTCACGAGTTCATGAAGCCCTTTCAAATATGCTTTGGGAAGCAAAACCGATACAAGTTTCATCATCTTTCACCAATCTCATTTGGGTCGATACCTTGTTCCGCACCGCTTGCAGGTGACGACGAAGATTTTTTGCATCAAACGTTGATGCCCCACGCGGTTCCACCTGCCACATTTTGGACACTTAAACAACCGAAGTCCCTTTTCGTGTCGCACGTCTTCCGCGTCTATTGTCACAACGCTCATTCCCAGCTTCCTCAAGGTGTATCGTAAAATATCACACCAGTCTCATCCAGCTCTTGACGAAGCTTCATGACAGCCTGATGCACTTCCTCCTCCTTCTTGGCGCCGGTGCAAACCAGCTTCCCACTCGAGAAGATGAGAATCACCGCCCTAGGGTCCTCCATCCTATAGATGACACCTGGAAACTGCTCCGGCTCGTACATCATTCTTCCTCCTAAGTCAACTTTTCCCCCCATCTCATAGAAGCCCTCAAGGTCCACCTTTCCGCCTAGGATG
>Ga0209636_10001854_pt1 | contig 21422 bp, 20 predicted proteins | sample DeeMarSWOR152_54_FD_187464 | JGI IMG/M metagenome (GOLD analysis project Ga0209636, IMG submission 187464) | Marine sediment microbial communities from White Oak River estuary, North Carolina - WOR-1-52-54 (SPAdes) (version 2) | ecosystem: Environmental > Aquatic > Marine > Intertidal zone >...
ACCGATGAGTTCACCGTCGTGGCCGGGAACGCCGACCCCACGGTGGTCTACCTTAGGGCCTACGGGGTACCCGGAGGAAGGCTCGATCCCGGAGGGGAGATAGAGCGGGGCTGCCTGGTCCGCCTGTACTCCCGGGTCAGCGACCTCGAGACCCCGGCCTCAGGTCTCACCGTCACCATCAGCTACATGCCCCAGGGAGGAGAATGGATGCCCTTGTCGACCACCTACTACGCCGCCGGCGACTACTGGTACTATGACTGGGACATACCCATGGACGCCGCGACAGGCCCCTACGACCTCAAGGTCGAAGTGGAGGACCCGGACGGAGGCTACGCCACCCTGACCGAGACCGATGAGTTCACCGTCGTCTAATTCAAATATCTTATACTCTAGGGAATTTAGATAGATTAAGACGGCTCATTTCTTCAATAAAAGGAAACATATCATTTTGATAACCAGCAGAACCACCTATTTCTCGCTAAAGGCTATTGTTACACCAGTTATGAATTTATTAAATTCCTTAACTTTGTTGGTTCCCTCCTATCCGTTTTACCTGTCCGCAAAATCCTTACAAGTGTTCGCAGGAGCCTCTATAAAAAATCATCATTATAAATTCTATTCGATATATACCAACCCATTTCATAATGTTATAATGTAACTTTGGACATGTCTCCTATTATGAGCTTGTGGCCTCTCGGGAGGTTCTGCTCGTATCCGAGGATCTCAACATTCCTTCCAATTAGGCTATCGGTGATACGCCTCCCACAGTCGATTTTAGCGCCTTCCATTACGATGCTGTTTTCCACCTCGGTGTTAGTGATGGTGGAGTTGTTTCCAATGCTCGTGTAGGGGCCGATGTAGGTGTGGGGGCCTATCTCGCAGTGGTCTCCGATGATGGCTGGTCCTCGAATAGTGGTTCTGCTATGAATGACTGTATATCGGCCTATGCCGACGGAGTTGGTCACCGTGGCTGTGTCTTCGATGGTTCCGTGGTTGTATAACTCCAGATCGTGGAGGATGAGCTGGTTGGCTTCGAGGAGGTCCTCGGGTCTTCCTGTGTCCTTCCACCAGCCCTGCACCTTCTGGACGTTTACCTTGGCTCCTTGGGTTAAAAGTGTCTGGATGGTGTCGGTGATCTCCAGTTCGCCTCTCCAGGAGGGCTCTATCTGTTTGACGGCGTCGAAAACTTTGTCGTTGAAGACGTAGACGCCGATGAGGGCCCAGTCGCTGATGTACTCCTTGGGTTTTTCAACGAAGCGTTCCACCTCGTTGTTTTCGTTGAAGACTACCACGCCGTAACTGCCAGGATTCTTCACCTGGGTGGTTCCTACGATGCAGTCGTATCCCTTTTCATATAGTTCGACTAGGGGTTTAACGCCCTGCTTGAGAAGGTTGTCGCCTAAGTACATGGCGAAGGGCGTCCCTCTTAGGTAGTCCTCGGAGATGAGTACGGCGTGGGCCAGCCCCTTAGGTTCGGGTTGGTCTATATACGTTATCTTCATGCCGTATTTGGAGCCGTCGCCTAAGACCTCTTCGACCCCCTCCTTGATGGGGCCCAGGATTATGCCGATCTCTCTGATGCCCGCGTTTCGGAGGTGATCTAGGCCATATAATAGCATGGGTTTGTTGGCGATGGGGAGCATGTGCTTGTTCCCGGTGAAGGTGAGGGGTCTAAGCCTGGTTCCGTATCCACCGGCGAGGAGAAGGCCTTTCATTAAGTTCACTCAGCTGTTAGTTTTGATCTCTTTCTTTAATTTGTTTAGGGCTTGTCGGATTACGAGGGGTTTGTGTCTCAGGGTTTCCGTCGCTTTCTCCACGTTAAGGGATGTGTTTCTGGGTCTCTTTGCCAGCCAATTCATCTCGCCTGATGTCACCGGGGTTATCAGGGTTTTGTCACACTGGAATGTTTCTGCTATGAGGGATGCAAATTCATATCTGTTGAGGGGAGTTGCCCCTGCAAGATGATATAATCCTATGAGCCTTCTTTCCATTACTTCAAGGATCATCTCGGCGAGGTTGGTGTTCAGTGTAGGTGAGATCCATTGGTCGGTGATTATCTTTATGGGCTTTCCTATTTTGAGGTTGTTCAGTATCCAGAGGGTGAAGTTTACCTTTCCTGCAGCTGGTGTCGATCCGTATATTACGCTCGATCTTGCGATACACCATTCGAGGGAGGAGTTTCTGACCATTCTTTCTGCTTCTAACTTCGTCAAGCCGTAGTTGTTTATGGGATCTGGCCTGTCCGTCTCCATGTACGCCCCCTCCTCTCCTGAGAACACGTAGTCGGTTGAAACGTAGATGAAGTATGCATTGTGGTGTTCAGATGATTCCAGTATGTTTCTTGTTCCCTCTACATTCACTCTCCAGGCGAGCTCCTGATCCTCCTCGCATTTATCGACATTTGTCAGGGCTGCGGCATGGACCACCGCCTGGGGTTTGATTCTGTCGAAGGCTTTGATGACGGACTGCCTTTCACAGATGTCTAGTTCGATGGGTATTCCGTGAATGGCCTCGTGCTCTTTGTATCCTGAGTAGACCTCGTAGCCTTTTCTCGTGGCGGTTGCTGCTATTTTTGAGCCGAGGAGGCCGCTCCCCCCAGTGATGAGAATCTTCATCTCAGCTCGTTTTCCAAGGTGTAGGGTGGAGGGCCTCTTCGGTTGCTATAGACTTCCACCAGCTCTCGTTCTTTACGTACCATTCCACCGTTTTTTTTAAGGCGGACTCAAATGTGTGTCTTGGTTTCCACCCCAGTTCCTTTCTGATCTTTGATGAGTCTAGACTGTATCTGAGGTCGTGGCCGGGTCGATCCTCTACGAAGGCTATCAAGTTCTCTGGCTTGCCTAATATTTCGAGGATCTTCTTGACTACTTTTATGGTTGAGAGTTCAATTCCTGACGATATGTTGTAGATTTCTCCCGGTTTCTCTTCTCTAAGGATGAGGTCTAATGCTTCGCAGTTGTCTAGAACGTAGATCCAGTCCCTGATGTTTTCCCCTGATCCATAGATGGGAATAGTGAGGTTTTTCTGGGCTCTTATGATTGTTTTAGGTATGAGCTTCTCTGGGAACTGGTAGGGGCCAAAGTTGTTTGTGCATCTCGTTACGATGATGTCCATTCCATAGGTTCTTTGGAATGCTTGGCAGAGCATATCCGCTGCTGCCTTGGAGGCGGAGTATGGGTTTGAGGGCTTGAGCCTGTCCTCCTCCTTAAATGAACCTTGTCCGATGTCTCCGTAGGTTTCGTCCGTCGAGATTTGAATATGCCTTACCGGTTTGTTTAGTTTTCTCTCTGCTTCGAGGAGTGTAAATGTTCCAATGATGTTGCTCTGAATGAAAGGGGTTGAGTCGGCTATGCTTCTATCTACATGGGTTTCGGCCGCGAAGTTGAAAACAGTATCAACATCCTTTATAATTTCTTGAACAAGTTTGGAATCTGATATATCGCCCTTGATGAAGCGGTATTCCTCTCTTTTTTCTAAATCTGATAAGTTATCTGGATTCGCTCCTATTCCTATTTTGTCGATATTAACTATCTCATATTCGGAATGCCTTGATAGAATATGCCTGATGAAGTTACTTCCGATGAAGCCTAATCCACCCGTAATTAGACTCTTCACTGCGCATCACTTGTGAGGAAGATAATTCCAGTCCCAGGGTCTACCTACCCTTGGATCGTCTGTTCTCCCATTGATAGATATTGGTATGATTGTCGGGTCGTTCCAGAGTCGCCTTTCTTCATCTGGATCTTCGTAATCATAGAGTCGGTTAACTCCATAAAGTAGTTTGATTGGATTAGTACCTATTGTCTTATAGCCGTGCCAAAGATATCCTGGTACCCTCACAACTCTCAATCTTTCACTGCTGAGTACAGTCTCGAAAAGGTTTCTGTAGGTTTTAGACTCTTTAAAGTCGTCATAAGCGCAAATCTTGACCGAGCCTCCTATGCAGACAAAATAATCGGTTTGACCACGAAGGTGTCTATGCCAGGCTCTGACAATGCCAGGGTAACTATAGGATAGATTAAACTGAACTATGGTATCATCATCAAGAAGAGACTTCCAGTCGCCCCTTATTATTTCAGCGAAAAATCCCCTTTCATCCACGTGTTTTATCAAGTCCTTGACTTCTATTCCTTTTATCATATCTATCATTACTAAAATATTTTTAACCTTAATTATTTTTGTCTAAATATTTAGGAAATAAATCATATAAGATGAGATTTATTTAAAAAACAAAATATGTTGTCAGCCTTAGGTAAATCATCTTTATCCTTTATCTCGATAAGTTTTGAGGGTATATCTCTACCATACTCTAACTTAAAAATACGATAATCGTTTACAAATTTAATGAATTTATATATATCGAAGGTGTTTCCCCCAAATTGAGGGTTATTTAGACTGTATTCGACACACAATGTAGGTGCCTTTGAACTATTTAGCAAATTTTTTGCACCTCGCAATACTTGTAATTCAAACCCCTCTACGTCAATTTTAATCATAGTTGGGGACTTTATCGTCTTATGTTCTATTAACCTATCAATTGTAGTGATCTTAACTTTAACCCCATGTATTTCAGACCTCCCATATGGAGGAATCAAGGACGCGGATCCCCTATCTCCTCTAGGATCATCATATAAATCCATCTCAGAAATCCTCTCCCCTAAAGCAATTTGAAAAGCATATATATTTTCTATATTGTTTATCGTGATATTTTGCTTCAATATTTTAAAAGTATCAGGATGAGGTTCTATTGAGTATATAAAACCGTTTTCCCCGAGGAATCTTGCGATGACACAAGAAATGAAACCAATATTCGCTCCCACATCTAGGAAGACAGCGCCTTTACTCAATTTGTTTTTTAAAACTGTTAGGGTACCAGCTTCGAACGCACCTAAATTGTATATTGAGTGCTCCACGATGTTTTGGGGTTTTGGATCTACAAGCATATCGACATCATAAAGTGTTGAACAAATAACTGGGCCTTCGTTAGCAGGCATGAGAAACTTGCATATTTTTCTTCTGAGAATATCTGAACCTCTAAAATGGTAGTTTAATAAAAAGCGCGAAATCTTACGAGCATATGTTATACGTTTTTTCATCATCATTATTTATAATTAGATATGATTAATGTTTTCTGATAGTTTAGTTCTAATTTTGAATGGGTAAGTAAATTAAAGCTATAATTTATTCCAATTCTTCCTTGCATATAAAATAGTTTCCCCTTGGTTAGATCTTGGAATTGGTGATAAATCCAATAAATCAAGTAAAGTTGGAAATAAATCAACCATGTCATGCGGTTTTTGTAGTACTGTCGGTTTTTCTATGTAAGAACTTGATATAATAAAAGCAGCCTGATTATCTTTAACACCTGGAAGATAACCATGCATCCCTTTTGGAGCAATTGACCCGTCAAAGAAGTTAGGTGAAAAAATAGTGCCTTCTTTAGTTACACAAATTAATTCTCCATATTTATTGTGATCGAATTTACATTTGATATCTTCTAAATAAGCTTCATTCAATATTTTAATATTAGTAAAACTACTCAGTATTTCTTCAATTTTTTGTCTTGAGTTTTTGCCTTTGAACCAAAATCTTGCAGTTGTAGCCCCTAAAAAAAACAGATAATCTGAACATAATTTTATACTCTCTCGTTTCAATATAGACTCGATATCGATTAACCTTTTAACTTCTACCATACCATGATCCCCAAAAACTAATAGATCTACATCATCGAATATCCTATTGAGAATATCCACAATAGATGAAATTTTATTATCAATTTCCTTTAATCTATAAAATACCTCTGAAGACGTTGGACCAAATTTATGGCCTGCCCAGTCAGTTGCTCCAAAATGTAAGAATATTAGAGAGACTTTATTGGAGACACTTCTTTTGAACTCTTCATATACTTCAAGAGTACCAACATTATGAGAGGGAGAACCAATAAATAACCAATTCAAATTGTTCATTCGTAAAACATCAAATAGGGTCACACAATTTTGAATATAATCGCGATCCCATGGGAATATTTTTTGAGGGTAGTCGAAATATCGAGCTATCTTAATAGGGGCATTTAATGCAATTGTTTCTTTAACTTTACTTAGTGATGCTCCAAGCAAATTGCTATACTTTCTGCTCACTGGTATATTATCAATTAGTAGCGAAAAGGGATTGAAAAATTTCCAAATAGATGTAGCTGGCGAGTACCATGGACTGATCCAGTAACCTGAATTCTCCGGGAAAAGCCCAGCGAACCATGTCGGCGCTAGAGAAAACGTGAAAGGTGGAATTAACTTTCCACTTATTCCTTCTTTAACTAATCTTGAGAGAAACGGAGATGATTTATTACTAATGTAATCGTATCTTAAGCCATCCACCAGTATGACAAGAACAACTTTCCTCATTTAATTTCGATTCCTATTTATCTTTAATAAAAAATTAATTTGTCAAAATAGCTATTATTTCGGTCATTATGTTGTTAAAGATGCTTTGTGTTCGGGGAAACGGCGGACTGTATTTTTTAACTACTATTTCTCGGAGATTATTCCATAGCGCTTCTTTATTATCTTTTGAAATTATTTTATCGAATCCAATTATTCTATATGCCTTTTCAAGAACCTTTTCATCGATACTTTGGCCCTGAATAGATAACAATAAAAGCAACATTGCCGAAAGTATCGCATTATATCTGTATCTTATTTTGGTAATTATTCTTCCTTTCTTTAATTGCATTAAAAAAAGGTTCAATGCGTCATCGAAAGAATAAAATTCCTGATTTATTAAATATTTTATTATACACGTCCAAGACATGTTTTTAGATAAGTTGAATAATCTCTCTAAAAAAATTTTTACGGTCTCTAGTGTCAGGGTAACAGCACTTTTCAAGTATGTAAAGACATTGTCTTCGAAAGCAGTATTCGGATTCAATCTATACAGATAAGCCTTTTTGGTCATGTCCAAGAGGTTTTGAACTCTGTCTATTTCGGTTAACAGTTTACTTGACCAATTTTGTACAACATATTCTTGTCTTTCAGTTTCGGTCTGAAAGTATATTCCATTTAGAATGAGAATAGAATCTCTACAAGCACAAATTAGCTTTGCAGTTTCAAATGATAAGCGCCTTTTATTTATGTAATTTGAATCTTTCCTATTTAAATTCGCTGATAATTCACTTAATAAAGCAAATATTCTATCAAACAATACCCTAAAGACTTCTTTTATTGATATTTCTTCTACATCAGATAAATTACAGATAACATCGTTTCCATAGATGCACTTCGCAGTTTTTAATTCATAATTAAATAGTGAGGGTTTACTTTTTTCTAACTCACGTTCGTTCATTATTATTATTTCCACAAATGGATGACCCTCCATAATCTCCATATTGGGTAAAGAGGTGGTCCTTAATGATGCAAGCTTTCGCCCTTTAGCTTGAATGATAGAATCCCTTTCCCTAGAAAGTACCATGACATCAAGATCACTCATGAGCTTTATTTCATTGCCAGAGACCCATACTGAGCCTTCACCTCGAGAATAACTTCTAATCAAGTAGATGGAAATTATTCCCGGTATTGTAACTAATATTCTTTTTACTACCGTCCTTAAATTTATAGTCAATATTTTATTAATTTTTTTTAATATTTTGTCTTCATATTCTGCAGTTTTCCATTTAATAGAATCAGCTAAAATATTCATTAATTATGCCATCATTATATCTGTATTAATATACGACATATATTTATTATATCAATTTATCAAAAATTTGTTTTATCTTTAATGTATGATTTTTCCATAAGTAATTTTTCTCGGAGATCTTTCTTGCCGTTCTACCAAGTTTCGTTCTTTCTTCCGGATTATTTACAAAAAAATCTATAGCGGATGCTAGTTGCTTTATATTCTGTTGTTGAACAAATAAGCACGCTCTTTCATTTTTAAACATCTCTCTTATTTCGGGTAAATCTGTGGCCACAATTGCCTTGCTAGCCAGCATGAATTTTATCACTGAACCTGGAAAGAAACCTGAGGGTTCTTCAAATCGATATATGCCGAGACAGATGTCTGCTGCAGAGATATAGTACTCTAAGTCAACAGGTTTGAGTCTTCCGAGGTATAAAACAGGTACTTTAGAAGCGTCAATTAGGCGTTGATATTTCTTTATCTTAGAATATGATCCACCTGCTATTATCAGTATTAAATCACTCGATTTTACCATATTTAACGAACGAAGTAAAGTGTTAAGATCGTGATAAGTTGTTAGCGAGCCCAAATAAAACAATATCTTTTGGTCTGTTAGTCCATGTTTCTTTCTGACGCGATAGGGATCCCTCGGCATAAACTCATCTTGGCAAACGGGAACAACACTAATCTGCTGCCGAGAAGCACCTAAACATTTTAATCGCTCTTGGAGAACCTTTGTAGGAACTATCATTTTATCTGAAAATTTAATTACCTGTTTAAGCCAATCGTACCCCCTTGTTTTTTCAAGTCCAGAGTGTTTTCTAGATATCCTGTTATTTCTAAGACTATCCCAAAGGTGCTCGATCTGATCCTCCCAAAATTCCACAACTATCTTTGTCGATTTTTCCGTGGCTAACCTGATGCTAAATAAGTCAGGATAAAGGGGAAAAGTATAGAAAATGTCTGAGTTTTGTACTTTAAAGAAGGAATGTAACCTCCTTGTTAGTTGTTTATCGGATACTGAATCTAATCCACATCTTACAATATTGAAAAAGGGCGATACATTACTTAAAGAAATAAAATATCTAATTCGTCTTAATCTTGCGAATGGATTCTTCAAGTTTAAAAAGGATTTAACATAATACGGAGGTACTTTCATATTTGCTGCAAGCATTATTTCATAGTATTTTTGAATCTCCTCTAAAACACGATTATATTCTAGGTAAAAAATATTACTAAGATCATATTGAGGACTTATTATGACTCCTATATTGGGGCGAAGATCTAAATCAATTTCAGGGGATTCAGAAAAAGAAAAATTTTTTTTAAAATTATTTTTTCTCATATAGTTTTGAATAGTATAATCAAATGTTTGGTTAAAAACTATAAAATGATTTTTTATAAGGTAAAGTATTTTGATATTTTTCCATGAATTCTAGGTAGAATTTACACTTAAATTGGATATTCAAAAACATAGATCTTTTCTGCTATTTTGAATACTGGAAATAGCAACAACCCGTCATAATAACTAACGATGTTCGATAGTGATTCACCGATACGATATGTCAATACCAGATATACAATATCTGCTCCGAAGGCTTTCAAAGCGTCATCTAACACAATCTGCGAAGGAGAGCTGATTATCTCACTCCATATATTCATTCCCTCAGCTGTACGATATGAGACGAACGAACGATATTTCCCTTCTATTAAATAGTTTTTTTCGCCAAATTCTAGTAATGCTGCGGCTGCTGTATCGGAGTCACCTATTATAAAAAATGCCCGGTCGGACTTTGACTCCCTCTCTGATATGTACTTCATAGCAGCAATGTCATGTTCTGATACGAATGTCGGGTAAACACCCGAATATGGACCAAGGCTACCAACTCTTGGGAAACCTCCGTATACAGACGATGAGACCATGCTCGATAATAGAATTGTGAAAAGAGTAGTCAACACAGGAATCTTTAGTGATTTCCAAGTGCTATATTTTCTGATTTTAGGCACAGAGCCTCTATATTTCCTAAACTTGATATTTATAGTAATTTTTCGCACTAACTTCGCCGAAAAACCCCTAATTATAAAATAAAGGCTAATACCTACTATCGGATACGAGATGAAGTTCAAATAATAGAAGAATCTGTAATATTCCCGAGACCAAAACTTAGGATAAAAAAATTGTTGTAAAATCATACTAGTGAAAGACATTAAAACAAGTGGAAATATCATAAATAAAAAATTACGATTTATATGCCACCGGTAACTCAAGATAAATCCCGTAAACAATAAAGCATACAAGATATAGTTAAAATTATTTAAATAAAGATTATGTAACCCTTCAAGTGAGAATGTGTAGAGTGTTTCAAATGGTGGTAATAAAACTTTCAACCACTCGATGAAATCGTAATTAAGAGTAAGCATAAATTTATATTGTGTTTGAAATATGTTATAAAATTGATATGCTAATATCAAAAAAAGAGAGAAAAAAATTATTAATATTATATATATAATTTTGTATAATAAATTATGGTTCAAATGATTTTTTTTTGGGTCAAAATGTTCAACTATATACAAATAGAGTGATATTATTGTCAGTGAAATACTATATAATCCAACATGTGGATGTAATAAACATGTTACTATAGAAAATAAAATAGGAATTAAAATTGAGGGCAATGATATTTTACTTTTATTACAAAGTAATTTAGACCAAAACATAATTGATATTAACAAAAATAGTAAACCTAGGGTTTCTGGCTTTCCAGGAGGAATAAGAAGATGGATGTTATGCTGAGAAATAAGTAATGATAGAGCCGATATTAGTGCCATTTTATGTTTCTTGGGAAATACTATCCTAATAGTAATGTAGGAGAATATCGGTACATAGAATGCAAAAAGCAGTGGAGTCAATAAAACATTGAAGTTGATTGGATCACTACCTAATAATCTGGATAAAGTCACCATTATAATGTAGTAACCAATAAATTCTATTTGTTTATGAAAAGGACTGCTCGCACGTTCTATTTGATTATAATCATTAACAAATCTGCCAAACTTATATAGTTGTCTTGATAATGCAATATTTCTGCCCATCATATTTGTTTGAGGATATTTTAAAACAACAATTGGAATAATAGAAACTACCAAAGTTAACAAAATCACATATGAAAGACCTTTTATTACTGAAATCTTATTTGATAAAATCATAAAAACTGCTATAAAAGAAGATAAGAAAAATGGTATGAAAAACATCATTGGATTAATAGTTTCCCAAAATGTCTTAATAGATTCGCCAGTTCTTCCAATATAAACTGCATATATCGAAAATAATATTAAAATAATAAATGCAGTATCTTTTCTATAATCCATTAAATCCATAATTTTTGATTCATTATTACTTTCATTATTTATAGGTTTACTTAAATTAAAGTTACTTCTTCTATTAATAAATGATAATGAAAATGTAAGCGTAATCAATAGTGCAAACATAGAGAACCAAGAATAATCTATGATAAAGTAAATTAAAGTTCCAAAACAAGCAATAAGAGCTAACAGAGTTATAAATCCAAAAATCATTCTAAGAACAACATACTCTTCTTTAAAAATTATACGCCCAATAAAAATAGTCATAGGAATGAAGAAAGTCACTATTGATAAACTACCTAAAAAGTATGAGTTTAATCGAATGTTAAAAAATGCTACAACTAAAGAAGATAAACAAAGCAAAGAAAAAGAAAATCCTTTATTGTCTGCTATGATCCTTTCTGCTTTTATGAACAAACCCATATTTCACACGCGCTTATTATCTATAAAATTTTTTTATAATTATAGTATCCATATATCTCAGGCTTACTTAATTTCAGTAAAAATTTTAATACATCCTTTCTATCATTTATATTCCCATCATATCTTTAATTAGGACATGGTTTATTTGTCTTTCATGATAATAAACAAACTAATGTAAAAAACTATGATGTTTAAGATGAATTTACAAAGTAAATTTAATAGAATATGTTTTCTCTGACTGTCTTTATCGTAAATAGCTATCTTTTTTAATTTGGTTTTTCCTCTTGCCAAACGATGGAATCCTACTTGCGATATCTTAATGGGATACTCAAACATATATCTTAGCAGACTAATTGGAGGATAGTATTTCTGAATTAGGTAATGGAGGCTTTTAGTAAACCTGAGATAAAATCTAATAGATGGGATCTTTTTCAAAGAAACTGAGCCAAAATGATATACAATGGCGTCTGACATTACTACCTCATATCCGGCCTTTCTAGCACGATAGCACCATTCGAGGTCTTCAACGTATTCAAAATGTGGATCAAGTAATCCAATTTTTTGCACAACCTCTTTACTAATAGCTAGCGCTGCTCCCAAAACATAGTCCACATTTTCATAAACTTTTTTTCTCTCATCGTATTCCTCACCCTCTCCCAGGTTCTCCCAATAACCCAAAAACTTTTCACGATAACCCAACGATTGAATGATACGTGTTCCTGGATAAAATAACTGACAGCCAACTATCCCCACTTTTGGATCTTTGAATTTATTTAAGATTTTCCTGATCCAATTTCTATCTACAATTGTGTCATTATTTATCAAGATAATTATATCTCCTAAGGCTATATTTATACCTACGTTATTTCCTTTGCAGAAACCAATATTATTCTGATTTCTAATCAAATTAACCTCAGGGTAATTTTCTTTGACAAACTCTGCACTATTATCTGTGCTTCCATTGTCCACTACTAGAACATCAAATAAATCTTTAGGATAATCGGTACAAAGTATAGAGTCCATACACTTCTTCAAGTAAGATTTTGCATTCCAGTTCAAGATGATGATAGATACATGAGGTAAATTATTAATTCTGTCTTCCAATATATGCACTTTATTAAACTTCATATATTATTTTTAAATATTAATGAATGTACTAATTTATCCATAATTGTCAAAGTAAAAGTCATAGAATATACTTATAGAAAATAACAATGTAGATATCTTGATAAAAAAGTTATAATTATAAAAAATCAATAAAATCTTTTTTAATATGATATATTATTTATTTTATTAATCCCGCCAAGATTAATACTTCACCAGGAAATAATCGTCTATACATCACACTTGGAAGAAGTCTAGGTAAAAGAAATGCTATAATCCTTTTTAGAATTCCCCCCTTTAATAGGGCGATTGGATATTTACAATTTTGTGCTTTAACAATTTTTAAATCGTTCTGTTCTAGCAATTGAATGATATTTGAAATATTAAATTTCCATAAATGACCACAGTTCTTTTTCCATTCTGAGATCCAAATATTTGTATTCTTTTTTAAAGTATGATATAAACAATCTTCTATTGGTGTCCTAATCACAACCCATCTTGTTGATATGCGTGCAGCTTCAGCAATAGCCTTTTCGGGGTGTTGCAAATGTTCAATAAGATCGATTAACAACACAATATCTATGGATTTGTTTCGGAAAGGTATCTGTTCACAATCGCCTTTCACAAGGAGAAGATGCTTATTTATGTTCTTAGCAATTCGAATAATAGATGTAGAAATATCACAGCCTATTGGTAAGTCGATCTTTAACTGTTTTGCTAATCCTTCGCTAATTGCTCCTGCACCACAGCCCATATCAAGTATATTTTTAATTTTGAACTTCTTCCTATCACTTGTAATGGCGGAAAGAATTTCAGACACTTTGAACGCGCTATCTTCAAGGTGTATATAAGGATTAAGAAGCAGATATTCTTCTTCGTAGAATTTAGCAATTTCCTTCTTTTTAGGCATAATATTTCATTCGCGCATGAAATGTATTTAATCTGTTAAAATTTTATTATAGACTCTTTCAAGAATCGATGTAATATTGGCAATATCAAATTTTTTAATATATAATTTACAGTTATTTTCATATTTTTCTTTTAATTCTCTATCTTGAAGAATTTCTAATAATGCATTTGCTAATTTTACAACACAGTATTCAGTGACTATACCGACATTCCTATGTATCCACTTTAAATTATCGCCTTTTATCGTAGTTATTATTGGAGTGCCAGTGAACATCGCCTCTAAAAAGGTAATCGGGAAACCCCGAAAATTAGGGGTTACAAAAACATCACTGTCGAGAAATGCTGCCATCTTATCATCTTTATTGATAAATCCCGTAAAGATGACTTTATCTGCTATTTCCAATTTATATAATAATTCCGAAAGATAAGATGCATAGCCATCATCTGGTCCTACTATCACAAGTTTTACTCTATCTAATTTTTTGAATACTATATTTATAGCTTTTATAAGTAAATCAAGACCTTTTTCCTTATGAATTCTACCTACATATAAAATTATTTTCTCATTGTTTTTTATAAAAAATTTTTTTCTGAAAGATCCTTTGGATGGTAGGTTATCGTATTCTGATAAATCTATTCCATTAGGAATTACTTCGATTTTTTCCTCAGATATCCCTCTGCTCTTATACTGTTCAATTTCTGCATTATTAAGAGCAATCAATTTTTTAGCTTGATTTAAAGAAATCTTAAGGATGGCATTATGAAGACGATATAAAATTCTGACCTTTAACTCCATCATCTTGTAGTTACCTATAGCACCATGGGCTGTGACAACAAGAGGTTTTCCTCTGAGTCTTGAAACCAATGCAGCTAAATCTAGCTGAAAACTTCTCGCACAATGTGCATGAATAAGGTCAAAATCGTCGTTCATAAGATCCTGAAACATAGAAGGCGCCACCCAATAACCTGCAACTTTAAATAAAATATTATAACGCTTGATTAGCACTCCTTCGATGTATTCCTGTCTAGGTTGGCTCATAAATCTTTTCGAATTGATAGCATTGGTTGTGTAGATGGTTATATCGTGTCCGCGTTTTTTAAGAATCTCCACAATGTTTCTAAGGATGCTAACAGGCCCTCCAAAGCTTATGGCTGGAAGGTATGCTGGAATTACAAAAGCTATCTTCAATCTAGAATCACTTGTGAAAAATATCTCTATCTTTTACATTTCAGGCATATTGACTGCTTTCACGCAAGCGATTGCCCTTTCAGTCATAGAGGAATCTACATCGTTTACTCTCTCTATCGAAGATTTAACCCAAAATCTATCGGTTCTTAAGAAATACTCGATGCTTTCAATCTTAAAGTCCTTTAAAAGGGTAAAGAGTGCCTCATGATCATAAACCCTGTGAAGTTTTGATACGCATCGCTTTCCAAATGGGGCAGTCATTAATAGAACTCCTTCATTCGACATTATTCTTCTAATTTCTTTTATCGCATTTTTATCACCTTCTATATCAACAGGGTCACCATATCTACCAAGACCAACGTGCTCAATTGTTGAAACAGCTAAGACGATATCAAAAAAGCAGTCTGGAAAATCAGTTCTTCTTATATCACCTAATATACAATGTAAATCGTTACTTACACCATCAAACTCATACTTCCTAATATCAATCGTCCATACCTCATATCCTAATCCTACCAACATCAATGTTAGTTGTGATCCAGTTGAGCCTACATCTAGTATCCTCCCTTTATAAGGCATGTTTCTGAGAACCCATGGATACTCAACAATTCTTGAAGATGTTAAGGAAAGCTCAATTGGCCTTGTAAAACCTAGCTTTTTCAGAATATTACGAACATACTTATTTCTATCATAAAATAAATGAAAAAATGACAACACCTTATCTCTCACCTTTAAATAAGAAGGTTAAAAATGGCTTTAACTTTTTATATGTCTTTATTTATTAAGTACCATTTATGCGCGCAAGTAATAGCACGAACGTATCTATTTCTGTTGTATAGCGCTGGAAGGGACCTCATGATCATGATTTTTTATCAGCCTTTCTAAAAGGACAATGATCCTCTTGCTATGATATTTCAAATCTTATTCAAGACAAAGAATATTTCATAAGTGAAGTTAATAATTTTATAGTAAAGAGTTTCCAGGAAATATCGGCCTGATCTTCTTCGGCGTATAGAGCAATCGCTGTGAACAAAAAGACCCCTTTTCGAATATATCGCATCGCATATCAAATTTTGAATATCAAATGGTGTCAAGAAATTTACAATGGGAGCACGCGACGACATTAGGCTATACAGCCGAGTGAGCCAGAATGTTGCAACGGAGATAAAACGAGACCTCGAAACAGGTTCCTCGTTAATCATAACGAAGCCTTTACTTCTGGAAACTCTAAGTAGTTCTCGAAGAGTTGTCAATGCCTTTTTTCTTGAGAGTTCAGGGGTTGTGTCCACAACATGATGTAGAAGACTAACTGTGACACTTAGGTCAAAGGAGCCTTCTCTTATTGGAAGGAAAGAGGCGTCTGCCAGAATCGCCTCAATGTAATCTAAACTCTCAAACTGCTTTAGTAAAGCCTTAGATATATCAATTCCTACTAACATCTCTAATTGTGGAAGATCTTTTGATAGTTTCTTCAAAAAGACTCCTCCACCACACCCAATTTCCATAACGCTCGTCAACGTCTTCGAGTTAAAGGCTGCCTTGCTGTCTGTGATAAAACGAAGTAGGGGAGTATAGGCGTAATAACGTAATGAACGATATGATTCACCATAAGAATTAAAATGGTTAGTTACTTTTTGTCCTATAGTTCGAACCAATTAAGTTTTATCCACCTTCGATCTTGACAGGTTTCGAGATTTCTTCAGATTTCCGCGCGTGTGATTTTTATACCAATTAATAGTTTTTTTGAGTCCTTCATTGAAATCAGTTTTTGCTTCAAACCCAAATTCTTCTCTAGCTTTACTAGTGTCAAGACATCTTCGAGGCTGACCGTCCGGCTTTGAATAATCCCATACAATTTCTCCTTTATAGCCCGTAAGCTCCGCTATTAAGCTAACCAACTCTCTTATCGTGATTTCCCTTCCTGAGCCAAGATTCACTGGATATGGTTTATTGTATTTTTCAGCAGCTAGAAGAACCCCTTCTGCAGCGTCTTCCACATATATAAACTCCCTTGACGGTTGCCCTGTCCCCCAAACCACAACCTCATTTTTTCCCTCTAACTTCGCGTCAACCATCTTCTTTATAAGCGCGGGAATCACATGCGAACTCTCCGGATCAAAGTTGTCCCTTGGCCCATATAGGTTAACAGGTAACAGAAAGATGGCGTTAAATCCGTGTTGTTGTCTATATGCCTGAGCTTGGACCAATAGAATCTTTTTAGCAATACCATAGGGTGCGTTAGTTTCTTCTGGATAACCGTTCCACAAGTCTTCCTCCTGGAATGGAACCGGGGTATGTTTCGGATAAGCACATACGGTTCCTATCGCCACAAACTTATCCACAGCTGCCTCTCTCGCAGCCTCCATTAATTGGATTCCCATTATGGCGTTATCATAAAACAGTGTTGCAGGATATTTCCTGTTGAACTCAATTCCACCGACCTTGGCCGCCAGATGTATTACGACATCAATATCTTTTACGGATTCTACACAGTTCTCCCACTTTCTAAGATCCATGGTGCTACTTCGCGGAACCCTGATATTTTCAGGTTCTACATTCTTTTCAATCAACAATCTCTCAACGATAAAGGAGCCTAAAAATCCGGCTCCACCTGTCACAAGTATTTTCTTTCCTGACCAGAATCCCATGTTCTACAATTACCCAAATTTAATGCTTCTATGGTTGTAGGTCTTAGTCCATCCCTCGAAGGGATCCTTGAAGCTTAGACCTTCTTTCTTGATCCAGTCGATAGTCGCCTTTAGTCCATCCTCTAGGGAGACTATGGGCTTCCATCCAAGTAACTCTTCAGCTTTCTTATTAGAACAACAAAGACGTTCAACATCAAAAGGCCTAAAACGAGAATAATCAATCTCAATTTTTATTGCTTTACCCATCAATTCAGCTATCAAAAACGCCAAATCCCTGATCTTAATATCCACACCTCGTCCAAGATTGATTGTTTCCCCTATCGCTCTTTTCTCAGATAAAGCCAGAATCATCCCCCTAGCAGTATCAGAGACAAAAGTGAAGTCCCTTGAACTTTCCACATTCCCCAAATGCAGCGTGCTATTTTCATTGAGGAGTTGAAGAATTATTTCAGGAATTATGTAAGGTTGAGTGATATTGGGACCAAAAGAGTTGAAAGGCCTTATAATGACGGCTGGAAAGTCGTGTTCTTTATGCATAGTGAAAACAGCTCGATCTGCAGCAAGTTTACTAACCGCATAAGTCGAGTGGGGAAGAGTAGGATGGTCTTCATTCATGGGTACGTATTTGGCTGTCCCATAAACTTCACTCGTCGAGATGTGGACAAACCTTTCGACAGATCCAGATTGAATGGATTGCCAAAGAACATTGATGGTACCAATTGTATTGACGTTAAAAAATTCCTGAGGAAAATTGTAACTATCCGGTATAAAAGGCAGAGCAGCAAGGTGAATAACGAACTCTTGATCTTTTAAAACTGTTGAAACCTTTCCTTCATCGCATATATCAGCGTTAATAATTTCAATATCATTGAACCCTTCAATATACTTCCTTTTACCCGATGAGAAGTTATCAAGAACAGTCACCTGAGCTTTCTTATCACAGAGCTGCCTCACAACTTCTGAGCCAATAAATCCGGCTCCACCGGTTATAAGAATTCTAATGTCTTCGTAATTCATTTATTAATCTCCTGAATTATGACTTATCATTATAAAGTGTTTTTGGTTAATTAGGAGGCACTGCATCAGGATATTTATCCCAATGGTTTGATTTCCTGCATAGGATTTTCCTCAACCCTAAAGGCATGTATTTATACTTAGTACCTAGGAAATATCCTAGAAACTTTGTAAAATCATAAATTAATGAATAAGGAATATGTTTCCAGTAATTTTTCCAAGTGAAGTACTGTATCCTTCTTACCTCGTACCTCAATCCTCTAATTAAAAAATTAGGGGGATCTATTCTCTCATCATTAAAGACATAAGGCATTGTCGCTCCCGAGTCGAAGTATTCACGGAAAACCTCCTTTAAAGAGTAATGATGAGAATGGTAGACCGCTGCCTCAGGAACATATATAATTTTATAACCCGCCAACAAAGCCCTCTTAGCCCACTCTTGGTCTTCACTTTTCAACATTTCAGGCAAAGGTATCTTCTCCCAGACTTCACGCTTTATAGCAGTGTTAGTATTCGAAAAGAAGAAATCAGTCAGCTTCTCATTATTCCCTAGATAATAGACTTTTTTCTCGTTTGGATAAGTATATTTGATGAAAAACTCTTCCATAGGTGATGCATCTTCCTTTGGTATCTGCATTCCATAAACACCGGCAACAAGATGTTCTTCCAGATTCTTAACGAGCTTATTTAACCAATTATCGTCTTTTATATCGATGTCCGTAGAGATGAAAACGAGAAAATCACCATTGGTCATGGATGCGCCGAGGTTACGCGTCCCGCCATAATTATAATCTTCAGGTTCAACACGGACAACCCTCACATCATGATTCTGAGAATATTTTTCCGCAATTTCAGGAGTTTTGTCATCCGACGAATCCATCACCAAAACTTCAATTTCACCTTCGAAACTTTGAGAAAAAATACTGTCAAGAAGATACGCTATATGATCCTCATTGTTTCGTGTCGGAAGAATTATACTCACGTTCTCCATTTTGTCGCCTATCTTTTTCTGCCCATGGATATTATGCTCAACATGAACGAGGAGAAGAATGTCTGTAGCCCTAAGATCATTAGACTGAATCCAACTATGCTTTGTTCAACCGGTGGGCTTACTCTACTACTTATGAACTCGGAGACGAGCCTAACAGTCCAAGCAAACCCTAATGTAAATATAAAGATGGCTGCAGTTGCGCCCTTCTCCAGCGTGAAGGACTTCGACAAACTCCCGCCCTGGATCATTTTTGTGAAAGCCCCAAAGAAAAACACTTGATATCCAATGATTGTTAGTAGGCTTCCCGCGATCATGGAGTTTGTACTTGGTATAAAACCTATGTTGATGTTTACAAGCGCCGAAGCCATGAGGAAAACTCCGAGAGAAAGGAAGAGAATGCCAGGGTACTCGAAGAGATATGTAGGAGCATAAAGTAGCATAAACCTTAGATGTTTCCACCCATCGGAAAACGAGGAGAGCTTCGAGTTCCCCCCCTTCCTCTGATAATAGGTCACCGGTACTTCTCTAATCCTAAGTCCCACTCTGGCGGCCTCAATTATCATCTCGGACGCAAACTCCATACCCTGAGACCTAAGACTCATCTTCTCTAAGGCATCTCTCTTGATGGCCCTGAAACCACAATGCGCGTCCGAGATACCAGTTTTAAAGGATTGGTTCAAAAACCACGTAAGTATCGGATTCCCGATCCGCCTATGAAGCCAAGGCATAGCGCCCTCCTCTATCTTCCCGTTAAGCCTGGTTCCAATAACTAAGTCGGCTTCACCCTTCATCAGGGGCTCCAACATAGCTGGTATTTCCATAAAATCGTAGGTATCGTCAGCATCTCCGATTACCAAATATTCCCCCTTTGCGTGCTTGAACCCGTAAAGATAGGCATAACCATAACCCATCCTATCGGGAGTGACCACAATAGCACCCATCGAACGAGCAATCTTGGGAGTATCATCGTCTGAATTATCAGCAACAATTATCTCCCCATCAAGCTCGTACTTACTGAAAACAGTCTTAACCTTCTCAATGCAAGTACCGATAGTCTTCTCTTCATTCAGCGATGGAATTATTACCGACACATCTACCAATTTCAGACTCCCCACAGTTAGAGGTCGTTCAGGGTAAACATCGTCAGATGCCTCACGAACCTCAAATCCAAAGAACAGCCTACTGCCACAGCGTAGCCCCACTCAACAGCTTGTCCGGCTATCTTCAACGCCCTCCCAGGGTCATACCCCTCTATCTGCACGGCGAACCAGCTCTTCAAAGCATCCCTCAGCTCACCAAGATCTTCATCAACTCTCACCAAGCACAGCACTCTCAATCCCGTCAACACAATTCCCAACCCGATCAATGACTGTGCCAATAGTCCTCTCATCTTCGTAGGCCGGGATACAGGCAACAACGAAAGGCTTCTCCGTCATGATTTAAACTCTCGGTAGACCCGTCTTCTATGATCTACGACGAGGAATAGAACCACTTTTTTCTCCTCGTCGATCTCGTATACTAAGCGATAGTCGCCTACCCTGAACTTATACAGCCTCCGCTCATCGAATATCAACGTGGATCCAAGGTAGGGCCTCTCAGAGACCTCTCGAATTGCATCCAAAATTCTCTCCTTTACTCTACTATCAAGCCTTTTCAGATGTCTCAGAAACCGCTTCGTCGTGAGGATCCTGTAGCTACCCACGGGTCGACTCCTTTCTCAGCTCGTCGACGCTGCCGAACTCAAGGACCTCTCCCCTCTCAGCCTCGCTGAGGCTCTCCCTCAGCTCCTTCTGAAAATTCTCGTCCTGGAGCATCTCGAACGTGTCGATGAGGTCGTCGACGCTCTTCCTCGCATCCTCAAGCTTCGCTAAGAGCTCTTTTAGACGCTCCCCTTCAATCACGACTCTACTCAAGATAGATCTCCCACCATAATTAACGGCCTTCACCGCTTATTTAAACCGACGCTCAGACTTTAACTCCTCAGAAATCTAACCCTTGTAAACACTAGATCCATAGCCGCAGAGTCCAATCCGGACTACGACTCCGCCCAGCACGCTGCAGATGCCACGCCACTCGTCAGAGCCCGGAACACAGGCTACCATGAAAG
>Ga0209636_10001855_pt1 | contig 21408 bp, 17 predicted proteins | sample DeeMarSWOR152_54_FD_187464 | JGI IMG/M metagenome (GOLD analysis project Ga0209636, IMG submission 187464) | Marine sediment microbial communities from White Oak River estuary, North Carolina - WOR-1-52-54 (SPAdes) (version 2) | ecosystem: Environmental > Aquatic > Marine > Intertidal zone >...
TCTTTTTTTGACGAAGGCTGTTGCGTAATCCGTGGGCGGATGGATTATCTTCACCTGATATTCTTCTTTCGAAATATCATCCGCAACCATTTTGGGACCTGAGAAGTTGTAGTTGTGGAAGAAAACCGCTGTGTCAGGGTGCATGAGAGCTTTTGAATTTTCCCAATCGCTCTTAACCGTTTCATAGGAATGGCCTCCATCAATGAAAATCAAGTCCATCATGGGCAGGTTCTTCAAGGCTTGGGGGAGCGTCTCTACCGAATCTCCCTTGAAAAGTCTAAACTTGCAGCTGGTCTTCTTCAGTTTCCGTCTTACTTCCTTCATCTGAGAATTGTCATTCCATCCAAAAGTGTCGAATCCATAGTATTCCACCTCTTCTGCTGGGAAGTTTTGGCTGGCAGCCCTCACCATATTCTTCGCGTTTTCGCCATCGGCGACACCGATTTCCATGATCTTCCTGCATCTATTCTGAAGGATGTATTCATTAAGAAATGAGTGAGATCCATATCCTGATCTGCTAAATCTTGTGATGCGCAACTTTCTTCACGATTTGGAAGGTAGTCCAGAATTTAACACTATTCAAGCACACTCACGGACTAAGGAGATGCACATGCAATGCTTGCTGAGTGTCTGAACCTTCAGGATTTGGCGGGTAGTATGCTTGTGAGTAGAGCAAGAGCGGGACCTATTAGTAATCCTGCCCAGGTGAACAAACCTAACAGGCCTAGGATGGCTATAAAAGCCCTTACTCTCTTGGTCACGCTCTTCGGATCCTTGATGGCTAGTCGTAGGATCGCGACGCCCAATAAAATTGGCAATAAGGTGAAGACTATCGTCAAAACCGCGGAGAAGTCTGGTCCCGTTGCTGCCAAGGCCAGGATCATCTGGGTGAACATCATTGCTCCGCTGCCCAAATATAGAAGACCTGCGGAGATGCCTGTCACGTTAAAGACATTTCCAAGAATGGCGGGGCGCCTCCAGATCAGGAGGCTGAAGGCAATGAACAGAGTAGCCAACATCGGAGCAAGGATAAAGCCTATGGACTGGTCTTCCCATTCGTGGACGCCGATAACATCGATAGGGATCATGAGCCACTCGTCCAGGCCGAACTCCTCTCGATAGCCAACCGCAAGACCATAACGACCGCCCTGATAAGCTTCATAAACCGCAACATGATAGGTGCCCCCCACAGAGACGTCTAAATCCAAGTCAGCTAGGTAGTAGTAAGCGCTTGGAGTGAAAGGTTCATAAGCAGGCTCAGCTGAGAGCCACCCCTCCAACACAGCGACGCCAACTCCGCTCGCGACCTCCACGAATTCAGGCGGAGCGTCTTGAGAGGTTATGCCGGGACCCATAACCACCAGATTAGGCTTGAACCTTTCCTTTTCAGAAATGGGGATGAACAACATGAGTCGAAGTCTTTCACCCTGCTCCATATCTAATCCGTAGTATTGGGCTTCCCCGCCTTCATGAAGCTCTGCATAGATGGCCCAAGACTTAGTGGGATCGGGCACTCCATAGGCGGTCGCAAGACTCTCGTTATCGAACGGTGGTTCAAGCGGTGTGTGCGCCAGAACTCCATGCACAAAAAATATGAGAGTAGGAAGAAACAAGAAGAAGAGTATGATTCTCAATTTCATAAACTATACATGCTTTTTACGTGGTATATAAGGGTGATCTTCGCTAGCTTTGGCTTAGGTTTCAATGAATTCAACCTAGGGATGTGGTCTTTCTGTTGGTTGCTATTCTTTTTGTTTCCACACTAGGGTCTTGACTCTTTCTGTCTTCTCGAAGCCTAAGGATTCGTATAGGTGGATGGCTGGTTTGTTCTCGATGTGCGCTCTGAGGTATGCTTCTTTGCAGCCGCTGTTCTTCAGCTGTTGCAGAGCGAATAGCATTATCTGTCTTCCGTAGCCTTTTCTTCGTTGTTGAGGATCAACCCCTACGTTGCTGATTAGCCCTTTGTTAGGATTGAAGTCTAATACGCCGATTGTCTGTTGATTCTTATCTGCATAGTAGAATCTTTCTTGAGAATAGTAGAAGTCTAAGAATTCATCGGGTAGCTCAGGGAGATGCTCTAGTGCTTTTCTCAACATTATGTCTGGAGAACCGCTCAGGAACCTCTCTGCAACTTTAGTGAATCGACGCATCTCTTCTCTCTGGACTTGGCGAAATCGGAGTTCATCTGAGGATTCGAAGTTTATGTCTAGTCGACAGACCATTCTGTAGGAATCGTCTAAGTCTTGGAAACCTATCTCCTTGAACTGCTTGATAGCTTCCTTTTCTCCAGAAGGGAATACTGACAATGCATACTCGATTTCTTTGCCGGTGGCCAGTTCCAGTGCTTGTCGGGCAAAGTTTCCTATATTTTCTTTAGGTTGTTCTGTGTCTATCCAGTGTATTATGGCCATAGGGGTTCCTGGGGACGCTATCAGTTGTACTGGCTCCTTTCCGACCGCGACGAGGCCTATTGGGTTTGAGTCTTGGACAAAGATCCAATAGGGCATTCGTAGAGCTTCAAGTTGTGGAGTCTGCTTAGAGAATTTTTCCAGAAATGGTTTGATCTCTGCATCCTTGTGGAAGTAGACCCTCATCTTCTTGATTTCACGCATAGATTTACGCTCTCTTCAGATCTGTGTGTGCACGCGCAGAAAAGTCTATGGCAGAAAGTTGGCTTTTTTACTTGTCGGTAAGGCTTTGAGGGACTCATGTGGACAGACTAGTATTTCTCCCAGTCTGTGTGTATATTGTCCACTCGGTTACTCACCCTGACCTCCCTGACGAGTCTACCCTTCTCTTCTCGCTCCCTGTTCTCTATAATTACGTCCGCAAAGCGTTTCACAACGTTAATATTCACTTCATTGTGGATGTCAGCCTTCACGACGAAGACAAGAGTATGCTTCGAGATTCTTGCGGCGGAGGCCAAATCAGAATAGTACTTGTAGAAGACGCTCTCAGTCATGTGGGGAATCATGTTGTCGAGAAAGTCTCCCAAGATGACGGGACTCTTGTCTCCAGGCAAGGCTTTTAGAGTCTTTGTAATGAAGACACTCACCATCGAAGGGTCCTCAGGGGAGAGGATTGAATGCTCCGGCTTCGAAACCCCGGAGAGCGTGGTGACCCAGCCAACTTTATCTTTCTCTGAAGGGGAGAGTTGCGTTGGCGAGGTCGGACCTAGCAACAGTATAGGTGCGCATCTGGGCTCAAGACGAGACATTAGATCCTGGATGACGTTTTCGGCTCCGATGTTTCCTTTGATGAGGATCGCCAGGACTCTGTACTGGTCTATGGGCTTCTTTAGGCCATGTAGGGACAAGGCGCGGGTAGTGAAGGAGAAGATCTCGCCAATCTTGGGCGTTCTTCCAAGAAGTCTGTACAGGTAAATGAGGTTCGTCGTTATCCCTACGGCGTAGACGAGGAGGACCGAGTGGAACATGATTTCGGGATAAAAGGTATAGGTAACAACAGTAACCAAGATGCATGAGGCTCCTGTGAAACGCATAACGGGGTTCTTGCTTTCTGAGGCTACCGTGATGATTATTAAGCCAATCAGCACCATCCAGACCATCCATACCGAGACAGCGCTTGCCGAAAGATATGCAGACAGCAACCTGATGAGGCCCCCCAACGCGATGTAGACACCGACAACGCCCTCTGCTCTTGGAGCATGGTAGAAACCTGAAGCCGCTGTGGCGCAGCCCAAGATGATCCATCCCAGTGGGAAGAATTTGGGCACAACGACTATGCCGATCAATGTCGCTATGATGCTCAATAAGCCGCCGAGAATCAAGCCTTTTTCCCGAGTCCAGATTCCGTGGTTAATGAAACCAGCGGATATGGCAACTGCCCAAACCGCCTCCGTTTGATCCCAGGTCAATTCCTGCCAACCCAGGAACATCACTAGGAAAGAAACGAAGAAACTGGCTGCAAAGCCTACCGAAACACGCATCTCAATGCTAGTACGACTCGGCACCTTTGCCACATTCCCGCTGGCTAACCATGAATCGTTTTCAATCTACCTAGCTGAACTCCCACTCACAGTACGGGTCGCCCATGCCTATGCACTTGGTCTCTTTGACGTGTTGATTCTTGACGGTTGAGAAGAAGCCGCTGAGGAAGCCCGTGGTGAAATAACACGAGGGCTCCGTGCGCTTCGTCCAAAAGAGCTTAGTGTAAAGGCTCTCACAGTTCTCCCTCATTCTAATAGTGCCGTTCACTGCAATCTTTCCGACTTTGCAATGCTCTAGGAAGCTGACGATACGCTTCACTGCATCATCCTCATTTATCCCTGCGTCCGTCAGGCGTTGGCCGACCTCCTTCCCCGCCTTGGCACCTCCCATCCGCAACGCCATCCGATATCTCTCGCCAGCTATCGCGGGGAGAGCTGCAACGTGGGAGACCGCCTCCATGTGAACATCGCTCCCCAACCTAGGTCTCTCTACAAGAGGCTTCTCTTCGAGTAGAAAACCCATGAGACGCTGCATCAGCCTTTCCTTTGTCCTTTCGATAACCGATCTGTCTTTCTTCAGGGAATCCCTTAACTCATCGATTTCTCCGGGCACCACTTTGACTTCGCAGTAGGGGTCCCCTAACCCGATGCATTTCGTCTCGATGGCGTTCCAGTCTCTCTCTTCTTTCTCAAGTCCTTGAGTCCAGCCTGCAATGGCGGCGGGTAACATTGAGGCTACCGCGGCACCAACGTTTTCGAATCCCCAACATTCAGAGCTCTCGTGTATTCTATAGTAATGTTCATCCGTCTTGGAGTCGTCTTCAAGGTACTCCATGATGCCCATTCCCGCCTTTTCAAATTCTGAAAAAAATCTTGACAGTTTTTTCATGTGTTTGACTTTGGTGAAATTCTTGGGCATGGACAACTTGAAGAAGAGTCTCATGTGAAAGGGGGCAAACTTGATAAACTCTCTCATCTGGGCGCCGCCCTTCTTGGTTAACTCATACCTCATCTCCGGGAACCTTTCAGGGTCCCACACCATGGCACTCCAGAACGCAAAGTTCGGCCAGAACAAGTTCACGTGATCCCCAACCTCTGTTCTGATCCCGCCGGCTCTACTCACGTCCCAAGAACGTCTCGCCAATTCTTGATCCCAAAGCGCAGTATCAAACAATTTCGTCCCGCCAATTTTGGTCTTAGAGACCTCAATTCTTGTGGGCTCCATCACGGGATGCTTAACCACATTTAGCACCGTCTTTCCTTCCATCGATTCCAGCTTTATAACGCCGCTGGAGAGGCTCATCATAGCCACAAGATCTTCCTCCTTGCCGCTCCCCTCATCAAAACAGACTAAAACGCTGTTTCGCTCAGCCGCAAACCTTGAGAGGGTCCTCTTCATGAACCTCAGGACCTCGGAGCCGCTAAAAAGATAGGGAGAAGTCAGGGAGTCGAAGGTCAGCAAGACGCCATTTCTCCCTATCTGTTCACTCAGCTTGGAGATCGCAACACTTATGCTGGAGAGGTCGTCGCAGTCCGCACGAACGGTGTCAGGGCGATCCGCGACTAAGAGCCCCACCGTTTCGTTATACGCATCAACGAAGTTCAGCAGGCCTGGCTCGACCTCGCCCAATCCTCTATCTCTTAATTCCTTCTCGACCTCGGATGGGGAACAGTTAGTTGTCACGTATATGATGGGTCTGTCCACCGCCAAGCTCTGGAGGGCAACTTGCTGGCAAAATGTCGACTTTCCCGCCACGGGAGGACCAACCAACAAGACCACGTTCTTTCGTGGTATTTCCTGTAGTTGGGCTAGAGATACCAATAATCATCCCATTGATGAATAAAGGATAATGGCTTATTTAGCTTGTCTGGGAGATTCCAATAAGCCTAAGGACAACGCTTATTTGTAGACTGTTGCGCTGGGGTATACTTCTATTCCTTTGTCTGATATTTCGTAGGGTCTCGGCTGATTGTCTATGGCTAATCCACGCATCTTCTCCACCTGGAAAACCCGAACCAGCCTGCTACCTTTCAGAAAGGTGCGGAGCAGAATAACACCTTGCGCCAGATACTCCTCGAACTGGTGTTCCCGTTCCCATCCCGTGCCCCTCAGCTCGGAAATCAGGAGATTGGTGCAGCGGGTCTTTCTCAGCTCTCTCATCAGGTCTCTCATCGCGTAGATGCGCTCAATCTCGTCAGGATACTGAAGCGTAAAGATCGTCACCGGATCCACAACCACCCTCTTGGCACCCACCTCTTGCACACCTTGCTTGATCGCCTCCAGCAACTTGATGAGTCTGAACTCTTTCATCCCAATCTGAATGAGCCCCGCCGTCTGCGACGGCGCAACGCGAACTGGCGAGACGTTGATGAACATAAGCTTCTTCTCATCCTCCAGCTTCTGCAGGTCCCATCCATACTTCAACATGTTCGCCCTTATGTCGCCTGGCTCCTCATCAAGCGTAACATAGACACCTGATTCGTTATGTTCGGTTGCCCCTGTGTGTAGGAATTGCATTGCGAATGTTGTCTTTCCGCTTCCCGGTCCACCGCTCACCAGAATCGTATGACCTCTTGGCATCCCCTTCTCCGCAAGAATGTTATCCACGCCAGGAATGCCTGTGGGAACATAATCTACCGACACATCAAACACCCCTCAATCGCCTAGACATATGAATACTGTAGCATTAAGCTTTTCTTAAATGTCACCCAAATAGTTTGTTTGAGAGAATGCTAATGAACGGACTGACTGATGAGGAAAGAAGGCGACTTCTCAACCCAGCCAAGAAAATTCGTGCACACAAGCTCGTGCAAATTAAAGGATACCGGAGACTCGCTGAACGGACTGGGGACGAAAGAATAAAACAGCTCTTGATTCGCATCAGCAGTGATGAGGAGAAACACGCTGAATTCTGGTTCTCCAAAATCCAAGAGCTAGGTGGTGGCCCTGAAAGGGGAATCGGAGCGTATCTCAGGGACCGCAAAGTGAGCTTGATGATGGGCATCCTTGGAACAAAAGGATTCTTTGAGTGGGCCGTGGTAGGTGAAGAAGAAGGCATCCAAGATCTAGCTGTTCAAGCAGAGAAGATAAGGGACACAGCCACTTCTGAGAATTGGAGCAGGCTTGCCTCTGACGAAAGGATGCACTTAGAACGGATGAAGACGGAGGTGTTGGGCATGGAAGCTTGGGAGATACGGGGCGGTGGAGGGGTGAGGGACCTGATCTTCGGAGCCAACGATGGTTTGGTCTCGACCCTAGCGTTCGTGGTAGGAGCATTCGGAGCCTTTACAGATCCTTACATTGTTCTATTAACTGGAATAGCAGAACTCTTCGCTGGAACCATATCCATGGGCGTCGGTTCATACCAATCCTCCAAGTCTGAGCTGGAGGTCTTAGAGAGGGAAAGTCAGAGGAAAAAAATCAAGGCAAAGACACCTGAAGAGGAGAGGGAGACACTGATAAAGTTCTATCAGGCAGAAGGCTTCAAGAGAGGAGAGGCTGAGGCTATCGTCGACAGAATCATCATAAAAGAAGAGTTGCCTACACACGCGGGCGCCCTTGAAGAGCTAGGGCTGGCGCCTAAGGAGCTTGGGAATCCTGTTAAGGCCGGTGTTTTGTGTGGGGTATCCTTCGGCTTGGCGGCTGTTGTGCCCATTTTGCCCTTCGCCTTTCCCATCAGCAGCTGGGAGGCTCTGATAGTCTCTATTATTGGTACTGCCGCCACGCTCTTCGGAGTGGGGGCCATGAAAACCATCTTTTCAAGAAAGAACTGGATTCGGAGCGGACTGGAGATGACGATTATAGGGGCCTCAGCTGCGGCGATAACCTATGTGATTGGAACATTATTCTCGATCCTCGTCTAGCCTTCAGTACGCCTTCCAAGGCACAGAATGACCGAAGCGATCTTTCGAATTCTCAACCCGGGCAGTCTGGACATTGTGACTGCTTTTCGATTCCTGTCTTGCGGATGTTGCACACGCATATCTGCTTCACACGTGATTACTTTTACAGAACAAACTTCCACAGCCCTTGCATGCATGCAACGTATACTAGGCCATAACGAAGTTGTTGGCACTTCCGGCAAGACAAAATCAAACAATGACAAATCTGCTTCAGGAACAAACAAAGTAACGCAAGTATGCACCTAGAACGGATCTGACATCTTTCTGGCTTTTACGAGTTTCCATCCACCAAGGAAAGATTTTTTGTATAGATGTAATATGTCACATCGTTTACACAGAAGGACTCTTGTTTTATGTTTGAAGTCTATTTCATACAAGTCCAAGGATCCGTGACAATCCACACATTTTGCATGCATGCATGGGACAGTAATTATTCACAACTTAGCCCCGGGTCTTGTGGCAAATTGGAATTATTATCGTAACGCCACATTGATTGGCGCCATTGGTCCAAACATGACTTTTCAGAACACGGAAGTCAACAATTGGTCCTTTGAATTGGGGAAGAACCCAGACGACTCTACTCTCGATACAACGTTAAGCACATGTACTATTTATCGCTTGGAGACGTACGAGAATTCAGTCACTAACGTCTACAACTGTACTATCGACGAGTTACAAACTCGTGGTAATTCAATCGTTAACATTATTGACTCACCATCCACAGTCAGAAGGATGTTTGCCTATGATTCCTCCGTTTCCGGTCTCCATAATTCTGTAGTTGATGAGCTGTCATCGTTTAATTCTGCAAGCGTCTACCTATACAGCACTTCTATTGGCGAGTTGCAAGTACATGACGATGCCGCTTTGTTCATGTATGGCTACAGCGATGTCTCTCGTTCCTTTACTTTCGAAGTTTACGGCAACGGCATTCCGCTTGAAGGAACTACTGTGAAACTGTTCAGAGAAGATGGAATTTTACTGCATGAAACTAAACACAAACTCAAGCGGTCTGGCTGTTATGAAGATCATTTGGGGCTACCCAACTGGAACAAATTCTTCTGACTATTTTGTGCTAGAACTGAACAAGACCATCGGAAGCAAAGTCTATCGCGAAATAATAAATGTGTTCCTAGACTCGGACAACTACCAAACCATTTTAATGTCAGTAGAAGACTCAGCCGTTCTCTTAAGAAACCTAGTCAACAGCGTTGAAGACATGAATCTTCAAAGAGGCATAGAAAACAGTCTGGATGCAAAGCTTAGTGCTGTGCTTGATGCGGTGGAATCCCTAAACGCTGACCAAAGAAATGATGCTGTCAATAAACTGTACGCTTTCATGAATGAAGTTGAAGCACAAAGAATCGTAGATCTTATCAAAGGATAATGCGCGCGCATGCTATAGATGACTATTCTAGAAGAATGTTCGGCAAATGTTTAATAGGTTTCAGCAAATACTTAATAAGTCGAGAACAGAGAGTTGACGGCAGGTGTGCACAATTTGAAAACACTAGTGAAGAGAAGGGTTTACATTTTCGCGTTGACACTCCTGTTAATTTCGATGTTACCCATAGCACTTAATATTCCACTGGCCCAAGCTGACCTTCAGGGAATAGGCAAATATCTAACAATAGAAATCAGTGGCGAAGGTTCTGTGAATGCGCTCAAGGAAAAATCTGGTGAGACCTGGGACTTTCCACCATATGAAACAGTGAAAGTAGGTGCGGGAACCGTTCTATTAACAGCTACCCCCGCTCAGGGTTGGGATTTCTTTGAATGGTTAGGAGATGTGGAAGATAATTCCATAAGCCCAACATATTATAAGACTGAAAAACAGGGAATAGTAACCGCAGTCTTTGTCAAAAAACTCTTCAAAATTACTGTTACCACCCCTGTGGGAGGCGGCAATATTCATCTTAATGGGGTGCCGGTTTCAGGTGATATCTTTGTGGAATATGGTGCAACTCCGGAGTTTACATTTGTGCCCGACGAGGGCAACTATATTTCATCAGTTGCAGTGAACGGTAGCACTCTTGACAGTTTCGTATCAAGCTATATGTTTCCACCGGTGACTGCGGATCAGACGCTCGATGTATACTTCTCTCAGGAAGGAACCGCATTTGTACCTGCTGGATCTGATGTGAATGTCTTTTTCAATCCTTTGAATCCGTGTGAAAGCATGATGTTTATTGATGCCGGAGATGGCGGAACAGCAACTGTTGATGATCTAGAAGAGATGATAGACTATCCTGTTGGGGCGCTTGCTGCAGGCTGGATTATTAACGTCGACTTCACAGGTTATGGTGACGTATTGATTACATTTCAATATGACCCAGGAGACTTAACAGAAGATGAACAAAGCGAATTGCGTCTAATTCGAGCTGAAACGCTTGAAGCTCTTCGAAGCGATGTAAACAAAGACCTAGTGGTAGATGGACAAGACGTTTGTCTCGTAGCAAATGCGGTAAAACATCCTGAATGGTATGATCCACTGTGCGATGTGAATAATGATGGTGAAGTCACTGAAGACGATGTACATATGGTGAATGAAAACAAAGGAGCGATTCTGGTAGACATTACATATGGGCCTGTTGACACGGTCAACAACATTATCCATGGAATAACCGATCGATTCTCGATATTCGGCGCCCACTAGAAACGAATCACTAGCGTAGACAAACAAAGCTCAACAAAACATCCCCTTTTTTCTTTTGATCTCTTGAAAAAGCAAGTTCGCGAAAAGAGTTTTGCTCATGCATGCAGATACAAAATTTAATAGTCTCTCCAGATTATTATTGATTGATTAGTTAGTGATAGTCGATGGCTTCAGGGTGGAGTCTGGAAGCAGTACTGGAAAAAGCGAAAGAACAGGAGAGAAAGTACGGATGGCTCTACGCAGCATGGTCCTATGAACAGGCATTGCGTTATGACTCCGAAGCTTCTTTTGCTGCGGAGATCTGGAAAAAGATCGGCCGCTGCTATGATCTGGCGTCCAGACAGAGTGAGAAGTTGGAGGAATTCAAGAAACTTCGACAGTTAGCCATTGACGCTTATAGAAAGGCAGCTAGCCTTTTCGAAGAGCTGAAGAACCCGGGAAAAAACCTACTATGCAAAGCCATGGCCGAACATTCACGTTCTTGGGTGTCACCGAACCCGGCTGAAAGAAGGCAGGCACTTGACGAATGTTACGCTCTCGAAAAGGAAGCGTTGAAGGCCTTTAAGACGGCTAAGGATGAGTTGAATTACGGGAAGACCTGTAACGATCTACTCTTGTGCCTCTTAGAACTCTTACATCACGCAGCGACAGAGAAGGAAAAGCAGATTTTCGCCCAAGAGGGGGAACATCACAGCAACGAGGCAATTGCAGTCCTTTCGAGACAGGACAACAAGCCGGAACTCCTTCAAGCGTATTCCTCAGCGAGCCGTCACAGTTGGTATGCTGCAAACATTAGTGAACACGAGGAGAAGAGAAAGGCGCTGGCCCAGAGAAGCTTGGAATACGCTGAGAAGGCAGTGGCACTTTCTAAAGAAGTGAACAACCCTTACTGCACGGCAGCATCAGAATGGTCTGCGACGTTGAGTACCCTGTTCTTCACGGATAGACTTGAAGATTCGCTGCAGTGCGCGAAGGAAATGCTGCAACAAGGAACCACTCTAGACGATAATTACCTGAAAGGGGTGGCTTACTACCTTCTCGCATTCGTCACAGACTGGGTGGTCTCCAAAGAAGCAAATCCGGATAAGAAAGAGGAAAGATGCCAGGAGATAATTAGATACGGCGAAGGAGCGGCCCAATGTCTTGAAGTGGTTTCGAAGGACACCATCATAGCAGAAACGTACATGTTCTATATAGAAAGCTACTCCACCCTGTCGCGTGACTTTGCAACTGATCCGTTAGAAAAACGTGCCTTGTCAAAGACAGCAGTGGAGATCGGACGGAAAGGACTGGAGCATGCCATCCGTTCAGGTTCTCCAGATGCTATTGGGTCGGTCCGTCACACCTTAAGCAAGGCACTGCACTCGTACGCCAACCTGGAACCTAAGAAAGGCGAGAAAGCGAAGCTATTACAAGAAGCATTGAGCCTCCGAAAAGGATACCTCGACGTAGTTGAGAAGATATTTCCGTCAAATTATTGGATTCTTGGCCTTGGAAAGGTCTACGCTGCGCAACTGAAGTCAGAGTTGGCAAAACTAGAAACAGGCGACAACAGAATAGCCCTTCTTAAAGACGCGGTCTCAGATATTGAAGACGGCGTTTTACACTGCAAAAAATGGATCGTGCAGCGTCCTTCTCCGCCACTGATAACGTTTGTCGCGGAATATGAAGAGTGGTTTGGAAAGATGCTAGAGGACCTACATCTGATGACAGAAGACGCGAAGGTACTTCGCAGAGCAATCATGGCATACACAGACGCGGCTGAAAAGTTTGAGAACGTTGACTTGTCTAGCCGAGTTGCAGAGTCCCACTGGAGGATCGCGAGAAACCTAGACCAGTTGGGTGACAATCCTGCGGCCGCAGAAAGCTTCCAAAAAGCATTCAATGGATATGACGCGACTGCTCAGAAGATGCCTTCGTTCTCAGACTTCTTCATGGACTATGCATTATACATGAAAGCATGGAGCGAGATTGAGAAGGCCAGATTCGCTCATACCAACAGAGAATATGCCGTTGCGATGAAACATTACGGTAAGACCGTAAAGCTTCTTAACCAGACGAAAGTATGGAGGCACCTTTCCTCAAACTTCCACGCATGGTCTGTCCTGGAACAGGCCGAGGATCTAAGTAGACGAGAAGAAAGCACTGAAGCCGTCAAATCCTTCAATAAGGCAGCGGGACTCTTCCGCGAAGTCCAGACCTCGCTTCGAGTAGCATCTGACGAAATCCAGAATAAAGATGAAAAGCACCTACTCAAAAGGCTCATCGAAGTCTCTGACACACGAAGCGTATATTGCATTGGCCGAGTGGCCATAGAAGAAGCCAAAGTCTTAGACAAACAAGGCGAACATGTAACGGCATCAGAAAAATACGGTTCAGCAGCGGGAACATTTCAAACCATTCTAGAAGATGGATCCGAACGCACCTCTACAGAGATACAGCCGATAATCTTCCTCTGCAAAGCATGGCAGAAGATGCTGATGGCGGAAGCGAAGACTTCCTCAAGACTGTATGAAGAGGCAGCGGAACTCTTTGAAAATGCCCACCGACACAGTTTTGATCAATCAACAAGTCTACTCGCTTTAGCCCACAGCAACTTCTGCAACGCCTTGGTGGCCGGAACCGAATTCGAAATTACCAAGGATACCCGTAAATATTCAGAAGCAAAGAAATTCTTGGAAGTGGCAGCCGATCACTACCTAAAGTCAGGTTTTGACACGGCTGCGGAATATTCTAGGGGGACACAACGCCTCTTCGATGCTTATGTCCTAATTGAAAACGCCAAGACAGAAGACGACCCAGAGAAGAAAGCGAAATATTTCATGATGGCCGAAAAAGTCCTGCAATTCTCCGCCAAATCTTTCCGGAAAGCCCGGCACCCTGAGAAAACTACACGGATTCAACAACTTATCGAGAAGGTTAGGGAGGAAAGAGAACTAGCGGTAATGTTGAATGAAATTTTGCGAGCCCCTACAATGGTTTCATCTACAGCAAGTTTTGCTATGCCCACTGCAAGCGAAGAAAGAGCGGTCGGTCTAGAAAGTTTTGAAGGAGCCAACGTTCAAGCCAACGTCACCGCACGAGTTCAACAGGTAGCAGCTGGAGAAGAGCTAGATCTGGAAATTCACATCGCAAATGTTGGAAAGGAAGCTGTCCTCCTCTCTCAGATTGACGAAATTCTTCCAACAGGGTTCGAGCTGGTCGCAAAACCGGAGTATAGTCATCTGGAAAATTCACATGTCAGACTAAAGGGAAGACGACTTGATCCCTTGAAGACAGAAGAGATTACCCTGGTACTAAGATCGTTTGACCAGGGCTCTTTTGAAGTGAAACCGAGACTTTCGTATCTGGATGAAAGTGGACAACGGCTCATCTGTGAGACGGCCCCAATGACAGTCGAGGTCTTGGAAGTTGCCGCTCAGAAACGTATCGCCACCGGATACAAAGACCTGGACAAACTACTGCTCGGTGGCATACCTGAAAACTATCCCGTCATATTAACCTCACCCTTCTGCGATGAAAGAGACCTGCTAATCAAACGATTCCTCGAAGCAGGAGTGGAGAATGATGAAACCACATTCTATATCACTGTTGAGCCGGGCGAACTTAAAGAGCTTGCAACGGAGACTGAGCCAAACTTCTATCTTCTCGTGTGCAATCCTAACGCAGACAAAATAGTTCAAGATTCACCCAACTTGTTCAAGCTTGACGGTGTGGAAGGGTTAACCAACATCAACATCGCCCTAACAAAAGCAATTCGTGGACTAGAGGAAAAGAAAGATAGCGCAAAAAGGATCTGCATTGAAGTAGTATCGGATATTCTTCTACAGCACAACGCCGTTCAAACGAGAAGATGGTTAACGGAGCTTATCACAGAATTGCGGGCAAGAGGATTCACCACACTAGCCGTCATGAATCCCCTGATGCACCCCACTCACGACGTACAAGCAATCATCGGGCTCTTCGACGGCGAGATCACCATCTACGACAAAAAAACAAGAGGCAAACCCAAAAAACTCCTCAAAGTCAAACGGATGTACAACCAACAATATTCAACCCGCGAGCTACCCCTCAAAAAAGAGGAAATGGGTATGCCGGTCGAGGTTTCGGAAGTTGCCGCTCAGAAACGTATCGCCACCGGATACAAAGACCTGGACAAACTACTGCTCGGTGGCATACCTGAAAACTATCCCGTCATATTAACCTCACCCTTCTGCGATGAAAGAGACCTGCTAATCAAACGATTCCTCGAAGCAGGAGTGGAGAATGATGAAACCACATTCTATATCACTGTTGAGCCGGGCGAACTTAAAGAGCTTGCAACGGAGACTGAGCCAAACTTCTATCTTCTCGTGTGCAATCCTAACGCAGACAAAATAGTTCAAGATTCACCCAACTTGTTCAAGCTTGACGGTGTGGAAGGGTTAACCAACATCAACATCGCCCTAACAAAAGCAATTCGTGGACTAGAGGAAAAGAAAGATAGCGCAAAAAGGATCTGCATTGAAGTAGTATCGGATATTCTTCTACAGCACAACGCCGTTCAAACGAGAAGATGGTTAACGGAGCTTATCACAGAATTGCGGGCAAGAGGATTCACCACACTAGCCGTCATGAATCCCCTGATGCACCCCACTCACGACGTACAAGCAATCATCGGGCTCTTCGACGGCGAGATCACCATCTACGACAAAAAAACAAGAGGCAAACCCAAAAAACTCCTCAAAGTCAAACGGATGTACAACCAACAATATTCAACCCGCGAGCTACCCCTCAAAAAAGAGAACATGTGAACGAAAGTCCGCAATCAGATATGCATGCATGAACTTCCTTCATATACGGTATGTATTCGTCTCCCCACTTCATTATGTTAGTCTTCTCTTCCACAGAGGCCATATGGTAATGGAAGCCAACCGCCAAAATAATGCCTATAATGCTGAGGAAAGTGAACGGAACATGCACGCTGATGGCGATAGGCAAGCACATAAACCATACGATAAAACCAAAAATACCCGGATGCCGCATAACCCCATATGGTCCATCTCGGTAAAAGATAATTGTTTCATCGGATCCTTTGAGCCCACCTTTTTTGCGATGGGAGTAATCCACCCAAAGAGAGAAGAAAACTCCAATCCCTAAGAGAATAAGCGTGACGTAGACCGCAACTGCTGGAAAAGAAATTAGTTGTAGCTGCCTCTTAAAGGGAAGCGGCATAATGCAAAGGTTGAAATAGGCGACTAAAATCACGAAGTAGAGAATCCGCCCCTTCTAGGTATCCTCTTTTACAAGTCCTCTTTCAATAAGTATTCTTTTCACCTCTTTGGGCGTGAGTTCTCTTCTCTGCAGCTTCTCCACTAAATCGCTTACTTCGCTTTCTCTCTCCCCCATTCAATCCCCAATAGGGTATCTTTTCAAGTTATACTAAGGATTTAAGAACGAAACTTCTGTGGCCGAAGCCAAGCACAACACTGTGGAGATGTAGAAACCAACAAAATTAGTGCATGCATGCATGTACATATTTGGCGACAGCAAGACAATGAGCGCTTTTGCCTTGGCTTTTCAAGTTGCCTTCTTTTCATATAGTTCAGCGCATTCTTGTATGCATCCGCAGCCAATTGCCGAATCCTCTTGAATTCTGCTAGATCTTCAGTCTGCGTGGAAGCTCGACTGTAGCAAAAGCCTAATCTCTCCCAAGTCTCTGCGGCGACGGAAACCTTTATCGATTCGGAATGTAGCGCCTGCTCGTAGTATTTCGCAGATTCAAGCCAGTCGTACTTCTTCTCTTCTTCCTTCGCTCAAGCAAGAATACGTTGTAGCGACTGGCTTTTGGACATAATTGACAAGCCATCTAGAGATTCTCATTTACGATCTGAAAAAGCTTTTGCAGAGCTCAAAAAGCGAATTTTGCGGCTATGTATGCATCTGTGTGAGGGCTAGCATTTTCAAACGCCTTTTTTTCACCACTGATCTACGACGATGTGGAATTTGTAGTTCTACAGCTGAAGATCTTGATATGGGCTTGTGTGATGTATTTAAGCAGCTGGAGAATCTTTGGTCTTCCGACCAAACATAGCTATGGTTACGCGTATCGCTACTAAGGCTATGAAGAAAATAGTTATCCAAAACAGGATGTCTATGGCTAGGTTGGCAAATTTGAAATCTGTGGTGTTGTTCATGGTGATCATGGTGACTCGCCATACAAAGGGATAGCCGTAATATCTGGCTCCGATTATACTGGCTTCTGGCGGGTTTTCAATGGCTCCTGAAGCCAATGAAACAAGGATTCCGGAGACTGCCGCTCCGAATAGATGTCTCGATAATGCTTTAGTTTCGAAAATCGCTTCTAAACCTCTGATTCGTGTTGTCATCTTCCAAAGCTTATGACGCAGGGGTTTGAAGTAAGCGAAGACCAGTCCAAGAGTTGAGAGAATTACCATTGTGTAAAATACCGGATCAGGTATGCCCATCTTTCTTGCTCCTATGAGTGGTTCAGGTGTGCATCCGCCAAGGAAGATCCAATGGCGGAGGCCTAGTTGGGGGAAGAGAACGTAGAGGGGCAGGTCGAGGAGGCCGAAGAGGCCTAAGATCTTCAGTGCAAGCTGTGTTTTGAATCCTAGGCTCACTGTTAGAAGGATGAGGGCTATCAGCCATGAAGCGATATTAGTCGTTAGTGAACCGCCTAGACCCATAAGGCCTGATGCAAACTGCGTTGTGAGTCCCTCGACTTGAGCGTATCCTAAACGAAATTCTGGGGTTATGGCAGGTCGGGGATAAATCTCAAAGTAGGCTATCTGCATGTAGATGAGTCTTCCCCCAGCGGCGGTTCCCCATATGGCGTGACCGGATTCATGGATGAAATCCATGACGAGGCCGAGGGGAATAAGCAAGGCTAGACCGAATAAGAGCATCTTGTAATCAACGGGTCGGCCCACCTTATGAAGGGCAATCTCCAAGATAGCGAAGGCTACTAGTGAAGCTATCATCCAAAAGGCGATGTCTATGGCAAGGTTAGGCAGAACGTACACGGTTGGTCCGTTCAAATTGGTCTCTCGCCAGAATAGAGGGTAACCATAATGCCTGATTTCGGGGATACTTACCTCGGGCTTAACTACGAGTCCAGTAGCCAACGAAAGAATAACCCCTATGGCTATAGCTCCAAACAAAGGCTTCCACCTTAGAGTTAGTACTGCCAATGTCTTTGATCACCGCGAACGCTACATTTGAAAGAAAGTCTAACCATTGATAATGTTATTGTTCAGAACACTCTGTTCTAAAAGTAGAACACTAAATGGTGAAGGCAAGAACTTCAGGGCTCCTAATGAGCATAGATTCTTTTAAAGCAGGATGTACTCAATGTCTTGTGGGTGAAAGATTTGGTGCTGCCAGCTAAAGTCTTTGAGATGTCAGAGGAACCTGATTTCGAAGTAATACTGGAGAGGCTGAAGGACTTCCGTGAAGAAGAGCCTTACCAGATGGAGAATGGGGAGACCATAGAGTTGGTGACTGAAATTCTGGACTTGGAACTACAGGAGGAGATGGTATTCGGGGTTTTCAGCAGGGATTTTGTGCGGAGACGTTATTACAGACGTAAGTTGGTAGAGGCGCCCGTAACGGAAGAGGCTGCTTTTTGGATCAAACGTTTCCAGGAAAGGACTTTTTTGATCGTGCTGGCACCGTCTGTGGCTCGAGGAGTGAAAAAGCTACTAACAAATCATGTGGCGAATGAGCTTAGTGAGATCCTCTTCATCGGACCCGGCGCCATAGTGGAGGTGAACATCTCTCATGAAACCCTCAAGGAGCTCCACGAGTCGAACCCCCAGGCGACGAAACTCATCTGGTTTGACAATGTGGACATTCCAAGCGTCGACAAGCTTTGTCTGGCGGGATTTGACCTCGCTGATACCAAGCTCTACCAAGATTATCTTGGACACGGAAATATCTGGTATGTCGTCTTTGAAGTCCAAAAGCGGGGAATTGTGGTAGGGATTACAAGGAATTGCGTCATAACCCTCTTCAGCAAGAGCACTGTCAGAGAGTTCATAGACTACATCGTGGAAGGCATTCTGATGCTTGTTGAGTGAGCACGCGCTGTGGAATGTTGATTTTATCGGAGGAGGCAGATCAGCCCTTCTTTATTCCAGATATGAGCCCGATGGCAAAGCCGCCCATGAACAGCAGGCTGGATGTCAGCAACGCGATTGCTGATGAGCCAAGGGTCACGATGAATGTTGACACCGTTTCCAGTTCGCCACTATTTAGGGTGATGACTTTTGCATAGGCCATGTAAAGAAGTGAGAAGATGAAGGCTCCGATGATGATTGCAGGTCTGTAGACCTTCTTAACCGCGTATCCGATGAAGAACCCGCCGATGCCACCCACGCTCAGCGGGAGAATCAACGGCAGAATCGAGGTTACAGCTTCATTCATTCCCATATCACCTCCAAGGCTGGGTTCGACATGATGTTGATGAATCACGTTTCTGCATACTAATATGAATTATGAATTTGAAATCAATAATCAGAATACTTCTTGTGACGAACTAGGGAAAGGATTTGCAGATGCCGGCAACCACAATTCTTAATTTTGTCAGTGTGATGTGGAATATGGTGGTCTAGATGTCAACTGAAGATTTGATTATGGTGATTGACCAGCCCCTTTTCACGATTAGACTTCATCAGAACTTGTTGGAAGTAGACTTGAAAGAGGGTGCCAAGAAAAAGCTTGAGGACTTTGTAGAGGCAAATCCAACTCTTAGAGGTAGCTTAGGCTTTCTTTTCCAGAGTGTAGTTCCACTTGATGTGGCGCTCAAAGACATAGAATCGGTGGAGCAGGATGAGAAGGGACGGATAAAGATAGCGATTCCCCGTCGAAAAGATATTAGTATTCCACTTGAACCAAATGAATCGGAGAAATTCATTGGTACGCTTAAGGAGCTAGTTTTGGCAGAGAAAAAGCGGGAGATAGAACGCATGTTAGCGCTGGACAAACGGAAATTGCTTAGACGTCTGAAGGCATTGAGTCTTGAACTCGTAGAAAGTGAAAAAATAGCTCGTCAGCGCGCTGTCTAGATGTTCGCGTGTCCATGTGAGTACTATAGAAAGGCTTCACTGCGATTCTGCCGCGATCTATAGTATATTGTGGCTGGGCAACCAAGCCCCTTTTCATAAGCAGGGCAGGTTTCACAGTTTGCTCCGCATGGCGAGATTTTCTGCGGCTTTTTAGGCAGTCGCATCTTCAACTTTTTTGGGTATTGAACTACATCTGCGATTGTAACTCTTGCTTTTTTCAATCCAAAGGTTTCTTTCGGCCTTTTCTCTACGTACTCAATCCACCATCTTTGTCTTTCTGGAAGAAAGAAGATCGCGAAGAGTCGGTTGTCTTCGGTTGCCATGAGGTTTATGTATGGACAGTCTTTGTAGGATTCTGCTATTTGCTCAACTCTCTTTTCGTTTTCTGCTTTTCCAAAGAGTAAGGCGCATATTAACCGATCGTGGATTTCTCTTTTTGTTCTGATTGGCATCGATATGTCACAACCTCTGTGTAGTAAGCAACGTAAGTAGTAAATGCATTTGCGCGCACATCTTGGAGATCTGTCTTGGGCGTTATGATCCTAATTTTTCTTGTGAGGTCTGTCTTTCTGTGATCATAACGGCGATGGCGTGACTGCAGATTCCTCTCTTTTCGAATCCTTCGCATGAGCAGACCCATCTCCCATTTCTTGTTTTTTCAACCATGTAATGGGGTTGGATCCTTAATCGTTCGGGGTGTTGCGACTCAACCGAGTAGACGGTTTCTGAGATTCTGGAGACTGCTCCCTTCTTGACGAGATCCAATGCTTTCCGCAACACAACTTTTGGGAAGCTCATTTCCTCAATTATTCATGGCATTTTGATTTATATAGAATGTTTGTTTCTGTTGTTGTTTCAGTGTGAACGAGTAGCGGAGGTTGTTCTTGGCTATGACGGTTTCCATGCTCGAAAGTTTCAGAGCTACGTTGGGACTAGCGTGGAAAGGGCTCGCGAAGCTTGTGGGTGTTTCGCAGCCTCAAGGAGTAGGTAGAAGGGCTTTCTTGAATATTTCTTCATTTCAGGTTCTGGCTATGTTCAGAAGGGGATTGTTTTACAGCTATCTTTCGATCTATCTGCGGTTCTTTCTCGGTTTGAGCGTCACTGAGACGACGTTCTTTGCCACGTTTCCAATGGTTTTGAACGTGTTGTTTCAGACATTTGTGTGGGGCGGTGTTTCAGATAAACTCCAGTTGCGGAGAACGTTGATAATTCTTGGAGAAATATCCGCTGCGGTTAGCACGTTGTTTGTTTGGTACCTACACACGTTGCCTGAGAGTGGACATGCAGCGGGTTATGTGATAATAGTTGGCATGTCGATTGTAGAAATTTTCTGGTCGATGTCAAATGTGGCTTGGAGTGCGCTTCTCTCGGATCTTTATCCTGAGCATGAACGGGCAGGTGTCCAAGGTAAGCTTTCAAGCATTGGTGCTATTGGACGGATTATCGGTGTCTGGATAGGTGGGCTCGCATACGATGGCTTATCCCAGTTCTATGAAGGTTGGGGCTTTGATAAGGGAGTACTATTTTTCATCGCATCCGGTATAATGATTGTTTCTGCCATTCCTATGTTCTTTGTGCCTGAAGGGGGGATTAAGAAGGAAAAGAGAGGGTTAGGTTCCCAAAGCGTTGGAACCGCCAGTGTTCCTCGCAAGTTTCTCATATTTCTACTTGCTATGTTGTTCATTAATTTCGGAAGAAACTCTATTGCACTGGTAAAATCGCAGTATCTTTCTTTGGATGAGGGTTTCAACGTGTCCAGTAGTCTTTTGAGTTACATTGTGAATACGAGTTCAGTTGCGGTCTTGATTGTGGGTTTGTTTGTGAGAAGGCTTTCT
>Ga0209636_10001856_pt1 | contig 21394 bp, 23 predicted proteins | sample DeeMarSWOR152_54_FD_187464 | JGI IMG/M metagenome (GOLD analysis project Ga0209636, IMG submission 187464) | Marine sediment microbial communities from White Oak River estuary, North Carolina - WOR-1-52-54 (SPAdes) (version 2) | ecosystem: Environmental > Aquatic > Marine > Intertidal zone >...
TTCTTGACTTTCACGTCTGGCAGGAATCGGCGTCTGACAACTTCAACCACATCAACTGCTCGGCTGATTGCTCTTCCTCTTGCTTTAACGTTTATTTCTTTTGCTCCGCCGTGGAAGAGGGTTATGCAAGCCAGTACATAGTTCATTACTGGCTTGCTCCCGATCAATACTGCATTGCTTTCAGACATTTGTACCGCCTCACTCCTAGTTTTCACTTTTTCTATGGCTTCATAACGATTTTTATCGTTAAATAAATAGGTTACGGTTTCAAGTTCTACCTAAAGAAATCTAGACGTTAAAGTTGCATGTTCTTATCGCACTTATCTTTTCCAAATGTTTAAATAACCCATACTATTGTAAAATCAAAACTTAACAAAAGCCAGTTAGGAAGTGACAATTTTGGAACCTCTTACGAGACGTTCAATGCAACTTCTCCAAATGCTATACGAAAAAGGATTGGCCACAAACACATACTCCCTGCGCATGAAGCAAAACGACCTAGCAAAACAACTAGGTATAAGCAGACAAGCACTAAACGTTCACCTACGAAAACTTAGAAACTTGAATTACATACGGACTGGCAGAGGCTTCATAGACGTAACAGAAAAAGGATTGAACGCGCTTGGTATATCTTCAAACCCTGCATTTGTTTTCATTAAAGTATCTCCTCGCCGAAGAGGTGAAGTGTACGGAAAAATCAAGGAACTCGCCATCCAAAGAGCATTTAGGATTGCAGGTGACGTTGACGCTCTCATAATGGTTGAAAGAACGAGACTCGACGAAATTTTAAGTAAGCTTTCTTACATAGAAGGCGTAAAAGACACAAAATCCTATGTTGCCATAGAATCACTAAGATAGGAGACAGCTACAATGAAACTTTTCGAATACGAAGCAAAAACTATACTCGCAGAATATAGAATCCCAGTACCCATAGGTGGACTGGCAACAAACGTAAGTCAAGCCTGTGAAATCGCAACCAAACTAAAACCACCCTTCGCCATAAAAGCGCAAGTGCTTGTCGCTGGAAGAGGAAAAGCAGGCGGTATACTCTTTGCAGATTCAGTTCAAGACGCAGAAAAAGCAGCAGAAAGATTGTTAAACATACGAATAAAAGGCATACCTATCAGAAGTGTATGGATTGAGGAAAAAATACAAATAAAGAAAGAACTTTACCTCGGCGTAGCAATTGACAGAGCTAACCGAAGCCATGTTGCAATTGCCTCACCAGTCGGCGGAATGGAAATAGAAGAAATAGCCGCGGAAGCACCAGAGAAAGTCATAAAATTTTTGATAAATCCACAACATGGTTTCCATAGCTTCCACGCCCGCCAGATTGCAAGAAAAATAGGATACTCTGGCAGACAGCTATCTACACTGGGAAGAATTCTTGGGAGTTTATATCGTGCTGGCATGGATTACGATGCAGAATTAATAGAAATGAACCCCATGGCAGAAACTCCTGACGGAAAATTCGTTGCAGCAGACGCCCGCATAATAATAGACGACAACGCCTTATTCCGCCACCAACAATACAAGAAAAGACTCTTAGAAGGCGAAAGCGAACTCACCTCGCAAGAACTAACAGCCATAAGAAATGATTTAGCCTACGTTAAACTGGATGGAAACATAGGTGTCATAGGCAACGGAGCAGGCCTTGTAATGGCAACATTAGACACTATCCAGTATTACGGCGGAAAACCCGCAAACTTTCTGGATGTCGGTGGCGGGGCAACATCGGACAAAGTAGTTGCGGCCCTAAGCATTGTACTTTCAGACCCAAACGTTGAAGCACTTTTCATAAATATCCTAGGCGGAATAACTCGCTGCGACGAAGTTGCTCGAGGAATATTAAAAGCAAAGGAAGAAGTTGGAGTAACAAAACTCGTGGTAATTAGGCTTGTAGGAACAAACGAGGAAGAAGGAAAAAGAATACTAACAGAAGCTGGAATACATGTACTCGAAAGCATGGAAGAAGCTGCACAAAAAGTCGTCGAAATATCCAAGCAAGAAGGAGAGAAATAAATGGGAATAATAGTTGACAAAAACACACGCGCAATTGTCCAAGGCATAACTGGAAACCAAGGACGCTTTCATACCAAATTGATGCTAGAATATGGAACAAAAATCGTTGCTGGTGTGACCCCCGGGAAAAGCGGAGACCAAATTCACGGCATACCAGTTTATGACACTGTTGAAGCTGCCCTAGAAAAACACTTGGCAAACGCTTCAATAATCTTTGTACCAGCCCCATTCGCTGCAGATGCAGTCTTGGAAGCTCTTGAAAACGGAATAAAGACTATCATAACAATAACAGAACACATCCCAATAAAAGACGCAGTCAACGTAATGGCATACGCTAGACAAGCCAAAGCAACAATAATAGGACCAAACACTCCAGGAATATTAACTCCTAGAGAATGTAAGCTTGGGATAATGCCAGCGCACATCTTTAAACCGGGCAAGATAGGCATGGTTTCAAGAAGCGGAACACTCACATACGAAATAGCAACAAACCTGACAAAAAATGATTTGGGACAATCCACATGCCTCGGTCTAGGAGGAGACCCAATAACCGGTCTGAACTTTATAGACGTATTAGAAATGTTTGAGAAAGATCCTCTAACAATGGCTGTAGTTTTGATAGGAGAAATAGGTGGCAACCTAGAGGAATTAACAGCAGAATACATCGCACAACAAAGGTATCCAAAACCAGTTGTAGCCTTTATAGCTGGACGTTCCGCTCCACCTGGAAAACGCATGGGACACGCTGGCGCAATCATAATGGGCAAAGCAGGAACAGCTCAAAGTAAGATTGAAGCTTTGAGAAGCGCAGGCGTGAAGGTAGCTGAAAAACCGAGCGACGTAGCAAGACTGTTGGCAAGAGGTTAACGTGCAAAGCAATGTTTCCCCGAGCTACTTCCACATTCTCTCTATCTTTTTCACTTGCTACATTCTCTAACTAACGTACTTCTTTCTGTTGATAATTGTTATAAATTCATGGTTACAGGTAAGTTATTCCCAAGCCGTCAAACCTGTCTTAGCCCTTTCTTCGCGTGCGCGCGTTCCGGTGAACATGCAGGCATCATAAGAGACAGAACAGTAGAGCATTTCAAGTTTACGAAGTCTGTACACTCATGGACGAAGTCTTTCTAAAGCTGTGCTGGTTTGACACATGTTCAATGTGTGTATTTGATATATGATCGAAGTCAAAGACAAGCAAAGGATATGAATTATGAGTCCACAACATTTTTCTGTACATCGATTGCCTAGCGTAGTATTAGGTGACTCGGTCATGCCGAAAGTACGACCATATAAACGGAAGAAGCCTGGCGGAAAACGAAAGACAGTCCATGTAAAAGGTCATTTTAGAAGGAAGCCACGGTAACAAAACAACGACAGATTGCTGACTTGTATTGAATCAATGCCAACATGCTCTCAAATGTTTCTATCCTGCTACTTCATAACCAACTATAGATTTGTAAACCTCATTTTTTCGTCCGGTTAAAAGTTAGAAACCTTAGGACATTCTGAGATTCATTCATCATGTAAACACCGCTCCTTCTTTTTGATGTCGCGCGCACTTGACTCACTTAGACACAAAGAAGTATGCTGTCGTTAAATTTATTCGGTAGCTAGCTCAACAAAAACTATATTTGGAAGTAGATTACTTGAGTCTCAGCCACAGCAGAAGGTAAAACAAATGCCAGTAATGGACCCAATTAAAAAGGCAATCGCCCAGAAGCATAGACTATACATGAAAATCTGCCGAGAATGTGGTGCAAGAAACGCTCCAAACGCCGTGAAATGCAGAAAGTGCCGGAGCAAGAATCTACGTTGGAAGAAAAGAGAGCTTGTAAAGTAATTTTCCAGGATCTTTAGACCTTTTAAACCATTCTTCATCTGGTTCACGCTTGTGTTGAATGCGAAAGTTACACATATCAGAGAATTCTAATCGTTTGGAATCTCCAGTTATTGGGTTGTAATCGATGCCTGGCAAGTGCAAAAAGAAGGCGACAAAGAAAAAGAAAGAAAAGTAAATCACGCTAACATCATCATCGACCGTTTCCCCTTTTTCTATCATAAGACTGAAGAACGAAGCAATTCTGTTTGTAGTTGATCTAAAGAAGATCAAATAAAGTTTCAACACTAAAAAAGGTATTTGCGCAGCCATTTTTAACCAATGGGACAGCTTGACCAGTCACGCCCATACTGTTCAGTATTCCTCCACCCAGCTTTATTTCTTCGCCACAAGAAACTCCCACAACACCATCATAATGCCTTACCTTCAAAATTTTCGGAACACAAGAACCACCAGGCAGAATGTAAACGTCGTAACCCTTCTTTTCAGCAAAAGAAAACGCCCTATTAATTAGACAGTCCGGAGAACAGTGCGCACATACGTAAGACGGAATGTTCGGATCAAACGTAGCCTTACAACGACTATCCATGTATTTCCTAGAACAGTGCGGCAGAAAAAGCGCTCTTTTTCCTGTTTGCACAAACCTATCCCTTTCTAAAAGATTTCTAGCCTGTATTTCTATAAAATCTTCAAGAAGAAGCACGGCATCTGAAATGTTAAGGCCCGTCGCCTCCTGAATCTTAAATCTTCTTATGACTTCATGAATAGTTTTGCTAGCTTTTTTATGCATACCCTTTTGATAACTAACCTTGGCAATTTCTTGGAAGAAGAAACGCGGAATCTTTGAAAGGTCAAAGGTGAATTTATATGGCATAACTACTAATAAACAGAACAAACCTTTAAAATTAACTATTGCAATACTAAAATGCATCAAAATTAAGAGGAGGCTTCAGTTTGGGTTTACTTGACAGATTTAGAAGAGAAAAGAAAGAGCAAAAAATAGAAGTTGAATCAGAAAAATCGCTGACAGAACTTAAAGAGGTTTGTGGAGGCGACCAAGAAACCTATGAAGTGTTATCTAACACTATGTTTCTTGACCCTAGGAAAATCAATGTTCCAACGAACGCTGCTGTTAAAGAGGCGAAAAAGCTTGAAAAGGCTAAGGATCTTGTAAGGGCAAGGATGTGGTATGAAATAGCAGGAGGCTTAGCGATTTACGAAGGAGATGTAAAAAAGGTTATAGAATATTTTGGCAAATGTGAGAAAATTTCACCGGAGATAAGCTATCCAATTTTGAAAGACCCGAAAAAAGCGGTGGCTAAGGCTCAAGAATATTACGAGAAATACTTGAAAGATTAAACTTTGAATCTGAAATAGGCATAGTAGGTTAATTGGAATTTATTTTTCTGATTCTTCTGCGTAGCCTAGAAGATCCCTCAAGGACTTCACTTCTTCCCGCAGCATGCCTACTTCGCCTTCAAGGGCGCTAACCTTTGATTCCGCCATTTTCTTTAATTTCTCAATTTCAATCATCAAATTTGCACGTTCTGTCTCCAAGGTATTTATTTTTCCACGAAGATTCTTCAGAGTCTGCATGAGTTCCCCCTTTATACCTTTAATTCTCTTAACCATGTTTTTAACACTTACTGTCTCTTCAGGTTCGGTGTCAGCTGTTACGGCTGCTCTAAACCTGGCTTTGCAACTTGGACACTCAAATATCCCCATAACAAGTTTGCGTTCGTCGCCTTTTTTCGCCGCTTTGCGAGAAGGAATAGACCATGTCTTGACTGGGGTAATTACTCCTGTTCCACACTTTGGACATTCAACCAAACTATAACCCCTTCTATATTATCACCATAGAGTCTAAAATGTGTTTTGCAGCGTTTTGGGTTCAAGGGCAAAATATTAATTGCAAGTATAACAGAAATTAGTGCAGGTGAAGAGCTATGCAAGTTGTGGAAATGAAAACCAAACTCGAGAAAAAAATTGAGACTTTAGAAGAGGAGAAAAACGCGCTTTTGGAGGAAATGAGGAAACTTAGAGACATTGCGGAATTAACCGAAAAAGCAAAGGAGCTAGAAGACGAAGTCAGCAAATTGAGAGACGAGGTTAAAGACTTAAAGGATAGAATTCCGCAAGAATTTCTTCAAGAACTTGAAGAGGTCACATCAGCACGGTTGAGCGAAGAAAACGAGCTAGATGAAGAAGGCTCTAGTTCCGAGGATGACGATCTCCTTTAAAATCACTTGTCAAAAGCGGAAAATCGAAAAAATTCAGAAAAACTGGGGATGTTAGAGGCTTATTTGGAACATCAGACGTTCTACGAGTTCTTTGTAACGGTTTCGGATAGTAACTTCAGTTACTTGGGCTATTTCAGCTATCTCTCTTTGCGTTTTTCTTTCGCCAGTTAACACAGAAGCAATATAGCTCGCGGCGGCAGCTATGCCTGTGGGACCACGACCCGAAGTTAGTTTTAACTCTTTTGCGGTGACTAAAATTTTATGGGCTATTTCCTCAACTTTCCCCTGCATTGTTAACTGATTTGAAAATTTTGTTATGTACTGGCTTGGCTTTACGGGTGGAATGAAATAGTCAAGTTCTTTGATTAGGAAACGATAGCTGCGACCCACCTCTTTTTTGTTCACATTCGACGCTTGGGCAATTTCTTCTAAAGTTCTGGCTAGCTTACATTGCCTACAAGCCAAATAGACGGCTGCTGCAGTTACGCCTTGGATTGATCTCCCGCGTATCAACCGTTCCTTAACGGCTTTTCTATAAATAACCGAAGCTGTTTCGAGGATGTTCTTAGGAAGGTTTAGATTATTGGCGATTTTTGTGATTTCAGATAATGCGAAGGCAAGGTTGCGTTCCGTGGCATCTGAAACTCTTATGCGGCGCTGCCATTTCCTCAGACGGTAGACTTGCGCCTTTTGGCCAGGCGACAGACTTTTTCCATAAACATCGCGGTCATGCCAATCAATCATGGTTGATAAGCCTTTGTCGTGAATTGTATAAGTTAATGGAGCACCGACCCTTGTTCGTTTCGCCCTCTGCTCATTCGTAAAGGCTCTCCATTCTGGGCCTCTGTCAGCTATTTTTGCTGTTATCACGAAGCCGCAGTCCATACAAACCACTTCGGCACACTCATAATCACGCATAAGTCTTGTGCTACGACATTCTGGGCAACACTGAACCTTCTCAGGTTCTACTTGAGAGCTTAGCAAGAGGTCGGAATTTTCATCTTTTTTGTCTTCATCCTTTTTCTCGTCGCCCATTCACATTTTCCCCTTTCCGCTCTTCGAGGGAAGTACATACAACATCTTATCCGCCAATTTTTCGATTTCTTGAATCCTAGGTTTTATCGATGCATAGGGCGAAGAGGCTGGACCAAATATGTCAAGGATCTTCCCAATGGGTTTTAGGTTCTCATTCACAACTGCCTCGCCGATCTTCGGGACGTTATCAATTCTTATTATTATGTTCCGACTTTGACTCACGTGGAGGACTCGGCCTAGTCTCTGCAAAATTTCGGATTCCCCTCAAAAGCAAAGGGTTGAACGAACCATTTTATTTAAACCTTTCTACAAGCATATTTGTGACAGAAGCCTTTTTCCTTCGGTTCCAGTCGAAACCTTCATAAATGAGCCCTTAATTCTGACGATGTCTAACGAAGTTCCGAATCTGCTCCAGAAACAGATATAGAGAAATATCCCCCGCCCAGAGAAATCTAACTAAAAACCTAATCAACAATTCTCGAATTCGGGAAGGCGCCTGCTCATCGAAGATCTTTCGAAAAAGATGATATCGTTTTTGAGCTAGCCCATTTTCTGCTTGCATAACTGATCGCTGGAGGTTGGATTCTGAATCTGAATCTACGATACTTATGATCCATATTTTATTTTCACAATTAATATAACGTGTTAGTGTTTGAACAACTACTACGGGTGGCATACTGGAGATGTTGGAATTATTACTAATTGGTGCATGGGTATGTCTCGTCGCATACAGTGCTTGGTTCTTCTCATCCATCCAGAAACGTGAGCGCGAGCGTGTAGAAGTTCAAGAGCGTTTCAGTGGGATATACAACTCCGCCAAAGATGCCATCGGATTTGCTGATTTCGACGGGATGCTATTAGATGTTAATGATTCCTTTTGTAAGCTGACTGGCTATTCAAGAGAGGAATTATTGAGCGGAAAGAGCTATCAGGATATGACACCGAAGGAGTACAGAGAAGGCGAAGCTAAAATAATAGAAGGGATTTTGAGAACCGGAAAACCTGCAGAGTATGAGAAAGAATTCGTAAGAAAAGACGGCTCCCTGGTTCCTATCTTGTTAACCACATTTGTTGTAACAGGAATTGATGGAAAGCCAATGGGTCTTGCCGCCATTATAAGAGACGTTACTGAACGCAAATGGATGGAGGAAGAGAGAAATAGGCTTTTCAAAGCTGTCGAAATAAGTAAAGAGGCTATATCCATTACATCCGCAGATGCAGTTATGATATACACAAATAATGCTATGGATGAGCTGTTTGGCTGCAAAAAAGGGGAATTGATTGGGCGATCTGTATCGATTCTAGGTGGAGGTCCGACACCTGAGGAAACGACGAAACAGATAGTAGATGCTATAGAAAAGAATGGGTATTGGGAAGGGGAGACCCACAATAAAAGAAAAGACGGAACAGAATTCTTCAGCTACAATATAATAAGTGCAGCTAAAGATGAAGATGGCAAAACGTTACATTATATTTCGACCCAACACGACATCACCAGGCGCAAGTGGATGGAGAAGATGCTTAGAGAGTCGGAAGAGAAGTATAGAAGTCTTTTCGAGAACGCAAGGGACGTCAACCTCACGTTGGACTTGAAAGGAAAGATAACCTCCATCAACAAGGCTGCAGTTGAATATGGCTTCAAAAAAGAAGACATCATTGGAAAAAACCAGCTAAAGTTTGTTCCAAAAAGATACTGGCTGAAACTACTCAAAGAGCTTGTGCAGATAGCTCGAGGAAAAATGGCGGAAGGCGAAATCGAAATAATCACTCCAAAAGGAAAGAAGATCGCAGAGTACAACAGCAACCCGATAATCGTAAACAAAAAAGTTGTTGGTATACAAACAATTCTAAAAGACATAACCGAGAGAAAGCGTCTTCAAGAAAAACTACTCAAGTCCGAGAAACTGGCTGCCATAGGCCAGTTGGCTGCGGCTGTTGGCCACGAAATAAGAAATCCTCTCGGTGTGATCAATAACTCTAGCTACTTCCTCAACAGAAGACTCAAAGACGTCGCCGACGAGAAAGTAATGAAACACTTGAAAATTATTGAGAGAAAGGTTAACTCCATAAACCTCATCGTCAGCGATCTTCTCGACTTCGCAAGGAAAAAACCACCCACCCCTAAGCAAACCGATTTGAATGATGTGGTTTTGAGCGCACTATCTACAGTCGCCATATTTGAAAATATAAAGGTGACAACCAAACTCGGCGAAATACCGCCAATGTTGCTGGATCAAGAACAGATCACAAGAGTGTCCCAAAACATGATCCTAAACGCAGTTCAAGCCATGCCGGAAGGCGGAAAACTGGCTATTGAAACATCAAGACATGAGGATTCAGTGAAAATAGTGTTCAAGGACACAGGAGGGGGCATCCCAGAAGAAAACCTGCCGAAGCTCTTCACCCCGCTCTTTTCGACGAAAGCAAAGGGTGTGGGCTTAGGCCTGACCATCTGCCAGCAAATAATCGAGAGCCATGGTGGTAACATTACCGTAGAAAGCAAGGTCGAGAAAGGATCAACCTTCACTGTCGAATTGCCGATCCGCTTAAAGGAGGAGGTCGGTGAAGGGCCAACTATTACCGTTAAGTTGCCGAGCGAAATGAGGGTTAATAAATGAGAAATAAAGCGAATGTTCTGATAGTTGATGATGACATCGAGATGACGGAAACTCTATCAGACATCTTGGAAGACTCAGGCTATCACTCTGAGGTTGCTAACGACGGGTTCAGTGCCATCGAAAGGGTTAAGGCTCAGGTGTTTGACGTGATTCTGATGGACATCAAAATGCCAGGAATAGACGGGGTGGAAACCTACAAAGAGATCAAGAACATTCGACCGGAAGCAGCAGTGATGCTGATGACCGCCTATTCTGTTGAAGACCTTGTAGCCGAGGCGTTAAGGGAAGGAGCCTGTGGCGTCATGTACAAGCCTGTTGACATCGCGAAGGTGGTTGAATTCATAGAACACGTAAAAGAAGACGCCTTGATCTTGATCGTTGACGACGACTTGTTGACGTGTGAAACCTTCATGGATGTGCTTGAGGAAAAGGGCTATCGCATAGCCAAGGCTAGCAGCGGTCAAGAGGCCATAGAAAAGGCTCAAGAGAGGAGCTTCGACATTGTTTTTATTGACGTTAAGATGCCCGTTATGAACGGCCTCGAGATCTATCTGGCTCTAAGAAAAATCAGACCTGATGTTAAGGTCATCATGATGACAGGCTACCGCCAAGAAGTGCAAGACTTGGTAGAAGAAGCCATCAAAAACAACGCTTACACATGCATCTACAAACCCTTCGATGTCAAGAAGGTGCTAAAACTCATAGAAGGAATACTGGCCAAAAAAACAAAGACTGAAATCAGTCAGATGGAGGTGAGTTGAGCATGCCGAGAAAAGCAAAGCTTCTGATAGTTGACGACGACGAAGACATGCTTGAAACCCTAAGCGACATTCTTCAAGAAAAAGGATATCGGACAGAAACTGCTAGAACCGGAAGAAAAGCTATCAAAAAGGCAAAAGAACAGTTCTTCAACATCGCCCTCATAGACATAAAACTCCCAGATGTAAAAGGCATAGAAGTGCTCCGAACCTTCAGAGAAAAACACCCTAATATGATGAACATAATGATCACCGCACACGCAACCCTGCAAACCGCAGTAGACGCCCTGAACCTCGGAGCATACGCTTACATCATGAAACCAGTAGACCCCGAAAAACTCGACCAAATGATAAAGAAATGTCTTGCACACGCACGCGCATTGCTGCTTTGATTCTAAGATTGCTCGCATGTATCGAAAGGCATGGGAAAGATCCAAGTAATGACGTTTTTAATACAAGAATTATACGTGCGCTTCAAGGGAACTCCCGGTAACCAAGCTCTCGATAAATCTTTTCGATCGTGTCTATTGAATATACTAGCCCTTTGTCGCTATGCACGAAGTCTTTCGGGTTTTCGAGATGGCCAGTACAAAAACGAAATCGTACCTTTCTTGGCACGCGCGTTTTTTACCTCCAGCAAGCGGCGTATAAGCTTTGGAAGCAATGGATATCATGTTAGAACAGCGAAAAGCATCAAAGAAAACGAAGAACTGATCGCAATAAGTTCTAAGTATACCACGTACAGAGACGGGGCTAAATTTGAGCCTAATAGAATCGAAACCGACCCTGTTAGAGTCGAAACCTTCATAAATAAGAAATGTTGATAAGACTCTGCATTTGAAGGGTGAAGGCTTATGTCCAAACCATTTTACGTAAAATTTGAGGTCCCGAAAGAAGTTGCAGATGCGGCCCATGAAGCCCTGCAAATAGCCGCAAAGACAGGTGTGGTTAAGAAAGGCACAAATGAAACGACAAAGGCTATTGAAAGAGCACAAGCAAAACTTGTGGTAATAGCTGAAGACGTTGACCCACCGGAAGTTGTAGCTCATTTGCCGCTGCTGTGTGAAGAAAGAAAAATTCCGTACATATTTGTTCCAAGTAAGGGAAAGATAGGCGACGCTATAGGCATTGACGTACCTGCAGCCGCAGCCAGCATAGTCAATGAAGGCGAGGCTAAAGGACTAGTCAAAGAGATAATTGCGAGACTTGAAGGGTTGACAAGAGGAACTAACTAATGAGTAAAGAAGAAAAAGCAGTTGCAGCAGAGCTCACACCAGCAGAGGTCATCCAAATCATTGGACGTACAAGCGTAACCGGAGAGATTACACAGGTCAGGGTACGCATCCTAGAAGGAAAGGATAGGGGACGCATCATAACTCGTAACGTGAAAGGACCAGTGCGGGTTCAAGACATTTTAATGTTGAGGGAGACTGAAAGGGAAGCAAAGAAGATTACTAGAAGATAGTCTGAAATTCAAAGCATGTGGAGGAATTGTTCTTGCCCAAGATTAGAAAATGTTCATTTTGCGGCAACGAATTCCCACTGGGCACTGGAATGATGTACGTTAAAAATGATGGGTCGATTTTCTGGTTTTGTACAAGTAAATGCAGAAAAAGCTCTCTAAAACTCAGAAGAGATGCTCGTAAACTTAAATGGACAACGTATTTCGGCAAAGAAGAAAAAGGTAAAGCGTAACGTCTAAATTAGGTGTAGAGAACGGTAGGGAAAAAGAATATCGTTGTCTTTGCTTGGGTCATCGAAGACGTAAATTCAGAATAGTGTTGCGTGCCTGGAAAGTAACGTTATACTTTTTCTATAATTGACACATATGCTGGAATTTGGCAGGACGGTTCAGACAGCACTGTTTTAGTGGAATGGGTCATTTCGGTTTTATGTTTGGGTATTTTTCTCTTATCTTGGCATCAGCGATTCTAGCAATCATTGCATTGGAGATTAGCACATATTTGACTCCCAAGAGATCAGCTAGGTCCGCTGATTTCTGATCTTGAGTCACTAGCAACAAGTTGTTATTCTTTGCATATTCTACGATGCCCTTGTCTTTTGCCCCCTGCAACCCGGCACCCTGTGCAGTCAGTGCATTCCATCCAAGAACCTCGAAATACTCTTTCAAACCTGCGTACATTTCATCCAGTAGAAGCTTCAACAAGACTACCTCATTTCACTATTTTTCCCATAAAGGTTTAAATTGGAGATATCCCCGCAAACCCCACTTTTTATTCAGTTTCTGATGTAAAAAAACTTTCGTATTCTTTCTCTTCCACTTCTCCACTGAGCTACAACGCGCACGCTCTACAAGACGTGGAACAACTAGCAGAAGACAGCCAGCGATTGGCGCCCGTGATTAGAAGTTTCAGTGAAGAGGGGTATGTAACTATATGGTGAGAGCCTAGGTAGCTATGGCTTTACGAACTGCAGCTACACAAAGTATGCATTCAGAATCCCAAAAAACATATATAACTAAAATTTGGTTTAACTCGCAAGACTTGTTTGGACGGTTAAGAACATGCAGAAAGAATCTCTTCCAGTTGAACTGAAATATTGGCCGATAAAAAGGTACATGGACATATACGGAAAGTCACTGGACGATATAGAAGAGTTTTGGGGACAAGAAGCAAGAAAACTTGAATGGTTCAGAACATGGGATAGAGTCCTTGACTGGGACCCACCGTTCGCAAAATGGTTCCCTGGTGGAATGTTAAATGCTTCCTACCTATGTGTTGACAGACATTTGAAAAGTTGGAGAAGAAACAAAGTGGCCATTTACTGGGAAGCGGAAGACGGTGAAGAAAGAACGCTGAGTTACTCGCAGCTTTACAGAGAAGTGAACCGTTTTGCATCAGCACTTCAGGAACTCGGTGTAAAGGATGGAGATCGCGTAGCCCTTTATTTGCCGATGATACCGGAACTAGCCATTGCGATGTTGGCAACGGCAAGAATAGGTGCAATACATACTGTGATATTTTCAGGATTCAGCTCAATGTCTCTAGCAGACCGAATAAATGACACGGAAGCAAAAGTGCTCATAACAGCAGACGGAGGCTTCAGAAGAGGAAGAATCATACCGTTAAAAGAAATGGCTGATGCTGCTGTGGAAAAAACACCATCAATAGAGAAGGTGATAGTTGTGAAAAGAACAGGCCAAGAGATAAAAATGACAGAGGGAAGGGACTTATGGTACCATGAAATCATAAAAGCCACAGAAAAAAATGTTCCTCCACTGCCAATCGAAAGCACTCATCCACTTTACATTCTTTATACATCAGGCACAACAGGCAAACCAAAAGGCATAGTCCACAGCACAGGAGGTTACCTAACCTATATAAGCTGTATATATAAGTGGGTCTTTGACATACAAGAAGAAAGCGTATATTGGTGCACAGCCGATGTAGGATGGGTAACAGGACACAGTTCAATTGTATATGCACCATTAATGCATGGAGCATCCATAGTTGTATACGAAGGTGCACCCGACTATCCAAAGCCCGACAGATGGTGGGAATTAATTGAGAAATATAAGGTAACAATCTTCTACACGTCGCCAACAGCCATACGCATGTTCATGAGATATGGCGAGGAATGGCCCAAAAAACACGATTTAAGCAGCCTAACGATATTAGGCAGTGTAGGAGAACCGATAAACCCAGAAGCATGGATGTGGTATTTCAACAAGATAGGCGGAGAACGTTGCCCCATAGTAGATACTTGGTGGCAAACAGAAACCGGAGGAGTAATGATCTCACCTGCACCTGGCATAGCACTTGTTCCTCTTAAACCTGGATCAGCAACATTCCCGTTGCCAGGCATAGATGCTCATGTCGTAGACGAGAAGGGTATACCTACGCCTCCGGGTGTGAGAGGGTATCTCATCATAAAGAAGCCTTGGCCGGGCATGCTAATGACGTTGTACAAGGCTCCTGAGCGTTATAAGCGAGCCTATTGGTCTAGATTCCAAAATATGTACTATACTGGAGACTATTGCATGAAGGATAAGGAAGGGTACTTCTGGCTTTTAGGCAGAGCAGACGAAGTTCTAAAGATTGCAGGTCACAGAATTGGCACCATGGAACTGGAGAGCGCAATGGTTTCTCATGAGGCAATAGCGGAAGCCGCAGTAATTGGCAAGCCTCATGAAATTAAGGGAGAAACCATCGTGGTTTTCACTATTCTAAAACACGGCTATAGCCCGAGCGAGGAGCTCAAGAAGGAACTGACAGGACACTTAAGAAAAACAGTTGGCCCCGTGGCCACACCTGAACAGATCTACTTCGTTTCAAAGCTTCCGAAGACAAGAAGCGGCAAAATCATGAGGAGGGTTCTAAAGGCAACGGTTTCAGACATGCCTATAGGCGACGTTACAACGTTAGAAGACGCAGCTTCTGTAGAGGAAGTAAAACGTGCTTACAAGGAATTCAAGAAAATAGTGACTCAATAAGGCACATTTTTGCTCTTTTATTTCCTACAACCTCAAAGATAAATTCTCCTTTTAATACACGCTAACTGAGGCAAGTACACAACAAAATTAAAACCCCATTTTTTTGCCTATGTGTTGACATGTTGGGCAAAGGGAAACAGGCGTGCCCAAAAGTCCTGTAAAGAGTTCGGGAGTAAGTTACCATCCTTTGGATATTCTCTGTCAAAACGGCTGATTAGGAATTTAAGTAGGGGATTTACCGTCACTGGAAACAAAGCATTCTCGACGGCGTCGATGTGCATGTTCATTTCACTTTTATGAGTATGCATGTCTAAACATTGATTATTATAATTTTCTTTCAAGCAAATGATCTAGGTTTATGCATCGTTTTTTGATATGTGTCAAATATTGAAAGAACTGATTTATTAAGATATGCGACAATGTAGCTCCAGAAGGGCATAAACAATGGGTATGCGGAATAAGAAGAAATCGAAAAAGCTTAATCTGTTAGAAATGTCCAACCACAAAAGAATTCAGTTAATTAAAGAAGTTAAAGAAAAACTTCAGCAAAAAGTTATAGAAGCAAAAGTGTGGCAATCGCTACTTGAAGCTGAAAACTTAACGATAAACGGAAATATTGTATGCAGAGAAAATCAGCAGTTGAGCGGATTTTATCTCAGACATAGAGTATGAAGTGATTTCTATTCTTTCTTTTTCACAAGGTTTTTATGGAAACCTCAACGTATCACATTCTGGACAACTTGAGCGTTACTATCGCGCGCGCGAATCTAATCAGCCGTTAAAAGGTTCTTCTCTTCAAACGTGGTTTTAGAATACAGATAAACTCCATTTTCTTCAGCCTTTTGAACACTCACGAAACGTTTTTGGGGTAAATAGAAGAAGATTCCACAAAATTCTTATGCGTCTAGTTATGACTTATTCTGCATTGAAGAAAGGAGAGGAAAAACCTAGATGTTTAGCACATCATATACATACATGAGACGAACCAATGTTAAAACGTCTTTGCTTTCAGCGATGTTAATTGTTTCGATGTTCGCAGTTTTTGCCCCAGTAGCCGTAACCTCTGTGACCAAATCAGCAACTCCCCCTCTTGAAAAACTAGCTAAAAGCCTTACGCAATCTTTGGTTGGAGCAGACATTCCGGCTGTTGACGTTGTTGTTGAGACTGTTGCAAATGCTCCTGTTGTTGAAGCAGTTGAAGAGATTGAGGGAGAAGTCACTAGTGTCTACGAGAGTGTTGAAGCACTTGCGGCTTCTGTTCCAACAAGTAAGCTACTAGAATTGGCTTCAAATCCTAATGTCATTCACATCTACAACGATGAAATAATGGAACTGCGTTATGGAGGAGCCGTCACCGAGGAACATAAGATTGACATCCCTCTTGATCCCTTGACCAACGCACCAGTGATCGAGACAGAGCTTTCAGAAGTTCAAGTTGAACCTATAGCGATCGCCGACATAGAATCGATAGATCCAAGTATCTACCACAACTCATATCTTACACACGCTGACGAAGTGTGGGCTGAAACAAGTGCTGGAGAGGAAGCCACTGTTGCCATCATAGACACAGGCGTGTGGTCAGCATCTCCACTGCTCGACGGAAACGTAATCGGTGGAATCGACTTAAGTCCTGACCAGGGCACGCCTCTTGAAGGATACGACGCACCATGGAACCACTACCACGGAACTGCCTGTTCCCACCTGCTCGCGGCACATGCCTACCTGATATTTTCTGTGGGCCACCCTTGGGCTGAAGCGATCCTGATGTATGACCCTGAAGGCACATGGAACGATGGAACATATATTTGGGTGACTTGCTTGGGAATAGCACCAGCAGCTTCGATATATGGAATAAAAGTCTTTCCATCCACTGGCGCAGGCGTTCCATCTTCAATCATTATGGATGGAATAGATCATGCAATTCAAAAGAAACTAAGTGGCGAAATCGATATAGATGTTATCAGTATGAGCTTGGGCGGCGGAGTAGGAGCAGACGGTGAAGACCCATCGGACCTCCTGGTTGATGCAGCTACAGAAGCAGGAATCACGGTTGTCGTAGCTGCAGGTAATGATGGACCAGCACAGCTGAGAGTTGGATCTCCAGGCAGTGCCAAAACTGCAATAACAGTGGGAGCTGCGATGGATCCTATTCATGAGCGCGTATTTGGCGATATAGCTTATGGGCTGCCCGGGATAGGAGCGTTTTATTATCCCCATGAAGAGAAATCAATTGTTGACTTTAGCAGTCGAGGACCATCAGCAGATGGACGAATTAAACCAGAAGTTGTGGCAACCGGTTCATGGTGTTTCCTAGGGCTCTTCGCTGATGGATACATCCGATTAGGTGGAGGCACCTCATATTCCTGTCCCCAAGTTGCAGGTGAAGCCGCACTACTCACCGCATACATCGAACATGAAGGACTGACGTTTGGACCATGCGAAATCAAACAGGCAATTTATGACGGCGCTCAACCGATTCCAGGCTTTTCAGAACTTGAACAGGGAGCTGGATACATTAACGTTGCAAACTCATTGGACGTAATAAAATCTGGGAGCTTCGGAACGATACCGCAGACATGGCCTCACCACTTTGGCTGTTGGTGGTTCCCGCCAATAGATACTACTTGTCTCGGACACGGAGAAGCCACAATACACGATCTAACATTGGCACCGGGAAAATACATGTACTTTGCTTTCTGGGTAACAGAGGAAGTTGACTCTATAACGATAACCCTTTCAGATGTAGAACTAGCTGACCCCTCACTTCAAAACCCATACTGGGGAGATGCTGGAGTAATCTACTTGAGCAGTTCAGAGAGAGGAGGAATCGACGAGTACTTCTATGCTTATTACTTCTTCGGTGACGGAGAGATACTGCTATCTTCAGATGTAGACTTTCAACCTGGATTGGTCAGACTCGTACTCGCTGGTGACTTCTCAAGCTATGAATCAGTGTACGTTGGTGAAGTGAAAGTTGAAGTAACAGAGCTATGGGTTGGAAGCTGGGAAAAGAGTGTTTACCTATATAACAGAGGCACAGACATTCCAGAGGCACAAGTCGAAGTCTACTCAGGCAAAATCGAAACATACTGGGGCACTATAAAGGAAGGAGAAACTGACACATACACATTTGAAATCCCAGATGGAACTGGAGTAGCGTATGTCATACTTTCATGGTGGCGAGACTGGAGTAAATGGGCAACAAGCGACTTAGACCTATACGTATTTGGTCCCTACGGATCTTTCGATTGGACAGGCGCAACCGCTGCTTCACCAGAAGCCACAATAATTGACGCAAGCTCAACAGGAACAGGCGAATACACGATCGACATCGAGGGGTATCAAGTGTACTTCAACAAAAAAGAATACTACACGCTGAAGATTATCTATCTGGCTGACCCGTCAACTCCACTATGGTCATCAGACGTGTTCTCCATACACCGCTATGCTACCGTAAGATCACCAGAGTACGGTGTAGCAATAGCATGGATACATGATCTAGACTTTGACTACTGGTACATCGGCGGTTTCACACTACTCGAACGAAGACACCGGTGCGTTGGCACTCGCGGTTCTGGGCACACGAACTAGAAAAACACAAAAGCAGATTACCTCCAAACCCCCCTTTTTATGTTCTGGACAACCAAAATCAATTTAAAACCGACAACCAAGCAAACTATCAACCAAAACATATTAGTTTGTTTTAGTCGTTACAGATCACTAAAGGTATTTGGACATAACGCCAAAAAGCTTCATTGGTTTAGCACATTAGCCCTCACAAACTCTTTCAATTTGTTCTTGTCATCCCCAGATATAAGATCTTCACATAAAAACCAAAAGCAAAGCATGGCAACAATCTAGCGCGTGCCAAAAGAAAAGGAAGCAAGAATTCATTAACTCAGTGTTCAGATTGGAATTGGTAGCGGGGAGTAGATTTGAACTACTGATTTCTGGGTTATGAGCCCAGCGGGTTAATCCTGGCTACCCCACCCCGCTATTTTATGCTAGAACGCAAGCTTTCTTAAATCTTTTATGAGCACTGCTCGACTATATATTAGTTTTAAGTAAAACATTTTAGTATTACGCACTACTTATCGACTTTGGTGTTAATTAGATGGACAAGCCATATTTCCGTCAAATATTCAATCCCGTTCTCGAAAATCCGATTTTTGTACAGGGTCTTCCAGGCTTTGGCAACGTTGGAAAGATCGCAGCCTATCTTTTGATAAAGTTTTGTGGTGCAAAACCTTTTGCAGAGTTGTATTCACCCTCTTTTCCAGATCATCTTTCAGTTGATTCCAAAGGGATTTGCCGCCTGCCCAGATACGAGTTTTACGCTGCGCCCATGGAGAAAAATGATTTTGTGATAATGACTGGAGACACGCAACCCTCTTTTGACGACGTTGTTGCCCACTATGACCTGTGTAGTGAAATACTAGACTTTGTGCAAAAATATGATTGCAATTTCATTATCACAATAGGTGGCGTTCCCATGTCAGAAGACAAAGCTCAAGTCTATGTAGCTGCCACTTCGCCTAGACTTGCCACAGAATTTATGGAAAAAGGAGCAGTAATCTACAGTAAGGGTCGAATTATGGGAGCCACCGGCTTAATGCTTGGACTTGCAAAGGAACGCGGTCTAGAAGGGTTGTGTCTGTTAGGAACAACAAGCGGTTTCACTGCGGATCGTGGAGCAGGCTTTTCAGTGTTCAAGTTTTTGATGAAAGCTTTGGGTAATGAGGTGAAGGAAGGGTTATAAGAGAAAACCTTAACTTTAAAAGCGTCATCAAGAAGTGCTGGAACGTGAAAGCATGACTAAGAAAAAAGGAGAAACGTCTGCCAAGGTTGACTTGAGTTCAAAATTCTGGAAAACATTGCTAACAGTGTTAGCGGCTTTCTTAACGTTTGTTGGGCCAACCTACATGGTTTATGTGCTTAGAAACATCTTGGAAATTGACTATTTTGCCTCGATGATTTCTGGAATCGCTCTGTTCATAGCTGGTTTAGTGATTATATGGTTTCTGATTAGGAATAAAATTATTTCTTAACAGTCTATGCCTCAGATGCAAAGTAAGTGTTTGGCGAAAAATTATGCATGATCTAGATAAGATTAGAATCGACGTAGGGAACTTCTGCAGTGACGTAAATAAAGAATGGTATTTGAAATGGGCTGGCATCAAAGACGAACTTAACGTTTCAGCCATTTACGGATTGAACATTGATCCACTATTGTGTCTCTAAGAAAGCATCTGGATTGAAAACACGTCATTTTTTCTAAAACAGCACCGCACTCTTTGTATCCAAGACATGCGAGCAGGGTACAGAGTAAAGCATATAAGATATGTTGAAAGATATAGCAGTTATGCAAGAAAACAATGAGAAAATCGAAGAACTATTAAAGAAGAAAAAGAAGTCAGCTAGAAGAACGACTATAATTCTAGAGGAAGAGGAACGAGAATTTATAGACTCTCTAATTCGAGAGGGCAAAGAACCAGGCATCAAGCCCTTAATTTCTAAGATGCTTGACGTTTACAGAAGCATGATGATTTATGATTGGCGTTTCCCAGGCGAATACTATTGTGGCATAAGCCGCATAGCATTCGTAAATGTAGAGTTAATCAATATTCTCATTCAACATATTCCAGAGGAAAAGTGGCGTGAAATCGGAACGAAAATGGGTGAAGCTGCCAGAATTTCTATGGAAGCGACACTTGGCATTCAAACAGCAAATCGCGAAAAATGGCGAGAAGTTTTTAAACGATTAAGGGTGCAAGGTTTCGGAGACTTTTACTTGAAAGACAAATATGTCCTTGTGAAAGCCCCGTTTATCAGCCACTCCGAGATTTGGGCTGGCTTTTTAGAAGGTCTGCTCGAGACAGAACTGGAGATAAAAACCTCTACTTCACCATTCGTTTTCGAAATCAAAGAAAAGGCGGATTCAACGAATGAATCATATACTTCGAGCACAAATGTTACACAGAGAACTGAAGCTTAAGAATTGGAAGCGATTTAGATGTCGTTACACAAAGCCATGCTTTACGAAAAATTACAGGACAAGAAGGTTGGATGCAATCTCTGTGCCAGAAGATGTATCATAAAAGATGGCGGATTAGGTTTCTGTCTTGTTAGGAAAAACGAAGATGGAACACTTTATTCGCTTGTGTATGCAAAAGCGATATCCGCGTGCGCAGACCCCATAGGTAAGAAGCCACTTTCCCACTTCAATCCGGGGTCATTGGTCATGTCTATTGCCACTATTGGCTGCAACTTCCGCTGCAAATTCTGTGACAATTGGACGATAAGCGAGGAGAAGAAGATAATGGGCAGGGATTTTCCGCCAGAAGACGTTATCAAAGCTACAAAAGAAAATAACTGTCAGGGGATAAGCTACACCTACACGGAGCCAACCATATTCTTTGAGTACGCCTACG
>Ga0209636_10001857_pt1 | contig 21392 bp, 18 predicted proteins | sample DeeMarSWOR152_54_FD_187464 | JGI IMG/M metagenome (GOLD analysis project Ga0209636, IMG submission 187464) | Marine sediment microbial communities from White Oak River estuary, North Carolina - WOR-1-52-54 (SPAdes) (version 2) | ecosystem: Environmental > Aquatic > Marine > Intertidal zone >...
CTGGTAGATTTAGCAAGGGAATTTTTAATAAGCGAGATTTTAGTAACTAAAGGGCTTTCCACGCTCTTTAAAAAACCGACTGAGCTCCATTATTTCCATATTGAGACTTTCTATATCTACAGGTGGGGTTTTTACCATGTTTTGTATTTTTACAGCCCTCTCCTGAATCATTCTGTAACTCAACCTAACCTCACCAATATTTCTCCGCATATAATCGATGAGGGCATTCATCTTATTTGCTAGATATTTAAACTCATCCTTTCTCCGTAAAACGATAATAAAATCCATTTCTCCTTTAAGAAGAAAGTCAAGACTCTGTTCAAGCCTGTATATAGGACCTGCGATCTTGTGAGAATAAATAAGTGAATAGGGAATGATAATGCACAGGATAAGCAGATTGGCAACAAGAATTGGAACGAGGACGACTTGGAACAAACTTGCAACATCTGTGGTTCCTTCTGGAGATACCATAATAATGAGGTTCTGAAAATCGGCTTCCCCATATTGATACTTTAAGTAAAATACGCCAAGTAAAGCGCCAGCTGAAAGTAGAGTCGCCCCAACAATTACGAGAACGAATCTCAATATGAATCGTGTCTGGAAATTTCCTTCAATAATATACTTTTTTCGCCTGTTCTTTTTCATATTTCACTCCTCTATTCATATATTTTTCCACCTCCCTATATTTCACACTCTCCTATAATCGAAAGACACAAGTTGTAGAAAGCCAATTAATTAAAATGTTTTTAGTACCTTAATCCTGATTTTCTTGCCTGTTCGGCAAGAAACTCTTTTAATCAAGACCACGGCTTGTCGCATAAGGCTCTTTACAAGTATAATCCATTGACGGATTCTTTACAAGAGAAAGGTTCTCTCACGAAGCTTTAACGGAAATCAACAGTGGTTAATCAGCGGGTGATTCTTGAGTCCTCAATTTGAGGCTCAGGCTGGCCTATTTTATCATATATTTTGTGTATAATCTCGAGTGCAATTGATAGGGTCTTAATATCATCTTCACCTTGGACTATTGGCTCAGTTTTACCGAGAATACAGTGTGCAAAATGCTGGAGCTCTTCTTTCAGCGCATTCTCTTTTTGTACAAGTACACGCTCTACAAAAGATTCCTGCTTATAGGTAATCTCCTTTGATGACACAAAAAAACTTGCAGAGGACCCTCTATAGATATTGATATCCTGACTCTCAAAATTCAAATATATAAATGCTTTGTCTTGAGAAACTGCCATGGTTCTTATTCTGGTTTCACTGAGCCTGCTGGCTGTTATATTTGCAATCGCCCCATTTTCGAACTGCAGTACAGCTGAAGCTATATCCTCAAAGCCGCTTTTAACTATCTTTCCTACCGCATCTATATGCATAACTTTACTATCAATAAGACTCAATACAATATCTATATCGTGTATCATGAGGTCGAGAACAACACCAGTGTCCCAGTCTCTGTCCTCCCATGGACTGAGCCGGCGTGCTTCCACAAGATATGGACGATCCACAATTTTTCGAAGCTCCACAACCGCTCCTTTGAATCGTTCCACATGACCTACCTGGAATATCAGATTCTTTTCTTTTGCTTTTTCTACAAGTTCGACTGCCTCCTGAACTGTACTTGCGACTGGCTTTTCAACCAGGGTGTGAACCCCAGAAAGAAGTGCTTTCCTTGCAACCTCGTAATGCAAATGAGTTGGAACTGCTATGCATACCCCTTCTGAATCTTCCAGCAAATCCTCCATTGTTGTATATGGAGTTGTACGGTACTTTTCTCCTACATAATCTGTTCGGTCCTTATTTATATCGTACACACCGATAAAATCTACATCGTGGTTCAGTATCGACAATACATTGGCATGATAGGTGCCCATTCTTCCAACACCAATTATACCAATCTTTACCTTTCGCCTGTTTTTCTTTTTCCCAGTCATAGCTGTTTTACCGCAATTATAATTAACAATAATTTTTTTTCAAGAGTGTTTTTTACCAAATCAGTATTTTTTTCTTAAAAATAACCTATCTTTAAAAAATAGCACAGTTTTATCCGGAAAACTATGGATTTACGGATCCACTCTATTAATGAATTGAATGAATAAGTTGTATGGTAAGAACTGGCTATTCAAAGCTTCTTATATGCATGAGAGCTGGGGAATCTGTATCATTTCTGCTTTGAGATATTTCCTGGAGGACTTTTTTCTCATAAGAAGAGATATCGCTCGGTATGGTAACGAACACTTTCACAAGCTGATCTCCTCTTCCCCGTCTCTTCGGATAAGGTATGCCTTCTTTCTTTAAACGGAATATTTTGCCGCTCTGGGTACTAGCGGGAATCGTTATTTTTACTGTTTTTCCATCGAGAGTCGGTACTCGAATATTCGCACCGAGCATTGCCTGATACACACTTATGGGGATCTGGCACATTACATCATATCCCTTCCTCAAGAAATGGGGATGGGATCGTTCATGAATTACTACAATTAAATCGCCACGTGGGCCCCCTCCTGAACCTGCATTCCCCTCTCCAGCAAGCCGTAGAATCGTCCCATCACCAAGTCCCGGCTCTATTTCAAGAACAACACGTCTGCTCTTACTGATGGTTCCACTCCCCCGGCATTTCGGACAGTAATCTTTGATTACGTTTCCTGTGCCCCTGCAGCGGGAACAGGTCGTGGCTATGGTGAAAAATCCCTGAGTCCTGCTCACCTGGCCGGTACCACCGCACTGTGGACATGTTTCTCGACCACTTCCTGCCTTCGCACCTGAACCATTGCATTCTGAGCACTGCTCATCCCTCGTAACCTGTATTTCCACCTTCTTACCAAAAGCGATTTCCTCGAGAGTGAGATTCATATCATAACGAATATCAGTGCCCCTGTGAACCCGCTCCCGCCTTGTCGTGCCTGCGCGCGACCGTCCGAAAAAGTCACCAAAACCGAAAAAAGATTCGAAAATATCAGATCCGAATATATCACCGAATCCACCAAAGAGGTCCTCAAAATCCGTCATATTTCTGAAACCGTGAAATCCTCCAGCACCAGCCTGAACTCCCTCATGACCGAACTGATCGTACAATCTTCTCCTCTCCTCATCACCGAGAACCTCATAGGCTTCAGTTGCTTCTTTGAACTTTTCTTCCGATGTTTTATCACCTGGATTCTTGTCAGGATGGTATTTGATCGCCATTCTTCTGTACGCTTTTTTTATATCCGTATTGGTGGCATTTCTGTCTATACCAAGGACCTCGTAATAATCCCTCTTGTTCGCCATAAAAGGCCTCTCTTCCCAATTAACTAAAAATACCCTATAAGCTTCCTTATAGGGTATTTCTTATTTAAGAACCACAATCAGTATGATCAGCTCTTATTTTTATTCTCATCATCGACAACCTCATACTCAGCATCCACTACATCCTCTTCAGCTTCTTTCTTCTCTTTTTCTTCCTGTGGTCCTGAGGAATCCGAACTGCCTGCTCCTGCTCCCTGACCCGAAGCTGACTGTGATGCCGCTTCTCTGTACATGGATTCTGATATCTTGTACGTGGCCTGAGTCAGTACTTCTGTTGCTTGCTTTATACTTTGCGCATCTCCGCTTTCCATTGCATTTCGTGTATTCTCTATCTCCCTCTCGATATTTGCCTTGTCGTCTGTAGAGATTTTACTTCCGTATTCTCTCAGCATCTTTTCGGTCTGGTAAATAAGGCTATCTGCTTGGTTTATTGCTTCTGCCCTTTCCTTTGCCTTTTTATCCTCCTCTGCATGTTGCTCTGCATCTCTTACCATCTTCTTGATCTCTTCTTCAGAAAGACCGCTAGATGATTCAATCCTGATTTTCTGTTCCTTAGAAGTCGCAAGATCCTTTGCTGATACATGCACAATCCCATTGGCATCAATATCAAAGGTGACCTCAATCTGCGGTACTCCCCTGGGAGCGGGAGGGATACCCACTAGATCAAACCTTCCAAGGGTTCTGTTATTAATAGCCATCTCCCTTTCCCCTTGGAGCACATGGATACTGACGGCTGTCTGATTGTCTGTAGCTGTGGAAAAGATCTGACTCTTCCTGGTAGGAATAGTGGTATTTTTTTCAATCAGCTTTGTCATCACACCACCAAGTGTTTCAATACCCAGTGAAAGAGGAGTGACATCGAGAAGGAGCACGTCCTTTACTTCTCCTCCGAGAATCCCGCCCTGAATTGCAGCACCTATGGCAACTGCTTCGTCTGGATTGACAGATTTGTTCGGGTCTTTTTTGAAGATTCTCTTTACTAGATCAATTACAGCCGGGATACGGGTGGAGCCACCCACAAGAATCACTTCGTCGATATCTTCAACTTTCAACCCCGAATCTTTTAGCGCAATTTCACAAGGTTGTACCGTGGAATCTATGAGGTCCTCGATAAGCTGCTCAAACTTTGCACGTGTCAATGTCATATTGAGGTGCTTCGGGCCGGCTGAATCCGCAGTGATGAATGGAAGATTGATCTCCGTGGTAGTTGTATTAGAAAGCTCAATCTTTGCCTTTTCAGAGGCCTCTTTCAATCTCTGAAGCGCCATCTTATCGGTTGAAAGATCAATAGCCTGTGCTTTTTTAAACTCCTGTACCAACCAATCCATGATTCGCTGATCAAAATCATCACCTCCTAGGTGTGTATTCCCGTTTGTGGATTTAACCTCAAATACTCCATCTCCAAGTTCAAGAATCGATATATCAAAGGTGCCACCACCAAGATCGTACACAGCAATTTTTTCGTCTTTCTTCTTATCGAGCCCGTATGCAAGTGAGGCTGCTGTCGGTTCGTTGATGATTCGCTTCACCTCAAGACCTGCAATTCTACCTGCATCCTTTGTCGCCTGCCTCTGTGAATCATTGAAGTAGGCAGGAACCGTTATCACTGCTTCCGCTACTTTTTCACCTAAATAGTCTTCGGCGGTCTTCTTCATCTTTTGTAGTATACGAGCCGAAATCTCAGGTGGTGAAAACTCGCCTTCACTCACCTGAACTCGCGCATCGGCACTTTTCCCCTGTATTACCTTGTAGGGGACCATCTTGATTTCTCTTGATACCTCCGAATATCTTCTGCCCATGAACCGTTTAATTGAGTATACGGTATTCTCAGAGTTCGTTATTATCTGGTTTTTGGCTGGCTGCCCAACTAGTATTTCACCCTTTTTAGTGAATGCAACAACCGAGGGTGTTGTTCTCTGCCCTTCAGAGTTTGTTATCACCTTTGCCTCGTTACCTTCCATTACTGCAACGCAGGAGTTCGTAGTTCCGAGGTCAATACCTATGATCTTTCCCATGGGTATACTCCTTTCTCAGAGGTCTAATCCTTATCAGGGGATTCGCCCTCTTCGTTTTCATTTTGATTGCTATTCCCTTGCTCTACTGAGGATACAGATTTTGCGACTTTCACTTTTGCCGGTCGGATAACTCTGTCATGCATCACATATCCTTTCTGAAAGTCCTCAACAACTGTATCCTCATCGTATTCATCCGATTCTTCCATCATGACTGCATCATGAAGAGTGGGATCAAACTCTCTTCCCACTGTTTCGATCATCTTGACTTCATACTTTTTCTCAAGTAGATCTTTTAATTGCTTTTCAATCATTAAAATACCTTCGTGAAGAGCATTAAAATCCTTTGATTGTTCTACCGATTCCACCGCCCTCTCGAAGTTGTCTATAACTGTAATAATATCGAGGACGATCTCCGAGATTGCGTATTTCTTGTGTTCCTCGCTCTCTTTTTGCATACGCTTGCGAAAGTTCTCAAAGTCAGCCTGTTTTCTTTTTAAAAGGTCCTCGTACTCAAGCAGAAGCCTGTTTTTGTCTTCAAGTAACTGGTTCTGCTCTTCGAGTGTCTGCTTTGCTGCAAGGAGAGTGGCTATTTCTTCCTCATCAAGGCCTTCCAAGAGGTTTTTTTTGAAGGTTTTTCCTTCTTGCTCTTGAGTAGCAGAAATCTCTGACTTTTTTTCAGTCACTGAAGTAGGTTGATCAGTACCCCCACTATCAAGATTATCTATGGGAAGCTCTTCCTCTATTTTACCTTTTTCCTTAGCAGATTCATCCTTTTTTTTTATTAAGACCCCGTCTTCATCAATACCTTTTTTCTCAGAATCACTCATCATACTCACTCTTCAAAGAACAATTTTCAATTCAATTTAAATTTTAAATCTGAAAAAAAGATAACGATAAAAAAATTTAATGTCAACTAAAACGTAGTTAGGCGGTTTCAATTGAGAGGGAATCACAAGACGCAGAATCTTATCTGCAAAAAGGTATGTGTATAGAGAGAGATTTTTTTCTTATACTTTTCATGTATTTAGGTTAAATTTGTATTCAGATTACCAATTTCAAAACTCATATGACCCAGAAAACGAGTGAAATCAAAAAAATAGTAGTAAATAAGAAAGCCCTTCATGATTTCTCTATAGTAGATCAGTTCGAAGCGGGAATTGTTTTAAAAGGAACAGAAGTCAAATCCATAAAAAGTGGAAAAGTAAGCCTGAAAGACGGCTTCTGTTTTATTAAAAATGGTGAAATGTTCTTAAAAAATGTACATGTAGACCAGTACCCTTTTGGAAATAGAATCAACCATGATCCTTTGAGAGAGAGAAAACTCCTGCTTCATAAAAATGAGATTAATAAATTGCATGCTAAGGTGCGGGAAAAGGGATATACCCTCGTTCCTTTGAATATATACGAAAGGAACGGTAAAATTAAACTGGAGATTGGGCTGGCCAAAGGGAAGCGTCTATATAACAAGAAAGAGGAGATTCGCAAAAGAGATGAAGCCCGAGATTTGAAGAGAAGTTTCAAACTCTCAAATCTTTCAGGTAAACTGAGATAAAATCAATCCAAACTCCTGGGCATTTCTTCGAGCTCTTTCAATGTCTTTTTCATGCGTATTGCTTCTTCCTCATCAAGCCATTTATCATCTGTTTCCAGAATTTGGTTTAATCCCTCTATTATCTCATTGATTTTTTGACGTGAGCTCATCAGTAACTCAATATCCTTCAGTTCTTTTTTGATACGATCCAGGTTTATCTTATCCATTGTTTCTATTTTTTCCTCCTTCAGAGGGAGGAAGGCTTCCTGTCCTGAGGGTTGCCGGACAATTTCCTCTTGTTTTTCTATCTCTACAGTTTCCTCAGCATATTCACCTTCATCACAGAGACCGATTATCGTACTGTATGCCCTCCACTGGCCAGCCGGGAGGGAGGCGGGATTATAATATAACGTTACAGCACTATCATTCATGGAGTATGGAGGGTAATCGAACGTCCTTTTTTTTCTTATTCTGTAATAACCGAGATTTTCCCTCAAAGCTCTATAATTTGCAAATACGATCTTATCCGGAGCTCTCATAGACCCTTCCTTCAATACTCCCCGAAGACAGGAAGCACAGTCACCAGGCGGTCCAACCGACATCCAGGTTGAAGGGATTTCAGATTTTTGAAACTCAGATTCATTGCATATTTCTCCTACATCAGGAGCGGTGAAATGACACCTGCCCTTTTCACCTAGGTATGTATCGAATAGGATTCTAAGACCGACACTGATGGAATATTCGGTTTTATTTTCAACCCTGTAACTGACTAACACACCATCTTCGACCCCAGAGTCCTTCCTGCCGATAAAACGGATGGTTAGTTCGACATTAACGAGTTCATTTTCCCAAATAGTTGAAATAGATTTGCCAAGGGTTAAAGGTCTCTTTAAAAAGGTCCCCCTTTGACTTCCAAAGATATATGCGTCATCGTTTACGTAGATCACAGTATAACTTGAAGGTGGATTATCAAAAAATAGTAAATCTACTTTTTCATCTCCCTGTATATCAGCCTTGCCAGCAACCGTTGACAAGAACATTCTTCCCGTTTCTTCATCCACATATACCAGGATGAAGCCATTTTCAATTGTTGCAGCCTGAATCAGAGGAGGAAAAAGAAAAAGGACTATTAAAACGATAATTCTATACATTCTATTCCAGCATACTCTCAATTTTCTTTAATTTCTCATATTCCAATAGTAACTCTTTCTCTTTCTGATTCAAGGCTCTTTCCTTGATTTTCAGCACGTTTTCCCAGGATATGAGCGCGTTTATTCTTTCACGTATCCTGAGCTCCAGTTCTGCCACACTGCTGCTCTCCATCTCTTTTAAGCTCTCTATTTCGGTATTCAAACTATCTAGCTCCTTGTTCAATTTGTCGATCTCTGACAGCAAGCTCTTTTCACGCTCTTTCAGCTTCTTAAGTTCTTCTTTTAATGCCTCCATTTCAGTTGACATGACGTCAGGCTCCTGAGGAGGGGTCTCCACGAAATCGGGTTCCTCTGCCACCGGTTCTTCCTGAGCTCTTTTTACTTCTTCCATTTCCAGTAGTTTAAGCTTTAATATCGCTGAATCTGCTTTATCTCCATGGGGATATCTCTTCAGTAGCTCCCTCAAAACCTGTTTTGCATCATTACGTCGTCCCAGTCTCAGTAATGCCTCGGCTTTCCAGTAAAGACTGTTGTCTGCATATTCGAGCGATGGATACTTTTGCACGTAAGAATCAAAAAGCCCGATGGAGTCATCAAACTTGTTCTGGAGAAATTTCAGGCGGGCTAGCATGTAAAAAGATAGACTGTGGTACTTACTCCCCCTATAGTTATCTATAATGAGCATAAATTTTTTTCCAGCATCTTCATAATTATTCATGCGGATATATGAGCTGCCAAGGTAATAGTGGCAAGCATCAGCATATTTCTTAGAGCGTATCTCCTGAAGTAATCTATTAAACTCAACAATGGCTTCGCTGTACTGCTTCTTTTGAAATAGATCCCTTGCGAGTTGAAACTGTGCATCCTCAATTGAAACATTTTCAGGAAAAAGAAATGGTGGGATACAAATCAACACAATGAATATTAAGAGGAAAAGGAGAAGCCTCCTATACATTCTTACCCCACTTTAACCGCTTATCATATTAATAGTCGACAATAACACATGGGCAAATTAATGTTTTTACAGTAGTCTTGTGTGTATGGTAATTCAATGTAAAAGAGATAACATTTGACAGAATATGTAAAAATTTGTTATTATAGCACGTGTATGATATTAAACTACTCGATTCCTGCCCCACATTAAAAACAGTAATTTCTAATCTGTCAAAATGGTATAAAAAATAATGGAAAATGATGGACAGCTCACATTTGAAGATGACCCACTGTTTGTGAAACAAAATAAAGCTCACAAGTTTCTTGAAGAAGGGGAGTTCGAGAAAGCGATTAGCCTCTTCGAAAGTATTTTCAAAGAAAATCCACATTTTCCCGGAGCAAATGATGGTATAAGGATTTCTGAGTTCTGGAACGGTAAAAAACAAAAGCTAAAGAAGTATCTCACAGCCTACGATAAGGGGAAACACCTTCTCAAAGAGTGGCGTGAGTTTGAAAAGTTCATGGCCAGAAATCATGTAAAACATGGCAGATCTACAGCTGCCATTCAGAAATACATATTCAGCGATATTATAGAATCCTTTGCTAAAGCCTACAACGAAGGAATTGCTCCTGATACTGGGATACTCATACAAATAGGAGACCTTTTCAAGCGTCTCGGTAACTACGAAAAAGCCATAGATGTGTATGAATATGCCCGGGGCTTTAACATTGAAGATTCATCACTCCTTGCAAAGCTTGGCGATTGCTATTTCAGTGTAGATGAAACTTCTAAGGCAAAAGTTTTATTCCGAGAAGCTTTTTTTATCGATCCAGGCCAGATAGAGCTTGACCAGATTGAATCTCCCTTTATTCACATGCTGTATAAAAAAACACTGGCTACTATTGAGAACCCAGAGGTTGCTGTATACTGGGTTCCCGTAGTCGCAGAATTACAAAGCGCATTTAATGTAAAAAGAGAACCGAAAAAAGGAGAGCTTGAAGAACTACGAAAAAAAATCAAAAAACTGGAGGATGAATACAATTCAAACAAAAAAAAACGTATGTATATCGAACCTAAACTCATTAATCACTACTTCTGGCTCATAGATACATTGAAAATAATCTCAGGAAGCAAGAAGGAAATAGAGCAATCACTACAAAAAATCGATAAAATAAATCCCGATGTGTTTGCTCAATATTTAGAGTAAAAAATCGTCCCATACCCACGTTAACAGGGTGGGCCTGTTTCGCAGGATCGGGAACCATCCCAAGTAATTAGTCGTTGGTGAACAAAAGCCTGCCTCGCAGGATGAGCCTGCTTCGCAGGATCGGGCACCAACTCAACAATTTTGAGCCGGTTTACCGGCGACGAATTAGTTCTCTAACTAATTATTGATTTTAAAGAGTAATTTTGATAATTTATTATCAATCAGTAGTATACGGAGTATATTATGAAAGTAGATACTATTCAAAGATTATCTGATTCACTCAATGAGGAAAAGTTTACAAGGGCTACACTCAGCAACTATACAGTAAAAAACTTCAACAATCTTGATGTTATCATCAACGATGCAAAAAAAGCTGGAAAACTTTCAGATATTAGAAGTCTCTGTACCGAACACATTTTACATACCCCAACAAGCATAGCAGCACTCTATGTGCTTGGAAAACTAAACTTCGAAGAAGAAACTCTTGATGAGGGCCACATACAGAAGCTGATAACCCTGTTTATTGACAATAAAAAGTTCAACATTGTTGAGTTTTTGGCGAAAGAAACCCTAAAATATGGGGAAAACAAGTATGCTCTGGAGGCTCTTGCCCAGTGCATGATGAACGACAACAGGGAAAAAGAGCTCTACTCTATGTGGGAAAGACTCGTAAAAATCGATTATGACGAGGCTGACATTACAAAAAAACTGGCTAGTATAAAAGAAAAAGAAGGAAAAATCGAAGAATCGGTTGACTACTATAAGAAGGCTCTTTTGCGATATCTTAAAAAAGGAATATACAACTCAGTAGAAGAAATCTGGCTGAAGCTGATTGAGCTTACTCCTGAAGATCTAAACTTCTTTATAAATACAGATAAACGAATTGCCGATGCGATGGGGATTGAAAAAGCTGCGTTTCTCATATCCTTTGTGGTACCCCATTATAAAGAAAAGGGCGAATTCGATATCGCCATCGATCTATTAAAAAAAATACTCACCTACAACCCGAAGGACAAGGAAGCTCGCGATGAACTTGTAGAATGTTACGGTGAAAAGTACAAAGATCACTCGCTTCTAAACGAGTACCTCGATAAATCAGGATTAATGGAGTACTCTGTCGATATTCAGGAAGCCATTGATACATTTGAAAAACACATTGTCTTTGATGTGGGAAATTACGTTTATCACAGAACCTGGGGGATCGGTCTCTGTAAAGAAATCAAGGAAGACCACCTCATAATTAAGTTCAAACACAAACCTCGTCACCGCATGACACTACAGATGGCACTCTCGTGTCTCCAAATACTTCCACCGGATCACATATGGCTACTTAAAAATAAGGACAGCAAAAAACTGCGTGAGCTTATCATATCTGATGTGGATGAAGGCCTCAGAACAGTAATACGCAGCAAGAACAACGCGGCAACAGTAAAGGACTTTAAAGAGGAACTTCTGAACGGCATTCTAACAAAAAAGGAATGGTCCAAATGGTGGAGCAAGGCAAAGACGATTCTTAAAAAGAATCCCTATTTCGGAACTCTTCCTGAAAAGAACGATGTGTATTTCATACGGAAAAAACCCATCTCCTTTGATGAGGATATCTTTAACAAGTTCAAAACAGAGAAAAATTTCGATAAGCGTTTTGAGCTCTTTCATGATTTTATTACCCATGGAAATATTGATTCTGAATTTTTCGAGGATATGCTTAAATACTTTACCGGATTTATTTCTTCGGTAAATAACCTTAATGAAAATTCCTTAAAAAGCTATCTATTGCTTAAAAACCTTAAAAGAACTTACAATTACTTACCCATTGAGTTTCCTTACGATTTTAAAGAGATACTGGAAAATCTGAAAGATATCTATACCTTCCTTCCGATGATCCCGGAAAATGAGTTGAAAAAAAGCTTCATGATCAACATCAGGAAAAACACAGAAAATTGGCCTGAAACATATGTGAAGAGCTTCTATGTATTCCCCATGAAGTTCATCGTTGATGAACTGATCGCCCAGGGGCATATTTCCCTCGTGAATGAGATGATAAAGAATATCTTTGCCCACTACAGGGAATACACCGATCTCTTCATATGGATAGGAAAGAACCTCATTACAAAACAGGCTGATTTGAAAATAGACATTGACTATGACCATGCTATTATGGGTTTCACCCATCTTCTTGAGATCGCAAGCAGGGAGCTCATCAATGAACGCAATGTCGTATATAACAGGAAACTTTTTAACACCATCGTAGATATACTTTTCAAGGACAATCTCCTTATAGATTATATTAAATCCGCTACTGAGGCGAAAGTCAGACGATTGATGCCTACCATATTCAATATCAATGAGCTGAAAGATGAACATATAATAAAAATGAGATTCGCTATGAAGACTACCCACCCTCAAATCGTATTCGAAGATGAAGTTGAAAACGTGAGCAATACGAGCCAGTTACTGGTAACCCAGAGGTCTTACGAGTTGAAACAGAACGAATTGAAATATCTGCTGGATGTTGCTATACCCCTGAACAGCAAAGAAATTGGTATGGCAATGGCCAAAGGAGATCTTAGTGAAAACGCTGAATATAAATATGCAATTGAAAAACAGGAGTTTTTAAAACAGCAGGTGAAAAATCTCCAGGATAGCCTGGGTAAGGCCCAGATCATCAAACCAGAAGAAATAAAAACAAATACTGTCTCCATAGGTACAATGATCACCTTGAACAGTATTGATGATGATAAAACGGAAAAATACACAATCCTCGGTCCATGGGAATCCGATCCCTCGAAAAAAGTTATATCCTACACTTCTCCCATAGGTGAGACTCTTCTCAATAAGGCGGTAGGGGATTCAGTTGACATGGGAATTAAAAACAACAAAAAACGGTATAAAATTCTGAAGATTGAAAAGGCAATATTTTAAATACTGTATCAATGTCAAAATTGCGGCCATAAAGCAGATTAGTTATACCAAATCTCTAAGGTTCTAAGGCAATTTCAGCATAGGTGCAGGTGTCCTTTACCTCTGTTATTCTTACCGGCAGCATCCTTCTTTCCAGGTTTTTTCCGAACGGGGATGCAAGCTTTACCCTGATGTAATTATCTGTAATTCCCTCCCATAGGCCATCTTTTTTCTGCTCTGATGAACCTTTCCCTTCAAATATTACATCCCTAATGGCTCCTAGAAATTTCATTCTGTAGAGGTAATTCAAATACTTCCCCATGGAAATGAGCTCCTTGCTCCTTGCTGCTTTTTCATCGTAGCGGACATCATCCTTCATATAAAAAGCTCTTGTGCCTTCCCGAGGTGAATATTTAAACACGTGCAGCGATCCGAAACCCACTGTGTGTATTAATTTAAGTGTGTGGTCAAAATCTTCCTTTCTTTCAGTTGGAAAACCCACAATAAGATCTGTGGCAAAATGGCAGTCTGGGCGCAAGGATTCAATTTTCTTCAGAAGCTCTACATACATATCCACATCATAAGGCCGATTCATCAATTTCAAAATCCGGTTCGCGCCGCTCTGCACAGGTATGTGAAAATGTGGGACGATCCGATTGTTACTGATAATATCTATAAGATCATTCCCGAAATAGAAAGGCTCTATTGATGAAAGCCGTATTCTGAAGGAGCTATCAATGCTTAAGAGCTTGGAAATCAGGGAAGAGAGACCCATATTTCCATAGTGATAATCGCCAAGGTTTATGCCTGTCAACACAATCTCACTGTACCCGTTTTCAAGGATCTTCTTCACATATGAAAGCACATCCTCGGGAGGTCTGCTTCTCGATCTCCCCCGTGCGTTGGGCACCTTACAGTAAGAACAGGACATATTACATCCGTCCTGAACCTTCACATATACTCTCGAGCGATGAGGATACTCCGGCCCTCTAAAACGAAAGGAAAGATCTTCCTCTTTTATATTAAAAGAATTATGGTCAAAATATGCCTTCACAAGCTCTGGTATTGCGGCCTTTTGGAGGTTTCCGATTATAAAATCAACACCTTCAATCCTCCGCAGCAATGTGGAATCAGTCTGGGCATAGCACCCGGTTACTATGACAAGACCTTTTGCTTTTTTATTCGCTATAGCCTTATAAATTGAAGCGCGGGATTTACGGTCACTCGTACCTGTGACCGTGCACGTGTTGACAATTACGATATCAGGATGTTCAGTTTTTTTTAAATCAGTTATCCTGAATCCTAGATCACTGAAATCATTTTCCAGTGTCTCGCCCTCATACTGATTGAGCTTGCACCCATGGTTGATAACAGCAACAGCCAGTCCTCTTTTATTCATACACAACCTTTTTCTCTGGTTATGAGGTAATGGGATACAAATTGCACAATGTAAATATGTAATATTCAGGAAAACAGGTCAAAAAGAAAAACAAAGAAGAATAAAATGATTGTTTGAGGGTACTTATGTTTTTTTACTCGTATCCAGCTTCCAACTCAGCCTGTCTGCTGATAACCTTGATGAGAGATTCTTTTAGTCTGGGATCGTTGGGCTTTAGTGTGAGGGCTTTTTTATAATCCTCTTCTGCCGCTTTATAATTAGCCATCTCCTCGTATACCTGTGCCCTGTATTTATAAAACAAATAGCTGTCCTTCTTCAGCAGTATACTGGACGAATAGGCTGTTTCAGCGAGTATGAGCTTTCCCTGGCTCTGATATATACGTCCAAGATAATAATAATTGTATGCATAATTTGGATTGTTGCTTACTGATTTCTGCAAATAGGAAATTGCCTCTGTATAACGTTTCATCTCCAGATAAGCTCTCCCAATTGTTGTCAAAAGCCGCGTGTCTTTCGGACTGATTTTTAATCCCTCTTCGCTCACTTCAATGGCATTACTGTAACTACCGGTATTTAAATAACACCATCCCAAAACTGCATACACATCTATATTATTTGGAGTGAGCTCTCTCTCCCTAAGGAGAACCTTTTCGGCATCGTAATATTTTCCCTGCTTGTATAGCTCGTATCCTTCCTGAAAGCTTGAAAATCCCATCAAAGGTAGAATACTGAAGCCACAAATAAAAACCGTTATTTTAAGAAACTTTTTCATGACAATATACTAATTTGCTGAAATATGAGTGACCCAGTAAATATCTATTTTTTCTGCTCCTCTTTTGATTCCTCAGCAATTTCGGGTCTCTTGTGAGGGCTCATAGCCTGAGGACCCATCTGGCAATTACCGTTGAAGATACAACCACTTTCTATGATAAGGTCAGGCGTTTTTACATCGCCGTTTAACTCAGCACCTTTAAATAATTCAATCTTTTGAAGGGCTTCAACATTTCCAATGATCTTCCCGTAATTTGTCACTATACCAGCCTTTATTGCTGCTTTTACAATAGCATTCGAACCGAGAATGAGATGTCCATCCGCGTCGATCTTGCCGTCAAACTTCCCTTTTATCATAAGGGATTTTTTGAACTTCATTGTCCCTGAAAAGTCGATATCATCTGCAAGTACTGTGTCAACATCTTTTTCTTCAATTACCTTTGAATCGTTATTTTTCACCATATAATCGCTCCTTTACCTCACCATATAATGTATCGTTATTATTAATACTCGGCAATTATACACTCTTTTAAACCTTTTTGACTTTCTCAGGCTTCCACCTATGCCAGTCAACAACAATGGCGGAAGCAATAAACACTGATGAGTAGGTTCCTACAAGCACACCCACGATCAACGCAAAGGCGAAATTTTTCATCGTACTTCCGCCAAAAATAAACAGAGATAAAAGTACCATCAGCGTGGTTAGAGAGGTGATGAGAGTTCTGGACAATGATTGATTGATGCTTTTATTAATGGTCATGTCGTAGTCTTCATAGGCTTTAGAGCTTTTTAAGTTTTCTCTCGAGCGATCAAATACCACGATAGTATCATTGAGCGAATAACCGATTATAGTAAGAACGGCAGCAAGAATCAAAGTGTCCATCTCTTTACCAAAGAAGGAAATAAAACTAAGAACAATGAGCACATCGTGCACAAGTGCTGCAATAGCCGCAACACCGAACCTGAACCTGAACCTGAACGTAGTATACAGAAGGATGAGTGCGATTGCAACTGTGCCCACGATATAAGCAGTTCGCATGAGATACCTACTGATTTTTGGCCCAACAACATCCGTTCTTTCAAATATTACACCTGATGTACCAAAACGGTCTATCAATGCACGCTTAATATCCTCGATTATTTTATCATTATCCCTCTCCCGAGTCAGAGTCCTAAGGATATATATATTTCGTTGCGGATCGTCTATCCTTTGCACATTGTTCCCATACCCGGTACCTATCAGCACATCTCTCACTTCTCCTATTTCAACCTCCTTGTCGGCCAATGCCACCTGGAGCACGTTTCCACCGGCAAAGTCGATTCCCATTTTCAGCCCACGGTGAAGAGTAATATTAACCATACCGGCCACAATAATAACGGCAGAGAGAATGTAGGCAAACTTTCTATAGGGAATTATCCTCAAATTTAGTGAGTGCAGCATCTTTTCCTCTTTCAAACATTTGCGAGATGTCCGTCCAATTTCAAATGGACAATTTTTTCACACGAAATGCATCAACACCGAGAACGAAGAGCAGTCTTGTGACAAATATCGAAGTAAACATGTTTATTACGATTCCAATGCTCAGGGTAATGGCAAAACCCTTTATTGGACCTGCACCAAACTGGGAAAGCACAAAAGTAGCGATCAGCGTAGTCATGTTTGCATCAAGTATGGTCCGAAAAGCCTTCTCGTAACCTGACTGAATTGAAGCATTGACTGTTTTACCGTTGCGTATCTCCTCTTTTATTCTCTCGAAGATTATAACATTGGCATCAACGGCCATACCCACTGTGAGAATCATTCCAGCAATTCCAGGAAGAGTAAGAGTAAAATTGAGCCATGCGAGCGCTCCAAGTAGAAGGAACATATTCAACGCAAGGGCAATATCTGCAATGAAACCAGAGAGCTTGTAATACGCCAGCATAAACAGGACAATTAGAATTGCTGCAATGATCGCAGCCTTGACACCTGCCTCTATGGAGTCCTGACCCAACGATGGGCCCACTGTCCTTTCCTCGGCAATTTGGAGGGGAACTGGGAATGCACCGGCCCGTAATACCAGCGCCTGATCTTGGGCATCTTTCATAGTAAAATCACCGGTAATCCTTACCTGCCCCCCGGGGATTCTCTCCCGTATCAGCGGCATGGAGAGTATTTTCCCATCGAGCACAATAGCCAATCGCCTCCCGACATTTACCTCAGTGATCCTGAGAAACTGTTTTGCCCCTTCGGTTGATAGGGAAAATGTAACCTCCGGCTTCCCGAATTGATCAGTCTGCACCTGAGCCCTTTTTATTGCGGATCCATCTAGGAGAGTCTCATCTTCAAGGACAACGGCTCGTTGACGTTCGAGCACATCAAAGTCATTTTTCTTCCAGAAGTATAGAAGCTGAGAAGAATCAGGTATTACCGAGCCGTCTATGAGATTTCCGCTGGCATCAAACATGTCTCTTCTCAATTTGGATGAGGTATCTTCATCCACAAGGAAAAACTCAAGTAATCCTCTCCCCATCACGACAGTTTTTGCCCTGTCAGGGTCTTTGGAGCCAGGTAACTCCACGACAATTCTATTCTCTCCTTGAGTGGTGATGGTCGGCTCAGAAACGCCGAACTTATCAATACGGTTTCTGAGGATCTCCATCACCCTCCTCATAGCATCTTTCATCTCATCCTGCGTGAGCTCCACACTGCCACTTCTCTTCTTGAGCTCCTCGTAATCAGGTTCAAGAACCATATAAATCCCGCCCTGAAGGTCGAGACCAAGGTTGATGATTCTTGATCTCATTTTTTTCATCTCTTTTATTGAAAGTCTCTTTTCTTCAGGATAAACTACGAGCTCTTCAGCAGTGAGATTGGTGAGGTCTCTATCTTCTTTCGAAAAACGGAAATACCAGTTATAGGTAGGGGAAAAACCCCATACTGCTATACCAATTGCAATCAGTACTATTAATATTCTAAAGGCTTTGTTCATGGCTCTCTCTATATTCAGTCGGGTTTTTCCTGATTTTCCTCACTGTTTCTCTAAAAATCAGGACCATCTGTGCATTGCCATTTCCCTTACTGCGAAAGGAATTGACTATTTTAAGAGATTTTATGTGTGTAAAAGTGGTTCTTTAGTATAGGCGTTACAGCACTGAATATTGATTGGAAACTCTATGGTGCATCTTCCCCACCCCGGTGCATAAATGCCCGGTGCGTAAACGCCCGGTGCGTAAACGCCCGGTGCATAAATGCCCGGTGCATAAATGCCCTGGGCATAAACGCCCTCCGCATAAATGCCCGGTACAATAATTACCCTGGTCAATAATTGCACTAGGCAATAAATGGGAAGCTACTGCACCACTGTTATGTACTATTATTCTTTTTATTCCTTACTTGCCTCCTGACTGGAACTTGTATGTGTTTTCGATGATTTGGAGGATACCACTTTGCTTATCGATGATCTGCTCAACTCTACCTTCACATTATCAGCGATCTTTACAATAACTGTAGTGTCTTTTATTCCTGTGACTGTACCATGAATACCGCCGACTGTTATTACTTTGTCACCCTTTGAAAGGTTGCTCAACAAATCCTGATGCTGCCTCTTCTGCCTTTGCTGGGGTCTTATCATGAGAAAGTACATAACTGCAAATATCGCAATAATCATAAAGATGAGAGACATCGGGCTTCCACCGCCAGCACCCTGCCCTCCAGCTCCACCGGTCGTTCCTGTCATTCCGTATGCAAATAACTGAGTAATCATAATATCAAATCCTTTCCATACATATTTTATTGATCACATATCTTTATGTAAACTTGCAAAAAGTATCATAACAACCTTTTTCAGTCAAGGTTTTTTTGTTTGTATTGACTTAAACCTTCCCATCTGGTAATGTTCAAACAAAGAATGGAGGCGACAATGAAACGAAGTATCTGGTTGCAAATACTGGCTATTCTTGTCTTCATAGTACTCGCTATTATTGATGCGTTCTCTCTATATATACCCATAGTGGCTATTGCAGGTATTATCTTACTTCTTTTTAAACCAAAATGGTTGCGTACTTTCATTAACAAAATCTATGAGTAATGCAGGTTTCTTGACTTTCCTGAAAAATTCCCTTTTATTTAAGCCGCGTATATAACTTCCCGTTTAAAGACATTCAACGATATAATACAAGAGTCATCTGCAATCCTAAGGGAAATTATGGGAATACCAGAAAACTATCAAGTATTTACAATGCAGTACCAATCCAGGGCGTGAAGAAACTTACTGAGTTCATGAAAAAATTCGAATCAGAAAATATATAGGGAGATTAGGGTTCATGTATAAGATCCAGACATTAAATAAGATATCCCCGATAGGACTTGAGCATTTCCCCCGCGATCTATACGAAGTTTCCTCAGAAATCCTTCATCCCGATGCAATTATCGTGAGAAGTTATAGTATGCTTGAAATGGAGCTTCCCCATTCTTTGAAGGTCATAGCCCGGGCAGGAGCTGGAGTTAACAACATCCCTGTAGAAAAATGTTCCGAAAGAGGAGTAGTTGTTTTCAACACACCCGGAGCGAATGCAAACAGTGTAAAAGAACTGGTTTTGGCTGGCCTCTTACTCTCCTCAAGGAAAATCATTCATGGAATAAACTGGTCTAAGACCCTGGTAGGGAGAGGAGACGAAGTTACAAAACTCATTGAAGCAGAAAAATCTAAGTTTGCAGGTCCTGAGATCATGGGCAAGAAGCTCGGAGTCATCGGGCTTGGTGCAGTTGGAGTCATGGTTGCAAATGACGCTGCTGCCTTAGGAATGGAGGTAACAGGCTACGATCCTTTTATATCCGTTGAATCTGCATGGGGCCTTTCCAGAGATATTAAAAGGGCAAGCGGTTTCGACAGCCTTCTATCAAACTCGGATTATATCTCCCTCCACGTTCCACTGAGTGCGGAAACTGAAGGGATGATCAATAAAGAAAAGTTTGACCGTATGAAAAAAGGGGTAAGGCTCCTCAACTTTGCACGAGGAGAGCTCATAAATAATAAAGATTTGAAAGACGCAGTCGAGTATGGTACGATCGGTGTGTATATCACCGACTTCCCAAATGAGGACCTGCTGAAAATGAAAAACGTTATCGCAATACCCCACCTGGGTGCATCCACTCCTGAAGCAGAGGATAACTGCGCCATAATGGCTGTAAAGCAGGTCCGTGAATTCTTGGAAAGAGGAAATATAATAAACTCGATGAACTATCCAGACTGTCAGATGGATATATCTGGGAAAAAACGCATTGTAATCGCCAATAAAAACGTCCCCACTATTGTGGGCCAGATTACCTCGATCTTTGCAAGTGATGGAATCAACATTGCGGATATGCTCAACAAGTCAAAGAAAACCACTGCCTACAATATTATCGACATTGATAGTGCGGTGAGCGAGCAGAGTATCCAGAAAATACGCAATATTAAAGGGGTCACGATGGTAAGGGTTATTTGAATCCCGTTCTCCAGTATAGTTTCTTGGATAATGGACACCTGTCACTTTATATATTTTTTTCCAAGCACCCACCCTGTGATGGACATTCCATCGATAATCTTTCCCTTTTCGATCAGTCGATCGATCTCATCTGAGGTCATGGCGACAATCTCAATTTGCTCGGTGTCATCGGGTTTCGAATCCACATGATGAAGCAAATAAGCAATGAAAACTGTGCAGTACTCATCTGACAATCCATTATATGGGACGAACCTTCCAACTTTTTTCAGTTTCTTGCAATCATATCCTGTTTCCTCTATGAGCTCTGACCTTGCAGCCTCCTCCTCATTCTGTCCATCCTTTATCCCGCCACAGGGAATTTCAAGGGTAACTTCATCCATAAGGTACCTGTACTGCTTTATGAGCAGTATTTTTCCATCGTCAGTAATGGGAATGACCATTGCGCTTCCCCTTGTATGCAGGTAAAAATAATTTCCCTTTTTCCCATTTGGGAGTTCAAAATGCTTATGATAGATGCTCATCCAAGGAGTTGAAAATATTTCTTCTGAAATGAGCGTCTTCCAAGAAATAAATTGTTTTCCCATCCGATTCTACTCCAGCTCTGCTGTCTAATTCCCTTTTATAAAATCATATTTATATTTACACGTCAAGTAAATCTCATAGTTATCGTTCACAGACTTCTCTTTACGTTGAAAATTCTCAGTAGAACTGTTAGAATTTCAAGGT
>Ga0209636_10001858_pt1 | contig 21389 bp, 17 predicted proteins | sample DeeMarSWOR152_54_FD_187464 | JGI IMG/M metagenome (GOLD analysis project Ga0209636, IMG submission 187464) | Marine sediment microbial communities from White Oak River estuary, North Carolina - WOR-1-52-54 (SPAdes) (version 2) | ecosystem: Environmental > Aquatic > Marine > Intertidal zone >...
AGTTGATCTGCTGTGTATTCGTACAGGAATACCTGTACACAAAGTATCGGCACTGTTATTAAATCTTGAATTTGCAGGATATGTAAAAAGTCTTCCGGGGAATCTATATAAGATTAGAAGATTTTGATAAAACCGAAGAACAATTGAAGCACAACTGAAGCACAATTGAATGATAACTGAACAAAAGACGACTTTACAATGAACATCGAAGATCCCGAAATCGCTTAGGGGCGATTCGGGATGACATCAATTCTGATTACACTTTTTACTATTAAAACAATAACTGAAGTATTATCTTGTTTATTAAGGTCTGATATACTTCAGCAGTTGTTTTTCCAGTATTTCCCGTTCTGCTTTTGTCATTGATGTAATGCCAATAGGCGGATACTTTGCCACGTTTTTTTTAACCTTCTGGTAGAAAATCAATGATCTTTTCAAATTGAAGAATGATTTTTTGATCTCATATTTTGCGAAGGCGATCTTTGGTATTTCGACTGATCTTTTTTTTCTGCCAATCGGTCTGATCGGATAATAACGCAGGATGATCCTCTCGCCGTCGTCATTAAAATAGACATAGTTCAGATCGAGAAAATAAATAAAAATGATGATGACAAGATATGAACCAACAGCAATAAGGATCAATCCTGACCTTTCTAACCCTATGAAGGGTTTATTGAACCAATCTGAAGCTAAAAAAAACACAATAACAACGGCGAAGAAAATGGCAAGGAACATTTTCCACAAATATACCCTGATCGTTGTAGTCTTATTATCAAAAATCATTTTGCTAATTTAGAACTTTTTCGTCTTTTTCTCTCTCTGGTAATCATTTTCATTTCCCTGTTTGTCTGCCCTGCGATTGATGTATTTTCCTCTGTTCTTCTGATCAGGTAAGGAAGTACACTTCTAACAGGGCCGTAAGGTAAATATTTTGTCACGTTATAACCTTCATGGGCAAGGTTAAAGCTGATATGATCACTCATTCCGTAAAGCTGAGAAAAATAACACCTGGGGTCATTTTTTGGTATATTGAATTTTTCCATAAGTTGTGTAAGGTGAAGGCAGCTTTGTTCATTATGGGTGCCATTAAATATTGATACCCGATCGATATTTTCAACAGCTAAAGTAAGGGCATTATCAAAAGCTTTATCTGTTCTTTCTTTATCTGGATAAATCGGAGAAGGATAACCGAGACGTTCAGCCCGTTCCCGTTCCTTTTCCATGTAAGCGCCACGTACAAATTTGATACCTAGGTAAAAATCATTGTTATTGGCTGTTTTCAGATGGGTATGGAAAACATCCATCCGGTCTCTCCGGTACATCTGGTATGTATTATAAACAATCGTTTTATTCCTGTTATATTTTATCATCATTTCCATGACCACTTCATCTATGAAGTTCTGGAAACAGTAATCTTCAGCATCGACCATGATTGGGACCCAGAGTTCATAGGCTTTTTGACAGAGTGTATCAATTCTGTCCCTGAATTTATCTGCTTCTTTTTCCTGTTCCGGTGACAGAGGTTCACCGGCACTTTTTTTCTCCAGCACTTCATTGATTGCGAATGCTGTTGGTTTAAAGACTGCAAAAGGTATGAATTCATTGTTCGCGGCATTTTCAATTGTACGCAGAGTTTCTTCCAGTGCAGCCTGTATCTCAGCAGGATCTTCCTTTCCTTCAACAGAGTAATCAAGGACAGATCTGATATTATACCGGCTGAGTTTATAAACAGTTGGGATACAGTCTTTAATTGTTTCACCTCCACAAAAATGGCTGTAAATAGTTGGTTTAACGATCCACTTAATGGGGAAGTGAATATTAATTGCCAGTTTTGATAAATAACCTCCGATTTTTACCAGGGTTCTGTTTGAGATTGCCAGAAAAAGCCAGTAGGCTTTATTCAGTTCCCTGTTTGATTTAATACTGAAGGCAATCTCTGTACTGTTGAACGATACCATTATCTGATATAATTTACAGAATCATAGCAAGGTATAGCCCTGGAAATTTAAACTGATAATAAGTTTTTCCAGTGGTGAACTTATTCATTCAGAACAAATATATACACCTGAGAAGAAAAAATCCTATGATAAAGATCAAGTATAGTGATTTTTAATACTTTTAGCTGATCAGGAGAGCTTATTCTGAATGCTTATACAGGCTGAAAACCTTAAATGACCGGATAACGGGATTTTTCTATTTCCCCCTGTCAAAAACCCGGCATTGGAAGTTAGATGATTTATTATTTATATCTTCGTTTAAATCTTGCGGGTTATTCATTCTGGTTATGAAATACTTTATTCATAAAGCTGACAGGAGTCTGAGAGGTGAAATTACCCTTCCGGCTTCAAAAAGTATCAGTAACCGGATATTGATTATACATGCACTTTCACCCCGGCCATTTCGGATTGACAATCTTTCTGACAGTGATGACACAAAGGTACTTAAGCGTGCCCTGTCAGAAAATGAGAAGGTGATTGATATTGGTCATGCAGGTACTTCAATGAGGTTTTTAACAGCCTATTATTCCATTGGTGATAGTGAGAAAGTTCTGACAGGTTCCTCACGGATGAAAAATCGTCCTGTTGGAGAACTTGTAAATGCGCTGAGAGCTATGGGGGCAGATATCAGATATATTAAAAACGAGGGTTATCCTCCCCTTTTGATCAGGGGTAAAAAGATTTCAGGCGGTAAGTTGAAGATAGACAGCAGTATCAGCAGTCAGTTTATCAGTGCACTTCTGATGATTGCGCCTCAACTGGATAAGGGACTTCAACTGGAACTGACAGGGCGTATGGTGTCCCCGGCTTATATTTATCTTACGCTTAAACTGATGGAGTCTTTTGGTATCTGCTATGATTGGACCGGTAATAAGATTACGATTGGCCGGCAGGATTATTTTCCTGCTGATATCTTTATTGAGGCAGACTGGACTGCAGCTTCCTACTGGTATGAAATGGCTGCTTTGGCTGAAGATCCGGATATCATCATCAGGGGTTTGTTTTCCGGAAGTTTACAGGGTGATTTTATATTAACTGAAATCTTCAGGGATTTTGGTGTAAAGACGGAATTTCTTGATGATGGAATAAGATTAACCTGTGAAGCTTACTCTCCGGAGAAGTTTGATTATAATTTTACCAATAATCCCGACCTGGTTCAGACTTTTGCAGCCCTTTGCGGATTAAGGCATATTCCGTTTCATTTCACAGGTACTGAAACCCTGAGGTTAAAGGAAACAGACAGGATCGTGGCTCTGGCGGAGGAGCTTGCCAGGTTTGGAATTAAAATTTACACTGCTGAAGATGGGAGCAGTATCAGTTTTATGGGTGAATCCTCTTTCATTCAGGGGAAGATCAGGGTAAAAACATATCAGGACCACAGGATGGCAATGGCATTTGCTCCTGCTGCTATACTTGGTTATAAGCCAGTTATTGATGATCCTGATGTAGTCAGTAAATCCTATCCTGGTTTTTGGGAGGATCTGAAAAAAGTAGGATTTCAAATAACAAATTGAATCCTGTTATCTTTTTTTCCTGAAAAATTCTTTCATCAGTTTTCCACATTCCTTTTCAAGTACTCCACCAATGATGGTTGTGTCAGGATGAACAATATCCTGAATGATTCTTGTAAATCCTGCTTTTGGATCAGTTGCTCCATAGATGATTTTCCGGATCTGTGCCCAGAAGCATGCTCCTGCACACATGACACAAGGCTCCAGTGTTATATACAATGTAGCCTCAGGGAGATATTTGGATCCCAGGGTATTAGTTGCTGATGTAATGGCGAGAAGTTCGGCATGGGCGGTGACATCATTCAGCATTTCCGTGGTATTATGTGCACGGGCAATAATCCTGTTTTTAATCACAATAATGGCACCTACCGGTACTTCATTATTTGCAAAGGCATTACGTGCTTCTTTGATAGCTTCGTTCATGAAATATTCATCTGAGAATAATTTATAGGGTTTTTCTGACATAACTTTTTATTATTTTCGCAATTTATAAATAAACAATCAGAATTATGTACAGAACACATACATGCGGTGAATTAAGAAAGGAGCATAAAGGCAAACGTGTAACTCTTGCCGGATGGGTCCAGCGATCCAGGAACCTTGGAGGGATGACATTTATTGATCTCCGTGACAGATATGGGATCACACAGCTGGTATTTAATATGGATAAAAACAAGGAATTATGTCAGAGGGCCAGGAAACTTAACCGTGAATTTGTCATTCAGGTATCCGGGACAGTTGAAGAAAGGAGTAGCAAGAATCCTAAGATACCAACAGGTGAAATTGAAATTCTGGTTGAGGAGCTTAACATTTTAAATTCTGCGATAGTGCCTCCCTTCACCATTGAAGATGATACCGACGGAGGTGATGATCTGAGGATGAAGTTCAGGTATCTCGATTTAAGGAGACCATGTATGAAAAGATATTTATTACTCAGGCACAGGATGGCTCAGGAGGTCAGGAAATACATGGATTCTCAGGGATTTATCGAGGTTGAAACACCTGTTCTCATCAAGACAACACCTGAAGGAGCAAGAGATTTTGTTGTACCATCGAGGATGAACAGAGGTCAGTTCTATGCCCTTCCTCAATCACCTCAGACATTTAAGCAACTCCTTATGGTTGCAGGATATGACAGGTATTTTCAGATTGTGAAATGCTTCAGGGATGAAGATCTGAGGGCTGACAGGCAACCGGAATTCACCCAGATCGATTGTGAGATGGCTTTTGTCAAGCGGGATGATTTGCTGGATGCATTTGAGGGACTTGCCAGGCATTTATTCAAGACAGTTCTTGAAGTGGAAATCAATTACAGTTTTCCAAGGTTACAATATGATGAGGCCATGGAGAAGTATGGTACGGATAAGCCCGATCTCCGGTTTGAAATGTTAATCCATGACCTGACCACTCATGCCAAGGGGAAAGGATTCAGGGTATTTGATGAAGCAGAATATATTGGTGCGATTAATGCTAAGGGATGTTCAGAATATTCAAGGAAAGATATCGATGACATTACAGCCTTTGTCATGAAGCCCCAGATAGGAGCAAAAGGATTGATTTCTGCCAGAGTGACCCAGGAGGGTTTGCTTAAATCTTCTGTGGATAAGTATTATCAGCCTGAAGAGATGAAATCCTGGGCTGATTTAACGGGGGCAAAGCCCGGAGATCTTTTACTTATCTTAGCCGGCCATAAGGATACTACATTAAAAGCCCTTGGTGAACTCAGGCTGGAAATGGGAAACCGTCTGGGACTGCGGCCTGAAAACTTGTACAAGCCACTCTGGGTTGTTGATTTTCCATTGCTTGAGTGGGATGAGGAAACTAAAAGATACTATGCCATGCATCATCCGTTCACTTCTCCCGGGCTGGATGATCTTGATAAATTTGCCACAGATCCTGGAAAGGTTAAGGCCAATGCATATGATCTGGTTATTAATGGTATTGAGATAGGAGGAGGATCTGTCAGAATCCATGATGAGAAGTTACAGAAGTTAATGTTCAAAAATCTGGGATTATCTGAAGAGGAGGCACAGGAGAAATTCGGTTTCCTGATTAATGCTTTCCGTTATGGTGCCCCTCCTCATGGGGGAATAGCTTTTGGGTTTGACAGGTGGGTAGCTTTGTTTGCCGGACTTGATTCCATCAGAGATGTGATAGCATTCCCAAAAAATAATGCAGGCCGTGATGTAATGATCGATTCGCCCTCATCTATATCTGATCAGCAATTCGAGGAATTAGGGATCAGGCTGACGGATTGAAAAGTAAAAAGTAAAAAGGAAAAGTAAAAAGTTGCAGGGGTGTGTGGGAATGGGTTTTTGGGTTTGATATTTCAGATGAATGGATGGATAAGGCCCTGAAAGGATTAACCTGCAATATCACAAAAGAAATCCAACCATGCAGGGCTCCTATATGCCTGCGCTGCAGCTTCAGCGCAAGTATAAGGGGGTGACTAGTAGAGCGTTCTTAAAATAGTATTGCAAATATAAAAATTAATTTGTATCTTTGGGTAAAAAAATCATGAGAACAACCCAAAGATCAAAATTAGCAATTTCTGATAAGGAAAAATCGGAATTAGTGACTATTTCTAATAGCAGAACAGCCCCCCATAGAGAAGTAATAAGGGCAACCATATTACTAAAATATATGGAAGACAAAACAATAACAGCAATAGCTAAGGAGTGTAATACAAACAGGCCATTAGTAGAAAGATGCATTGATAAAGCTATTGCTTATGGAGTAAAAGCTGCGTTAAAGGATTTACCTGGCCGGGGTTTACGACCGACCATTACAGATGAAGCAAAAAGTTGGGTATTATCTGTTGCCTGCACGCCGCCAAAAGATTTAGGTTATGCAAATGAGATCTGGACATATAGTCTGCTAATAAAACACATAAAAAATAATTGTGTTGAAAACGGGCATGAATGCTTAAAAAAAATAGGGAAGGGTGTATTAAATGGAATACTTTCAAAAGGTAATATCAAGCCACATAAAATAGGTTATTACCTGGAAAGAAGAGATCCCGAATTCGATATAAAAATGGCAAATATTTTACAAGTATATAAAGAGATATCCCTTATTAATGAAGGAAAAATCCAACGGGAAAAAGAAACCACGATATCATATGATGAGAAACCTGGCATACAGGCAATAAAAAATATTGCTCCACAATTACATCCTATCACCAATAAATATAGAACCCTGATGAGGGATTATGAATACAAACGGTTGGGAACATTGAGTTTATTATCCGGAATAGATTTGCATTCAGGAAAGGTGATACCGTATGTAAATAAAAAACACAGGAGTAAAGAATTCATAGAATTTCTTGAAATATTGGATAAAGAATATCCGAATGACTGGAAAATAAGAATAATATTAGATAATCATTCATCACATGTTTCGAAAGAAACGAGAAAATATTTATTGACAAAACCAGGTCGTTTTGAATTCATATTTACACCAAAACATGGTTCATGGTTGAATATGATTGAAATGTTTTTCAGTAAAATCGCCCGGTCATTTTTAAAACATATAAGAGTTGAAAGCATTAGAGAATTAGAAGAAAGAATTTATCAGGGGATTGAAGAAATAAACCTGGAACCTGTTATATTTCGTTGGAAATATAAAATGGAGGATTTAAAATCTATATGATATGTTATTTATAGAACGAACTACTAACAACTCAGGTTAATTAGTAGTTAGCACTATGTGCTATTAAATACAACAAGTTGTTAATTATGAAACTTTTATATAAAGCCTCGCTTGGGGCGCGGCTTTATATAAACCTAATTATAAGTATTATCGTTTTAAATAGCATAACACGTTAGAAGTTACTTATCAGTTATGAAAATGAATAAAATATATATATAAAGTATGTTCAAATAATTTTTCACTTTAGTCAATAACAAAGGTAATACATGATTTTTGGAGATGTAGAATATATTATTGAAATTCGCAATAGTATAAAAGAAAATTGGGGAATTCATGAAAATTGTTTTAGCCGATCCGCCGAAGATCAGGGAGCAGGAAAAACACTCATCCGTAATTGGATATCCAAACCTCGGTATTCTTAGTCTGATTTCTTATCTACGTGAGCAACTTCCTGAAGTAGAGTGTATCTATTTAGAGATTGATTCTCTTAATAGCCACCTGGAACAGGTTAAAAAGATAGAACCCGATATATATGGGATCTCATTTGCTACATACATGAAACGAGTCTCATATATTACGCTTAACCGGGTAAGAGAAATCTTGGGAAAAGATGCTTTATTGCTGGCTGGTGGAGTACATCCCACTGCTATCCCTGAAGAAGTACTTAATAATTCTGAAACTAATGCATGTATCATTGGTGAAGGTGAGGAAACCCTGAGAGAATTTGTCCTCGCTGTTCTCAATGGTCAGGATTGGCGATCTACCAGAGGAATCGCTTTCTGGAACGGAGAAAAGGTAAATGAAAAAATCATTAGGACCGATCCAAGACAATTTTTAAAATTGGAAGAAATACCAATGCCCGCCTGGGATATAATCGACTTCAATGATTACGGTGGAGTGTTTCTCAGTAAACGGAAACCAAGTACCTGTATATTATTCAGCCGGGGTTGTGCCTATAACTGTACGTTTTGTTCAAACCCGGTATGGAGAAGCAGTAATCCATGGCTGAGACTGAGATCTGTGGATAGTATCTGCGCAGAGATAGAATATCTCTACCAGCGGGGTATTCGTGAATTATATATCCGGGCTGATGAACTTAATTCCAGGTTGGATTGGGCATTACAAGTTTGCCGGGCAATTAAATCATTGGATCTGAAGGATCTTTATTTTCAGTGTAACTTAAGAGCTGATAAAGTTAATGAGGAACTGGCCGGTTTATTGCACAATATGAATTGCTGGCTGGTCCATCTTGGTATTGAAAGCATGAACCAGCGCGTATTGGATGGAATAAAGAAACATATAACAGTTGAGGATGTTGAAAAGACTTGTGAAATGCTAAAAAAACATCATGTCCAGGTGTACGGATTTATGATGTTCTATAACGCCTGGGAAGAAAATGGACAACTCTGCTATGAAACACCGGAAGAAGTCGATAATACAATCAGGCAAGCATTAAGATTAAGACGTAAGGGATATCTGGATTATATGTCGTGGCAATTCGCTACACCATACCCGGGATCGGATCTATACACAATCGCCATGAAGTATAATCTAATTGCTGAAGATCAGAAAAGAAGGGGCCAGGTCTGGGATTTAAATATGGTACTGCCATGTGTCTCAAAAAGACAAATGTCTCTTCAACGATTTAAAGGCCTTGTAGTACAAACATACTGTTACTGGAGATCCGGCAATATTAACTGGAAGTTCTGGAAAAATGCGGTGGTTAAAATCAGGTATATTATCATATCATTATTTGAAAGATAGTATTTCTTTCATCAAATATAACCTTAATTTTAGTTATAAATGTGCTGCACGATAAAGGAAGGTTGTTTAATTAACTCATCTGCCATACTAAATCATTTAACCGTTTTCATTTTTGATAATTTCTATATGTAAAAACAAACAGGCTGTAAAAAAAAGAAAAAAATGCTACACCTCCCAGCCGGTCAAGCATAGATTCAAAAATAAAATTAATTGATATAATTAACAGGAAATATGGGAAAATATAATGGTTCATTCCAGGTTTATAAATAAGCGGAATTAAGAATAACGCTATCAATAACAGAATCCCTGGCAATCCCAATCCCAGGAAGGTCTCTAAATACTGATTATGAATATTCAGATTTTTTTCAGCTACCTGCTCAAAGTTTTCCTTAATAGCCCGTTTGTGGAGTTCATCTTTAACATCACCGGGGCCAATACCAAAAATCCAGTTACTTTTTATCAATGTAAGTGCTTCATCCCATAAAATAAGACGAAGACCTGCACTCCCGATCTCTATTCCTTCCTCAGGATTATATCTTGAACTCAGTTCTGATTGGATGGATTGAAATCTTTTCTCCCATAAAGTGAGAGAAAGAATAATCCCAGTCAGAATGATTAGGGAAAAGAGGTACAACCAGTTCATAATAATTCGTTTTCTAGGAGATATTTCCTTCACGAAAAAGTATATTAAAATGATACCCCAGGTGAGTATCCCGGTACGGGAAGATATAATAAACAGTGTAACAGAAATAAAGATAATCCCGGCAATATTAAAATATTTCCATTGTCTACCGGAATGTGATTTATCCACGATTCGATAAATAAAAACTGAAAGGGAAAGAATTAAATACGTTGCGAAATAGGAAGGATGGTGAAATAATGAAAAGTATTTATATGCAAACCATGTTAATTGGTATTCTTCAGGAGGATGCAGATTAAAAGTAATACTGTTATTTTCAATTTGAATGGTATGATATAAAGCAACTAAATAGCATGTAACTGCCGATATGATCGTTCCTGCAACAAAAGCAGACAATAGAGTATTAAAATTTTTATGATATAAATTATCTCCCCTGAACAGGAAAATTGGAAACAATATCAGGGATAACTTTACCTGTAAATCAAGTAATCCTTCGTGAATATTATCCGTATAAATAAATCCAATTAAATGTAGTATATAAAATGTTAATATGAAAACAAGTATAATAGAATTCCCCTTATCATTCAAAGTAAGTTTTATTGTCTTATATCCACCTTTGAATAACCATGCCAGACCAATCATCCAGATAAGATAGGGCAGAAAGTCTATTCCAAATGGAAATACGAATAATAAAACTAACGTGAAAAGCAACTCCAACTTCAATAAAAAACTATAATAACGATTCTTCTTATTGTCATACGAGAGATTTAAAAATTGAAATAGTCTATGCATATAAATCAGTATTAATCTTTTTTAATTGCCCAAGCCACCACATGGGTTCTTAAAACAGGAAGTATCCTGTTAAACCATTTTACATTTTTCCCCATGATGCGTCCCAGGGGTGGTAAAAAAGTAACCCGCTGAAAATTAAATTTTAAATCTGGGAATAGCCTTCTGATCTCTTTAACCGGGATTCCTTTTACATCATTGTTAAAAGGATTATCATAAATGAAATCATACCATAATAATAATCCTCCTGGTTTTAATAGTTTCATCATTTTATCTGCCAATGCTTTCCGAAAATCCAAATCAAGAATAGACGAAAATACCGCAGACTGAAATACAATGTCAAATTTTTGATTTATTTTCAAATCAAGCGCATCACCTGGTAAGATGTTCGTTTCTGAATGTTCTCTTTCAAGCACCAGGAGGCGGTCTTCAAGCAATTCATTTAACCATATATCCGATTTATTTAATCCTAATTTATAAAACAATGGTATATTGCTGCCTACACCTGCACCTATCTCTAAAAATGTCAGGCCCCTTAAATCTGTCCCATGCCGATCATGAAGAATTTTAGTATAAACCAATTCTCTTTCATTAATCAGGTAAGCAGTATAATCTTTATACTTTTCGGAAAATAGGTGCTCCCTGGTGGATTTTCTTCTCTGATATCGATCTTTAATTTCCTGAATTTCGTCTTTGTACATCATTCACTTAACAAAAAATATTTATTTAACGAAACCATAGGACTTTTCCAATACCCGCTAAATAACCTGTTCCATAGCTGAAATGTATAACGAGGAAAACAATTGGTAACCATAATAATAATTTTAGTTTTCCTCTAAGGATTGCAATAAGGGTGGATAGTGAGATATTTACTGCTATATAAACAATTATATATAAAGTGAGTAAAATCCACATCGCGGGAATTATTAAACTTAAAATACAAAGAAATATTAAAAATAACACGAAAAAGAACGGAACAAATTGCCTCAATGTTATAGGGAAACCTATGATTCGGTTGACCAGAGGTTTATATAACCCGTATTGAAAAAATAACTTCCAAAGCTCATGTAATGTACCTCGTGCGAAATATTTTATTTTTACATCAGGAATAAGAAAGATTTTACCGCCATTTTTTTTTATCCTGGCATTGAATTCATCATCCTGATTTCGAACAAGCCTTTCATCGAACAAACCTATTCTATCAAAAAGGATACGTCTGAAGCAACCGTATGGTACCGTATCCACTTCACGTATTTTTCTGGAATCAATTCTAAACCAAGCATTCCCTACTCCAAACATGGATGTCATCCCAACAGCAACGGCATTGGCTATTAAGGAATCTCGTGATGGTAATGTAATCCATTGACCACCAACATTATCTGCATCCAGCTTTTCGAGATAAAAAATAAGTTTTGAAATATAATCAAGAGGGTATTCAGCGTGAGCATCTGCCCGGATTATAATTTCACCATTTGAATTCTTAATCCCAATGTTTAATGCTACAGGAGTGATCTTGAGAGGATTATCAAATAAATGAATAATAGAGTATTTCTCAATGTATTCTTTCACTATCTCTCTTGTCCTATCCTCACTCATCCCATCAACTACAAGAACTTCCATATTGCTATGATCGAAATCATTCTGTAAAATTGATTCTAAACATTGTTCAATGTATTTACTTTCATTCCGGCATGGTATAATAACAGAGACTTTTGGCATAAGTTAATGTTAACTCATTTAGTTCGTTTTTTTTCTTTCAGAATAATATAATGAGTAAAAAATGGAACAATTGATAAAAATGTGAACAATGGCAATTCAAAATGGCTGTTGCTGCTGAAAAATACAAAAAAGAAAGTCAGTAAGTAAAATATCAGAAACATGCCATGATGCTGCCGATACTTAAAACCGTAGTAAAAAGAAAAGAGCAGGAAGACCAGGTATATGATCCCACCCAGAATGCCGGAATACAAAACAGATGAAATAAGCGTGTTATGAGGATAATCCATATGTTCAGGATCATTGAAAAAAGTTATACTATATGCCTGCAGGTAGTCAAAACCACCTCCGAATAATTTTTCGTAAGTATTGTGTTCTTTTTTAAAATATTGATAAGCAAACCGCCAGCGGTCTATTCGGCCACCTGCAAGAACATTTTTGCTTGGAGTGATAACTAAGGAATCCGATTCTATCGTCTGTTTATGCATAAAAATATTCATAAGACTTAAGATAATGTTTTTCTCAGAAATAATATAATTTATCATTCCAACACCACCTGGCAGATATTTTTTCCCTGACCCTGTTTGTATTCTTTTGGGGAAAAAGGATGTAGTATCAGTATTCAGACTTTTTCGTATTTCCGGATAAGCAAATATTACATAACCCTTTAAATTGCGGAAATTTTCCGACTCAAGCCTGGTAAATACAAGAAATATCGGTACTTCCTGACGGATTGCGATAAAGTTTATATCCAATAATTGCCAGGTTCCTTTCTTTAATAAGTTGTATTCATGCCTAATATCTCCTTTTGAGTATCCTCCTTCAGATCCAATAGCAACCTGAGCTCCATCAAAATCTTCAGAGACATAACAAAAAACCTGAGCTGTAGCATTTTCCCCTATTTCAAGCTGCACCCTTTCAATCGTAGTAGCTGCAACAGCTTTTGTTTTAATGAAATATCCATTTACGGTATGATTCAGTTTATATCCTTTAGTGCCGGGAGGTATAACTTCAACACCCTCCCCCTTTAATGGAAACACAGTTGTATGTTTAAGGTATCCCCAGCCTGAATCAGGATTTTTCGGATCTGTTTTTACCACACTGAAAACAGGATATGCAAAAATCACATATCCTGAAAGTGAATCAAAACTGTTCACTCCGTCCTTATAAAATCTTAGTGAAAGGGATATTCTTGAACTATTACGTCCTCTAAACATGATATCTAATTTCTGCCATGTATTTCGCACATCCAAATCATACTCATGAACTGCTTTCCCATATATTTCCCCGCTTGCACTTATACTTACTGGACCTCCATTATATTCCCCAGATACATAACAATAAACAGATGCCAGTATGGCTTCCTGATGATTTATATATGTATCTCCTATAGGAGTTATGCTGTAAAAACTACCTTGCCAGAATGTTCCAAGACTTGTTCTGTCAAGTTTATAACCTATTGTGCCTTTGGGTATATTTTCAGATCCTTTACCCTCCAAAGGAAATTCAGGAATATAATTGTAATTAGCCCATCCGCTGGCAGGATCTTTAGGATCAAAATGATATGACCAGATCTGATTATTAAGTTGATTTATATCGATTTTCCGAGTAAAAATTGTTAGGTAATCGAAGAGCGCATTTGTTATTTCATTTTTAATCGTCCATGTTTGAATTCCGGTAATTCTCATAATTTTCAATTTTGTTTCGGGATTGATCCCCCAAATAAACAAAATGTTTGAAGCGATAAATAAAAGAGTTAATAACAGGTACAGGTTCATTCTTTTTAGGACAGTATGAAATTTTTTAATTAATACTAACTTCGTTTTATTAAATAATACTGAGACTACTAAGAGAATAATAAAAATCGCTAACAAAAAAAATCCCCTTCTTGATGTTGAATAGAAGATATTTATTGTAAATAGAAAAATAAGCAGTTGATATACTATATATATTCTTTTTTGAAGAGGTTTCTGTAACTTCCAAATAATGAGTAGTATTCCAAAAAAACTTGTGAGAGAATAAAAATTGTGATCCAGTTTCAGTGATGTTCCTTCCGGATATAATCCGTTTTTTGCAAGGAATTGTAAATCAATCCCATAAAGGTGAAGTATAAATTTAGTTAATCCCAGAATTGTTGAAAGGACTGAAATGATTAAAATTTGTTTCAGGAATTCTTTCAGAAAATATTGAAATTGTTCATCTGATTGAATAATAAAGAAAAACGTCAGGGTCAGAAAGATAAAATAGAGTACTGTCAGACTTTCACGAAATACTAATACAGTATAATCGTTAGTATAAGTCAACGGTATCAAGTATACCATTCCGGTCAAAATAAAAATATGAAAAGTTCTGATATATTCCTTTATAAGTATAAAACGATCCCTTGTTTGCAAGAATATATAAACAAAATAAAATCCCAGTAAAATGGCTGCCGGAACGAACAGGTACTCAAGGAAAGGTAAAGCTATTCTGAACAGGAGCAGATTTATTGAAAGAGATAGATATATTAACTCAAATTTCTTTAAGATAAGAATGGAATCTTTATTAATTCTTTGAACCATAAGCTACAAGCATATGTTAAAGATAGATAAGGATATTTAATTATTCTTCTGAAGATTTAAACAAGTTCAATTTTTTGTTAAACGATCCTTTAATTGTATCTCATATCTCGTTAAATGTTGGATAATAAGGAATAACAAGATAATATAACATGCTGATTCAATCACAACATAAATAATCAGAAATTGATTGATTTCCAAATCTCTGAAGATTAATAATGACAGAATGGCCAGAAAGTATATCACCTGCCAGGCAGATATGATCCAGATTTTTTGCAGGGTTGCAAAGATAAAACGAAAAGGATCAATGATGAATCTTAATCCTACTGAAAAAACAAGTATTGAAGAAAATCCTGCAGCTACTTGCCATTCTTTGCCGAATCCATAAGAAAATAGTTCGACCGACCATAGCTGGATGATTATAATCCCAAGGCAGGAAATTGCTGTCAAAACAAAAATCATTTTACGAACCTGGGGAAATATGGACTGATTTGTCGAATTTTTTTCAACTGCAAATTGATAAAAGACCTGAGCCAAAGGTTCTGTAAAAAGGACCAATGGAATAAAAAGAATAAGTCTTGCAAGATCCAATTGTCCTGTCATTGACTTTGAATAAAACTTATTTACAAGAATAATTGGCATGGCCAGGGAGATGGTATTCAATAAGGTTGGGATTGTATTATACAGGGCCAGCTCAAAATATTGTTTCATGGTATGTTTCATGACTGCCCAATTGATTTTTTTTAGCTTTATTCCCGATCTTACTGCAAGGGTAATACTGGTAAGCAAATTGGCTACATGGCCTGTCAGGTCACCAATAAACAAACCTGCATTGAGCATACCAAGGCGGCCTGTTATTAATTGGATTATTCCTTCTCCGCTACGCCGGATAATTTTGCTTAAACCTGATGAGCGAAAGGCTTTTTTTCTGATCAGCCAGTAATTGAAAACATTAAAGCTACTGAATAACAAAGCAGACAGGGGGACGAAATAGAACCAGATACTATATTCTTCAGGGAAATTTAATACTTTGATAATCGCTGAATGTCCGAAAAAAATAACCAGGAAAATCATAAGATTGAAAAGAAAGGCAATCAATACAGAAAGTGAAATAACATACCAGGATTCCTGGTCTTCTTTTGGTAAAACTACCGCAAGCTCATAACGAAAAGTTGAAACAACGACAAGGATACCTGTAATACTGAGATATACTGCAAAGGCACCGAAGTCTTCAGGACTAAAAAGTCTTCGCAATAGGGGTTGTAATAAAATTGGAATTGAGGAGGCGATGAGTGTTCCGGTGGAAAGAGTGAGTGTATTTTTAACTATATTTTTTTTAAGCAGATCCATCTCTTCATGCACATTGTTCGATGACAGTGTGGACAGCATGTGCTACAGATGTTGCAACTGCTTTTATCTGTTTTTCAGAAATATCATAAAATACAGGTAAGGAAATTTCCCTTTTATAAGCTTCGTAAGATACCGGTACATCCTTTAATTTGAAACCCGTTCCTGCATAGGCAGTGAACATAGGTAATGGTTGAAAATGAACATTCACCATAATACCATCTTTATGGCATTTATCGATGATTTCGTCCCTCTGTGATTCGGTGATATCTTTTATTCTCAACGGGTAAATATGATATGATGATGATTTGTTGTCACTTCGGTATACCGGCAATTCAGCCCAGGGAAAATGTGAAAAAAGGGAATCATATCGTTTAAATACCCATTCCAGTTTTTTTAAAGTGTCTTTTTCATAACGGTCTATTTCAACCAATCCCATTGCTGCAAGGATATCTGTCATATTAGCTTTCATTCCCGGAACAATGACATCATATTTCCATCCACCCTCTATTGACTTAACCAGGGCATCTTTGGTTTGACCATGAAGAGCATATACCCCCAAGTAATTATACACCTCATAGTTGTTAAAAGGATCAGGCAGGTTTAAAGCTATGGCACCTCCTTCGGCAGTTGTAAGATTTTTAACAGCATGAAAAGAAAATACTGTAATATCGGCAAGCGTTCCGGTTTTTTTTCCTTTATAAGTAGCTCCAAATGAATGAGCTGCATCAGATAATAATAAAATACGGCCGAGATCTGCCTGATTCTTTGTGTTAGGTGTGAACTTTTTCATAATTTCTTTTGTTCTGATCAGGCTGTTCACTTCATCATAATCACATGGAAGGCCTGCAAAATCAACAGGCAGAATCACCTTTGTTTTCCTGGTGATTTTATTTGCAATCTCATTCACATTGATTAAAAAATCACCTGAATTGATATCTGCAAAAACCGGCCTTGCTTCACATCTTAAAACCACATTCCCCGTTGCACAATAAGTATATGCCGGGATGATGACCTCATCCCCATGGCCAATACCAAACCATTTTAGTACTAGTTCAAGACCCATTGTGGCAGAGTTAACACACAGGGTCTTTACCGCAAAAGTCAGTGATTTTTTTCTCAAATTCTTTGGTCCTTGGACCGGTCGTTATCCATCCCGACTGGAGAGCTTCAACAACAGACTGAATAATTTTCAGATCCATCCGGGGAGGGGAAAATGATACGGTTATCCTGTCATTTTCTTTTTCCTTCAATCTGGATTTTACTTTATGCTTTACGTTCAGGATTTCAAGAAAAATTTCAACGATTCTTTCTTTATCATGAATTGTCAGATTTGATCCCGATGGCAAACAAAGCCCTAACTGAAATAGTTTTTCAGATGTCCCGTTCACATATCCAGGGGCCTTTCTGTATACGGGTTGTAAATGCATCGGTTTCCACAGAGGTCTTACCTCAATTTCTTTTTTTTCAAATTCAATCCGGATATCTTCATGTGTTATCCCACCTGTTCTTTCGGGATCAATAAGAACAGTAGTCAACCAATAATTTGAAAAATGTCCGGGTAACTCCGTCTGAAATTCAATACCAGCCAACTTTCCGAGTATATCTTTATAAAACATATAATTCCCCCTTCGTGCCCGAATCCTGTCATCCAGAACTTTTATCTGTCCCCTCCCAATTCCTGCAACTATATTACTCATTCTGTAATTATAGCCTACTTCCGAATGCTGGTAATAAGGTGCATCATCCCGTGCCTGAGTAGCATAGAATTTTGCCCTGGTTATATATTCTTTATTGTCTGAAATCAGGGCACCTCCTCCAGATGTTGTAATAATCTTATTTCCATTAAAGGATAGTACTCCAATTTCACCAAATGTTCCTACAGGTTTATCATGATAACGGCTCCCAAGTGCCTCAGCCGCATCTTCGATAACAGGAATATCATATTTCTTAGAAATATCTAAAATATCATCAAGCCTGGCAGGCATGCCATAAAGATGAACAAGGATTATTGCTTTAGGTTTCTTCCCTTTTTTCAGATAATCTCTGATCGCCATTTCCAATAACGCAGGGTCCATATTCCATGTATCTTTCTCACTGTCAATAAGAATGGGTGTTGCCCCAATATAAGTAACCGGATTTACGGATGCTGAAAAAGTAAAAGAAGAACAGATAACAAGATCTCCCCTTTTCACTCCCAGTATTAATAATGCAAGATGGATGGCTGATGTACCGGAGTTAAGTGCAGCTACATGTTTAATTTTCAGGTACTTCGACAAATCTGCTTCAAAATTATCAATATTCGGCCCCATAGGGGATATCCAATTGGTAATAAATGCTTCCTCAATATATTTAATCTCTTCCCCGCTCATATGTGGAGGGGAAAGCCAGATTTTTTGTTTACTCATAAAATATTTTTTTTAATGATTCTTCCCGGATTACCAACAACCACAACTCTGTCAGGAATATTATCCTTGATCACCGAGCCTGCTCCTATAACAGTCCATTCCCCAATAGAAACTCCTGGTAGTATCACCGACGAGGCCCCAATATGAGTACCCTCTCCTATTGCAACATTACCACACAAAGTTGCATTTGGACTAATATGAACGTAGTCTCCGATTATGCATTCATGGTCAACTGTTGAGGCCGTGTTAAAAATACAATGTCTGCCTATCCTGGTCCCAATCTGAACGACAGAATTATGAAGAATCACTGTACCTTCTCCAATAGCAATTGCTTTAGCCACTATTGCTGAAGGATGTATGATGATACCAAAACGATGTTGTACTTTTCGCGATACAATAAGCCTATCAGAATTATCACCAATTGAAATGATCAACGCTTCATCTGAATAACAATTAGAATCATAAGTTGTTACCTTGATATTTAAAAATATATTTATCTCCGGATTATCATCAAAAATATGCCTGATCTTCAGATTATTGGCCATAATACAGTCAGCAACAACTTTACCATGTCCGCTTGCACCATAAAGAATCATCTGTTCAGTATTATAAATCAATTATTACCATTAAATTTTTCCATCGTGACAGACGAAGAAGAAGAAATCCCTTCTAATTTAATAATCTTATATAATGTCATCATAATAATTTTAATATCCAGTAAGAAAGACAAATTATCCACATAATAAACATCATAATTAAACTTTTCTATCCAGCTGATTGCATTTCTTCCATTTACCTGGGCCCACCCGGTTAAACCAGGCTTAATTTCATGTCTTCGTTTCTGAAATTCATTATATAAAGATAAATATTCCGGTAATAAAGGTCTTGGTCCTACTATTGACATATCGCCCATAATAACATTTAATAATTGAGGTGTTTCATCTATGGAGATTTTTCTTAAAATCTTTCCTGATTGAGTTAGCCTTTTTTCATCAGGTAATAATTCTCCATGCCTATCCCTTTCATCAGTCATTGTCTTGAATTTGATCAGGAAGAATATTTTTCCCTTTTCCCCGGTACGAGGCTGTAGAAAAAAGACTTTGCCTTTATTGAGGATAAACAAGATAACTGTAATTAAAAAAATGAAAGGGAGAAATAAGAAAAATAATATAATCCCTATTATCAAATCAACGTAACGTTTTATGTAATTCCTATACATATTAATCTGCAATGATGGGGCCACCCCAAAAAGTGGTCTGGAAATCAAAATCTATCATTTAAATTATTTCCTGAATACATACTAAATATTTTTTTGACAATTTTTTCCTGTCAAAATTTTTTTTAACGTAATCATATCCGTTATTACCTTCCTGCACCATTCTTTTGGGTTCCCTGAGATATAACATGATCTTTTCTTTAAAATCAGGGATATTTTCAGGTTCAACATAAATACCTCCCCTGGCTTCCTCAATCAGCTTTCTTGAAATGCCATCAATTACCATGATAACAGGTCTCTTACAAGCCATATAATCAAATGTTTTATTCGAATAAATAGTTTTGAAAGTATCTGACTTTTTCAATACTGATATCCCTGCATCAGAAGCCGCAATATATTCAAAGATTTTTTGTTTCGGTACCGGATCTAAAAATTCAACATTCGTAAGTTTTTTCTGCAGGGCATATTTTACCAATACTGGTTTTTGCATTCCATCACCAATTAACACAAAGTGTGCATTGGTTTCAGTTAGTAATTCCGCCACTTCAAGTACCTGGATCAGGTGATTTGCAACTCCATGCGCTCCCACATATATAAAAACCACCTTATTATCCCATCCCATCGTATCCCTGAATTTATTTCTGTCAAACCTGTTCATTACTTTTTCAGATATTGATAAATCTGCAGCATTGGGAACAATTCTAATTTTGTTTTCAGGAACCCGTTTCAGTTGAATGAGGTTATCCCGAAAAGCCGGAGTTAAAACAATGATGAGCGAAGCTTTGTTGTAAATAAATTTTTCAAACCGGTAAGATAGTCGAATTAAAAATGAATTTTTTAACACCCTTGTATCTATTGCAGATTCTGGCCAAAGATCTCTTACTTCGAAAACCAAAGGGATTCTTTTCATCCGGCTGAAAAAATATCCAATTATTCCCACAAACAGTGGTGGAGATGTTGCAATGACGACATCATATTTTCCAGTGACTTTAAAAATAACAGCAATGATTCCGGAAAATACAAAAGAAAAATAGGCATACAAACGTCCTAAGAAATTCTTGTTATACGCTTCAGATACATGACATCTGATAACATGAATATGTTTGTTGTATGTTTCTTGTCTGATAAACTTATTCTTATATTTTTCATTTTTTTTACCGGTTGCATAGTTAATCATTCCGGCTAAAACAGTTATTTTGTGATTTTCATCAGCCCAATGCACGGTTATCTCATTGAAGCGGGAACCACCCCCTTCATCCTTTTCAAGAAAGTACTGATGTACTAAGAAAATATTCATCTGTTATTGATTTCGATCATGGTGCTTATCTGATTAGAGGATGTTTTAAATATCCAGATATCAGATGATTCTTTTACTCCATAATAATCTGAATACCATCCGGATTCATTGTTTATAATTAGATTTTCCCCGTTTACATCAGTTGCTGAAAGTCTAATATGTTCCTTCAAATCAGGATGAGGATGCCATAATTGGTTCATCCTTACTCCAGGCATGTTTACTATTTCGTCTGTTACCAGCCACTTTGGAATATTCTTGAATTTAACAATAATTCTTTTATGTAAGATATTCTTCTTCAACTGATTAAAAGCATTGATTATTCCTATAAAAATATATGAATGATCAGTTTCATCAATCCTTGCTTCCAGCGCCTGGGTCCAGTAGATCCAAATGAAATGTGGTCCTTTCCTCATCTGGTCATAATCATCCAGCATTACTGTATTATGTGATTTTGTACCAGCAAAATAACGTTGAAAGTCTGGATGTGTATTGTAC
>Ga0209636_10001859_pt1 | contig 21385 bp, 23 predicted proteins | sample DeeMarSWOR152_54_FD_187464 | JGI IMG/M metagenome (GOLD analysis project Ga0209636, IMG submission 187464) | Marine sediment microbial communities from White Oak River estuary, North Carolina - WOR-1-52-54 (SPAdes) (version 2) | ecosystem: Environmental > Aquatic > Marine > Intertidal zone >...
CTTTAAGTATCGTCTCGGATTGAATCATTCTTTGTTGACCTCAACCTCTTTTTCTGCATCAGCGGAAGATAATCCCAAGATTTCTTGGACCATCCACCTCTTTCTCTTACTCAAGGGCCTGGTCTCAACAATCTTAACCAAGTCACCGACTTTACATTTTTCATATTCGTCATGGACAAGAAATTTTTTTCGACGTTTTAGAATTTTTTTATAAAGAGGGTGCCTCACCTGCCTTTCAACCATAACAGTCACCGTCTTCTTCATCTTGTTTCCAATGACCACGCCGACTTTTGTTGTCTTTCTTCCTTGTGCTTTGTTCATTCTTCTTCTTTTCCTCTCTCCCTCTCGTTTATGATTGTCTTTATCCTCGCTCTGTCTCTTCTTATGTTCTTCATTTTCATGGCATCTTCCAGCTGACCTAAGGCATGTTGAAATTTCAATTTGAAAAGCTGATCCTTCAATTCATCATCCTTGTCTCTCAGCTCATCATCGGATAGTTCTCTCAATTCTGCAGGTTTCATCTCCACTCCCTGCTTTCTCTAGATACAAACCTTGTTTTGACAGGCAACTTATGAGCAGCTAAACGCATAGCCTCTCTAGCCACACCCTCAGAAACGCCTTCCAACTCATACAAAATATTGCCGGGCTTGATCACATCCACCCAGAATTCAGGATCTCCTTTACCTTTGCCCATCCTGACCTCTGTGGGCTTCTTGGTCACAGGCTTCCAGGGAAAGACCCTAATCCAGAGTTTCCCCTTTCTCTTTGCATGTCGTGTTATAGCAATCCGTCCGGCTTCAATCTGTCGTGCAGTCAGCCAGCAGGGTTCCAAGGCTTGCAATCCGTAATCTCCGAAAGTCAAGGTCGAGCCTCGTTGGGCCTTACCCTTCATTCGTCCTCTCTGCTGTTTTCGGAATTTAACCTTCTTCGGCATAAGCATGGTTAAATCTCCTCAACTTCTGCTATCTGGGATGTCATCTTCTCTTTGTCCACATCTCCTGTATAGATCCAGACTTTTATTCCGATCTGCCCGTATGTTGTAAAAGCCTCTGTAAAGCCATAATCGATGTTGGCTCTCAGAGTCTGTAATGGTAACTGTCCTTTTAGATACCACTCAGATCGTGCAATTTCCACCCCGCCTAAACGGCCTGAGCACATCACTTTTATGCCCTTAGCACCCATTTTCAAGCCCATATCCACGGCTCTCCTCATGGCTCTCCGATAGGCAATCCTTTTTTCGAGCTGTATGGCGATTCCTTCTCCCACCAGTAATGCATCCAACTCAGGTTTGTCTACTTCTCTGATATCGATGTATACCTCTCTCTTTGCAATTTCTTGAAGATAGGTTTTCAGGCCTTCAATTTCTTTGCCTCCCCGTCCGATCACAATTCCTGGCCGTGCGGTATGAACGATCACTCTGATTTTAGGCCCGACTCGTTCCACATCGACTTCAGAAATTCCAGCATGATAGTACCTTTTTTTTATGGCTTTTTTCATCATAAGGTCTTCATGAATCAGACGGCTGTAATCGGTTCCTTTGGCGAACCACCGGGAACTCCATTGTTTGTTAAACCCTAATCGAAATCCATGAGGATGTGTTTTCTGGCCCACTTTCTATTTTCCTTTCCTTTCCTCTAAATAAACATGGACATGACTTGTCCATTTCAATATTCTCGCTGCTCTTCCCATAGGCGCAGCTCTCCACCTCTTCCAGTTGGGCCCCTGGTTGACATAAATTCTGGATATGAAAAGATTATCCACGTCAATATTGGGAACCTTCTGCTGGGCATTGGCGATCGCTGAGCGCAGGGTTTTTTCGACAATGGCGCTTGCCTTCTTTTTCTTCGAAAAATGGAGAATCGTAAGGGCCTCGCCTACATATCTTTCTCTGATTAAATCCGTTACCAACCGGCACTTCTGAGGTGATATCCTCACATATTTCGAAATGGCTTGAGCAACAATGTTTTGTGCGTCCATTTATTTCTTCATCCTGATTGTTCTCGCCGTCTTTGACGTGTGTCCTTTGAAGGTTCTGGTAGGGGAAAATTCCCCTAATTTGTGTCCAACCATGTTTTCGGTAACGAAGACAGGAATAAATCTCTTTCCGTTATGGACAGCAATGGTTAAGCCAACCATCTCGGGTATGATGGTTGATCGACGGGACCATGTCTTGATGACCTGTCTTTTTCCTCTTTGATCAGATAGTTCATTCACCCTCTGCAACAATTTTTCCTCGATAAATGGCCCTTTCTTCAAAGATCTGCCCATGATTATTTACTCCTTCTTCGGACAATATATCTTTGAGTCCTTTTGTTTCTTCTCGTTTTATATCCCTTGGTCGGTTGACCCCACGGGGTTACAGGATCCCGGCCTCCTTTGGCCTTTCCTTCGCCCCCGCCATGAGGATGATCGATCGGATTCATCGCTGTGCCTCGAACATGAGGTCTCTTCCCTTTCCAACGATTTCTCCCTGCCTTCCCGATGGAAATATTCTGATGGTTGACGTTTCCGACCTGCCCAACCGTAGCCCGGCAATCCAAATGTATCTTTCTTATTTCTGATGAGGGCAAGCGCACCTGTGCATAATCTCCTTCTTTGGCCAGAATCTGAGCCCCGGATCCTGCGGCCTTGGCGATCTGCCCTCCTTTTTTTGCCCTTATCTCGATGTTATGGATGATTGTTCCCAGGGGGATGTATCTGAGCGGCATGGTGTTTCCAGGAAGGATATCCACTTGCTTATCTGCTGAAACAATCGTCTGACCGACTTGCAAGTTTTCCGGGGCAAGGATATACCGCCGCTCGCCATCGCTGTATTTGATCAACGAGATAAATGCCGAACGATTGGGATCATATTCGATGGTCTCAACCGTTCCAGAAATATTAATCTTCTCTCTCTTGAAATCCATGATGCGATACAGCCGTTTGTGCCCTCCCCCACGGAAGCGGATGGAAATCCTCCCTCGTGAATTCCGTCCGCCAGACTTCTTAAGACTCTCCACCAAGGGCTTGTAAGGCTCTTGTGTCGTGAGCTCGTCGAATGTGAGTCCCGTCTTCTGACGCAAGCTCGAAGTAGTGGGTCTGTATGTTTTTATCCCCATTCTAAACAGCCTCAAAATATTCAATCATTTTTTCGCCTTCTTTAAGTTTCACGTAGGCCTTCTTCCAGTCCTTGGTCCACCCTTCATTCCGACCGACCCTTTTCTTCTTGCCCGTTTTCTTAACGACCCGAACCCTTTCGACTTTCACTTTGAAAAGTTTTTCGGTCGCTTCTTTGATCTCGATCTTGTTGGCTCTTGGATCCACTTCAAAACAGACCTCTCTGTTTCTCTCCTTCAACCATGAGCTCTTCTCTGTGATAACAGGTCTCAGAATGATTTTATATGGATCTTTGATCACTTCAGTTTCTCCATAAGAGAATCGAAAGCCTTCTTGGTGAACACAAGCGATTCATAATTCAAAACATCATAGACATTGACCTGGCTGTGATCGATGGCCTTGACTTTGGGTATGTTCCGAAGCGAAAGGAACAGGTTTCTATTTTCATGGCTATCTACGACCAAAACAGATTCCAGTTTCAGATCCTGCAACAACTTCATTCCTTCCTTGGTCCTCGGCTCTTTAAAATCCAAGCTTTCCAGAACCAAGATCTTATTCTCACCAAACTTCAGGGATAGAGCTGACTTCAGCGCGTTCCTTTTGGCTTTCTTGGGCATTCTATAAGTGTAATCCCTTGGCTTGGGACCAAAAGTCACGCCACCTTTTCTCCAGATGGGTGAGCGGGTGCTTCCTGCTCTTGCTCTTCCAGTCCCCTTCTGTCGCCAAGGCTTCCGTCCCCCTCCTCGCACTTCGCCTCTTGTCTTTGTCGAAGCTGTTCCGCGCCTCTGATTAGAACGGAAGTTGACAACAGCTTCAAAGATCAAATGATCCTTCACAGGATAGGAAAAGACCTCTTTAGGTGCATCCATCTCCTTTGTCTTTTTCCCTGTTTGATCTAAAACTTGAACTTTTGCCATGGTTTACTCTTTTTTCTTTTCTTCTTGATTTTTCTCTTCAGGCTTTTTCTCTACGGAAGGCTTCGGCTTTGCTCCAACAGCTATCGGCTCGAATTTGGCTTTTTTTATCAGGAGATAACCTCCATTTGCACCAGGAATTGCGCCCTTGACAACAAGCAGGTTATTCTCCTTATCTGTCTTCATGACAGTTAGATTCCTTACTGTGACTCTATTGTCACCCATATGTCCAGGTAATCTTTTGCCTTTCATCACTCGAGAAGGAAAGGCCGAAGCGCCAATGGAGCCGGGAGCCCTGTGGAACATCGAACCGTGACTAGCCTTGCCCCCACGGAATCCCCACCGCTTGACAACGCCTGCAAAGCCTTTACCCTTGCTTCGTCCCGTTATATGAACTTTCTCTCCCTCTTCGAAAATATCTACAAAAAATTGGTCTCCCTCCTTCACTTCAGCCTGCTCGTTGAATCGAAATTCCCGCAACACCCTTGGTGGAGGAACTCCAGCTTTCTGACAATGTCCTACCAAGGGCTTGGTAGGCCTCTTCAGACCTTTTTCCTCCACAAAACCTAGCTGCAGGGAAGAATAACCATCCTTTTTTTTGGCTTTCTTCTGGAAAACCGTGCATGGGCCTGCTTGAATAACCGTTACAGGAGATACATTCCCTTGCTCATCAAAGCTTTGCGTGATGCCGATTTTCTTTCCGATCAAGCCCTCTACCATGATTATTCTCCTCCGGCACCAAAGGCCTGGATTTCTACATCAATCCCCGCAGGAAGATCCAGTTTCTGAAGCTCTTCGATTGTCTCGTTGTTATAATCACTGATGTCGATCAATCTTTTGTGGATTCTCATCTCAAAATGTTCTCTGGATTTCTTATCCACATGAGGAGAACGCAAAACGCAAAACCTGTGAATCTTTGTGGGTAAAGGTATAGGGCCCGAAAGTTTCGCACCTGTTCTTTTGGCTTTGATGACGATATCCTTTACAGACTGATCCAACAGTCTATGATCAAACGATTGAAGCCTTATCCTTATTTTTTCCATTTTCTGGCTCTCCCGCTCTCCTCATTCATCTGAACAAATATTATATCTTCCTTTATTCTTTTTCCTGATAAGTTAATCCACGACTTCGGTGACCGATCCGGCTCCGACCGTGCGGCCTCCCTCTCGTATCGCAAAACGCAAGCCCTTCTCCATCGCCACATCCGTTATCAACTCTATCTCCAAATTCACATTGTCCCCAGGCATCACCATCTCCACTCCCTGCGATAACTTCACAGACCCCGTCACATCCGTCGTCCGAAAATAAAACTGCGGCCTGTACCCAGTAAAAAACGGCGTATGCCTACCACCCTCCTCCTTCTTCAACGCATATATCTCCGCCTTAAACCTGTGATGCGGCGTGATCGACCCAGGCTTGGCCAACACCATCCCCCTCTCTACCTCCTCCTTGTCCGTCCCTCTCAACAACACCCCTACATTGTCTCCGGCCATCCCCTCATCCAATATCTTGCGAAACATCTCTACACCCGTCACCACCCGCTTGCGCGTGTCTCCAAATCCCACTATCTCTATCTCCTCTCCTACCTTCACCTTCCCACGCTCCACTCTACCCGTCACAACCGTCCCTCGCCCACTTATCGAAAAAATGTCCTCTATCGGCATCAAAAACGCCTGATCCACCAACCTCTCAGGCTCCGGTATATAACTGTCCACCGCCTCCATCAACTCCAGTATCGGCTTGTTCACCTCCGCCTCCGGATCCCCATCCGACTCCATCGACTTCAACGCACTCCCCCGAATAACCGGGATCTTGTCCCCAGGAAACTCATACTTCGTCAATAACTCCCTCACCTCTAACTCCACCAAATCCAATATCTCAGGATCATCCACCAAATCCACCTTGTTCATAAATACCACTATCGCCGGCACATTCACCTGCCGCGCCAACAATATGTGCTCCCGCGTCTGCGGCATCGGCCCATCATCAGCCGCCACCACCAATACCGCCCCATCCATCTGCGCCGCCCCTGTTATCATGTTCTTTATGTAATCCGCATGACCAGGACAATCTATATGCGCATAATGACGATTGTCCGTCTCATACTCTATGTGCGCTATCTGTATCGTCAATCCCCTCTCCTTCTCCTCAGGCGCATTATCTATCCGATCAAACTCCACATACTCCACCTTCCCAGCCATCTTCTTCGCAAACACCTTCGTTATCGCCGACGTCAACGTCGTCTTCCCATGATCCACATGCCCTATCGTCCCTATGTTTAAATGCGGCTTCGTCCTCTCAAACTTTGCCTTCGCCATTTTCCTTACCTCCTATTGCCTTACCCTTAAAATATGTTTTAAAAACTTCATACTCCTCATACTCAACGGATCTATCTAGTGGCTGGAATCCTTCCTTCGATCCGCGCAATGATCTCTTCCATGACTGCCGTTGGAGCTGGTTCGAACCGGAAAAATTCCATGCTGAAAACTCCTCTTCCCTGAGTCAAAGTCCGAAGAGTTGTGGCGTAACCGAACATCTCAGCCAACGGGACAAATATCTTAATAATTCGAGAACCGCCCCTGATATCCATCTCCTCGATCTTTCCTCTCCTCGCTTTGATATCGCTCACAATATCTCCCAAGTACTCATCGGGAGAGAGAACAACCAAACTCATGATTGGCTCGAGAAGTACAGGGCTGGCTTTGGAAGCAGCATCTTTAAAAGCTAAAGAGCCAGCTATCTTAAAGGCGATGGGAGTGGAATCCACCTCATGGAAAGAGCCGTCTACGAGTGTTGCTCGAATTCCTGTGATTGGAAACCCTGCCAAAATTCCGATTTCCATGGCCTCTCGGACTCCAATTTCAACAGAAGAGATAAACTCTTTAGGAATCACTCCCCCTTTTATCCTATCCACGAATTCAAAGGCTTCATTCTTTTCAAGAGGCTGGATGATTATTTTGCAATGGCCGTATTGTCCTCTGCCACCGGTCTGCCGAATATACTTCCCCTCGCCTTCAGCCGTTTCTGTTATTGTCTCTCTGAAAGCAACCTGGGGTCTCCCAAGCTTTGCCTTCACCCCGAACTCTCTGGCCATTCGATCCATCAGAATTTCCAGATGAAGCTCGCCCATACCGTACACGAGAGTCTGTCCAGTCATGGGGTCCTGCTTCACCTGAAATGTTGGATCTTCTCTTGTGAGCTTGTTCAAAACGTCACCCAATTTCACATGCTCTGTGCGTGATCGGGGCTCAATGTATGCCGAAACAACTGGCTCAGGAAACTTTGGTGGTTCAAGAACGATGGGATGATTCCTCACACATAGAGTATCACCTGTGGAAAGATTCTTCATGGCACCGAGAGCTGCTATGTCTCCCGAATAAACTTCCTTGATTTCTTTTCTTTTGTTGGAATGCATCTCCAATAACCGAGAGATGCGTTCCTCTTCTTCCTTTGTGGCGTTGTAAACCGAGGCTCCCACCTTCGTCTTCCCGGAATAAACCCGGAAAAAGGAGAGGGTTCCAGAGTATGGATCATTCATTATTTTGAACACGAGAGCAGAAAAGGGCTCCTCATCCGAAGCCTTCCGTACCTCAATATCAAAGGTGCGGGGATGGTGCCCCCGCACTGAAGGAACATCTATGGGTGCCGGAAGATAATCCACAACTGCATCCAACAAGGGATGAACGCCTTTATTCTTGAAAGAAGCTCCATAAAGGACTGGAACAAACTGAAGAGATATCGTGCCTTTTCTAATCGCCTTGTTTATATCCTCGGCAGAAATCTCCGCCTCATTCAAGTACCTCTCCATGAGTTCATCATCCACATCGCTGAGCACTTCTAACATCTCGCCCCTTTTTGTTTGGGCCTCCACAAAGTAGTCCTCTGAAATATCACGCACCTCAAACTTTGTTCCCAGCAGATCATTCCCCCAGTCAATCTCTTTCATCTCAACCAGGTCAATCACACCTCTGAAATTTTCCTCTCTCCCGAGTGGGATCTGTATCACTAACGGCTTTGTCCCCAGTCGTTCCTTCATCTCTTCTATTGCCTTTTCAGGATTAACCCCGACGCGGTCCATCTTGTTGATGTAAAGGATCCTAGGGATACGATATCTATCAGCTTGTCGCCAAACTGTCTCCGTCTGGGCCTCTACGCCCCCGACACCGCAAAGGATGATTATTGCGCCATCAAGGACACGAAGCGAACGCTCCACCTCCACAGTAAAGTCTACATGCCCTGGAGTATCGATGATATTGATTTGGTGGTTTTTCCAGTAACAGGTTGTCGCTGCTGAGGTTATGGTGATTCCACGCTCCTGCTCCTGCGCCATCCAATCCATAACCGCTGTGCCCTCATCCACTTCTCCGATCTTATAGGTGATACCTGTGTAAAAGAGAATGCGCTCCGTAGTGGTAGTCTTTCCCGCATCGATATGCGCCATGATTCCGATGTTTCTGACTCGATCGATAGTGTATCTTCGTGCCAACTTTTCGCTCCATTTTAAGCTGAGATATAGCCAAAATTAGAAGACTACCATCTATAATGAGCAAAAGCTCTGTTGGCTTCTGCCATCTTATGCGTATCCTCTCTTTTTTTAATCGCTCCACCGCGGTTATTAACAGCATCCAGAATTTCCGCGGCCAATTTATCCATCATACTCTTTCCCGATCTATCTCGGGCGTAACGAAGGATCCATCTTACTGCCAAGGAAGTTGAACGGTTCAGAGGAACTTCTACTGGAACCTGATAGGTCGCTCCTCCAACTCTTCTGGATTTCGTCTCGAGAAAGGGCCGAGTGTTCTCGACGGCCTTTTCAAACATCTTCAGAGGGTCCTCTTTGGCTTTCTGCTTGATCTGTTCCATGGCTCCGTAAACGATTCGTTCAGCTACGCTTCTCTTCCCCTTGTTCATCACCGTGTTAACAAATTTGGAGATGAGCGTGCTATTGTAGAAATGATCTGGCCTCGGCTTTCTCTTCTTGATCGTTCCTCGTCTAGGCATAAGTGTCTCCTCTATTCAGCCACCTTCTTCTGTTTAGGCCTTCTGCTGCCGTATTTAGACCTTCCCTTCAATCGGTCCTGGACACCCTCGCAGTCCAAAGACCCGCGAATGACATGATACCGGACTCCTGGTAAGTCTTTGACTCTTCCCCCTCGGATAAGAACGATCGAATGCTCCTGAAGGTTGTGGCCAATACCAGGGATATAGCCGGTCACTTCAATATTGTTTGTAAGCCTGATTCGCGCCACCTTCCTCATAGCGGAATTAGGCTTTTTTGGTGTCGTAGTGAATACACGCGTACAAACCCCTCGTTTTTGAGGACATCTCTCGAGTGCGGGAGACTTGCTCTTGTATTTCTTTGCCTCTCTCCCTTTTTTTACCAGTTGATTTACAGTCGGCAATTCATATACTCCTGTGTATGTATATAGACAGTATGAGTATTCATCTATAGGATATAGACTTCCTCTAGACGAATGTGTGGATAATAGCAAAATCAGTTTGCTATGTCAAGGATTTTGAGGTATTTAGAGCAATTTTCAACTGGGAAGAGTGAGGTCCACTTCCTCCTCTCTCTCTGCCTCTCCTTCCTCTTTTAATTCCACATCTCGATAGAACCTGTAGCCAGTCCCAGCGGGAATGAGTCGTCCCATAATAATGTTTTCTTTCAGACGTCGCAAGTAATCCACTTTTCCGTACAGACTGGCCTCAGTCAAGATTCTTGTCGTTTCCTGGAATGAGGCTGCAGCAATGAAACTGTCCGTGCTCAACGCACTCTTAGTGATACCCAAAAGCAAAGGCCTTGCTTTAGCAGGTTTGCCTCCATTCTTAACGACTCTCTCATTTTCTTCCTGAAAAACGAATTTATCGACTTGCTCATCTATTAAAAATTCCGTATCTCCGACCTCCTCCACCTTCACCCAGCGGAGCATCTGTCGGATGATGATTTCGATGTGCTTATCATTAATAACAACACCCTGGAGCCTGTAAACCTCCTGAATTTCTCTCAAGAGATACTCGGCCAATTCCTTCTCACCAAGGACCTTGAGGATATCATGAGGATTCACTGATCCATCCATCAGAGGAGTCCCCGCTTTGACTCTCTCTCCTTCTCCTACACTTAGATGGGCTCCCTTGGGAATGAAATATTCCTTTTCTCCTCCTTTCTCATTGTGGACCGTCAGCTTTCTATGACCACGGACTAGTCCTCCAAATTTTACCAATCCATCAATCTCAGAAACCACGGCAGGATTCTTGGGCCTTCTGGCTTCGAACAGCTCCTCTGCTCTTGGCAGACCTCCTGTGATGTCCTTCGTTCGCGCAGCTTCTCTTGGGATCTTTGCCAAAATATCTCCGGCAAAGATCTTATCATTATCCTTGACTTCAAGGTTAGCCCCTGCAGGCAGGAAGTATTTTCGAAGAACGACAGGCTTTCCTTGTTCATTCTTTTTCTTAGGATGGAAGATCATTATCTGAGGTTGCAGTTTCTCATCTTTAGGATCTGTGACCACTTGGGTGATTAAGCCAGTAAATTCATCTTGGATTTCTTCCATGGTCAGGCCGAGAACAACATCATGAAACTTTACCACACCGCTTTCTTCTGTCAAAATGAAACTAGAGAATGGATCCCATTCAGCGAATTCCTGTCTCGCTTTGACCTCTTCACCCTCCTTCAGTAGCACCTTTGCTCCGTAAGGGACCTGGTAGTGCTCGATTTCTCTTCCGCGGTGGTCAAGGACAGCAATGTTGGCATTTCGATTCACAACAACAATGGATCCCTCCTTGTTGATAACATAGTTCAAGTTGTTGAACTTAACCATACCGTCGTTTTTGGCCTCGAGCTTCGATCGCTCTACTCCTCTCATGGCAATACCACCGATGTGAAAGGTTCTCATGGTCAGCTGTGTCCCAGGCTCTCCGATGGATTGGGCTGCGATAATCCCTACAGCTTCCCCGAGCTCGACAAGGTTCCCAGTAGCCATATCCCGGCCATAACAGAGCTGACAGATGCCTCTCTTGGATTCACAAGTCAGGAGGGAACGAATCTTGACTCTCTCGATTCCTAAATTCTCGAGATTATGGGCGATTTCTTCAGAAATATCCTCGTTCACATCCACAATGATCTCATTCGTGTCAGGATGGAGCACCTTTTCCAAAGATATGCGTCCAACTATCCTGTCTATAAAGGGCTCGATCAATTCCCCGTTTTCAACGATAGCGTTAACATTCACTCCTTTAAACGTCCCGCAGTCATGCTCATCAACAATAACTTCCTGGGAGACATCCACCAGTTTTCGAGTCAAATAGCCAGAATTGGCTGTCTTTAAGGCCGTATCTGCTAATCCTTTTCTCGCACCGTGAGTGGAGATGAAGTACTGTAACACATTAAGCCCTTCTCTTAGATTGGAAATAATCGGTGTTTCAATGATTTCACCTGAAGGCTTACTCATAAGTCCTCTCATTCCAGCTAGCTGACGAATCTGTTGCTTGTTTCCTCTAGATCCGGAGTCAGCCATCACAAAAAGTGGATTCAGATCATCACCTTTAAAACTGATCTCCCGCATCTTGTCTATCATCACACTGGAAACCTTATCTGTCACCGCTCCCCAAATCTCGACAACTCTGTTGAAACGCTCTCCAGCGGAGATGGTCCCTTCTCTGTAGAGGTCCTCGATCTTCTGGACTTCTTTTTGGGCCTTTTCGATCAATCTGGGTTTATCCTTGGGGATGATGAAATCATCAATACCCAACGAAAATCCCGCAAAGGTGGAATAGTTGAATCCAAGCTCTTTCATCTTATCCAGCATTTCGATGGTGGATTGAAGACCTTTGTTCAGATAAACGTAGTAGACCAAATTCTCAAGGCCTTTTTTCTTCAAGACTCCATTAACAAAAGGAATCCCTTCAGGAATGACCGCATTGAAGATAATTCGCCCCGCAGTTGTTTCGACAAGCCTGTTGTCGAGTTCCACAATAGGGCAATTCAGAATCGCTTGAGTATCATAATAGGTGGACAGATTCATAAAAGGTCCCTTGTATTTGACTTTTATCGCGGCCTGAAGACCGATCCCCTTATTTTCCAGAGCCAGCAGCGCCTCATCCTCAGAAGAGAAGCTCCTTCCTTCCCCTTTGCGTGATTTTCTTTCCAAGGTTAAGTAATAGCAACCGAGAACCATATCTTGGCTTGGGATGGCCAGGGGACGACCATGGGCAGGAGAAAGAATATTATTGGTGGAAAGCATCAATGTCTGGGCTTCAACTTGAGCTTCGACTGAAAGGGGGATATGAACAGCCATCTGGTCGCCATCAAAGTCCGCGTTAAAGGCTGCACAGACTAAAGGATGAATCTGGATAGCCTTCCCTTCCACCAAAACAGGTTCAAAAGCCTGAATCCCCAACCGGTGCAATGTGGGCGCTCGGTTGAGCAGGATGGGATGCTCTTTGACGACCTCTTCTAGGAAATCCCAAACCTCTGGTCTCTCTTGTTCGTGCCATTCTCGGGCGATTTTCACACTCGGGACAAGACCTTCTTTCTCTAATTTATGAAAAATAAAGGGCTTAAAAAGCTCTAGAGCCATCTTTTTAGGAAGACCGCACTGGTTAAGCTTTAGCTCCGGTCCCACAACGATGACTGACCGACCTGAATAATCGACTCTTTTTCCAAGCAGGTTCTGCCTAAACCGCCCCTGTTTTCCTCTGAGCGCTTCACTCAAGGACTTCAAGGGCCTCCGATTTGCGCCAAGATGGACACGTCCTCTCTTTCCATTGTCAAATAGTGCATCGACTGCCTCTTGTAACATCCTCTTCTCATTGCGTATGATGAGCTCAGGAGCCCTGAGTTCTATCAATTTTTTCAGACGGTTGTTCCTGTTGATAACTCTGCGGTAAAGATCATTCAGGTCAGAAGTCGCAAAACGTCCTCCATCCAAACGAACCAAGGGCCTCAAATCCGGAGGTATAACAGGGACAACATCAAGAATCATCCAATCTGGACGATTACCCGATTTTTTGAGGGCTTTGAAAACCCTTAGCCGTTTAGCATGACGAAGTCTTCTTTGTTGAGAAGTCTCCTTTTTCATCAATATCCTCAGGGATTCTGCCTCTTTATTTATATCGATCTGCTCCAAAAGGTTTTTTATGGCTTCCGCTCCTATGGATGTCTGGAATTTATCACCAAACTTTTCTTGGGAATCCTTGTATTCCTCCTCAGTCAGGAGTTGTCTTTCCCGCAGCGGAGTATTTCCAGGATCGGTCACAATGTAGGACTCGAAGTACAGCACCTTTTCCAAATCTTTAATGGAAAGGTCAAGCACAAGGCCTATGCGGCTGGGAGTCCCTTTGAAAAACCAAATATGGGCCACAGGAGACGCCAGCTGGATATGTCCCATTCGTTCACGGCGCACCTTGGATCGAGTCACTTCCACACCACATCTTTCGCATATGATTCCTCTGTACTTCATCCGTTTGTATTTTCCGCAAAGACACTCATAATCATTGATCGGGCCAAAAATCTTAGCACAGAAGAGTCCATCTTTTTCCGGCTTAAAGGTCCTGTAGTTGATGGTTTCAGGCTTAGTCACCTCACCCCAGGACCAACTCTTAATTCTCTCAGGTGAGGCGATGCTGATTCTGACCCTATCAAAGTCGACCCTAGGTCTTCCACCCAAAGAATGCCTGGTATCCATCATTCTTCTCCTTTTAAAATTTGAGGGACATCAATTCCCCAAGGTAAAATTTCTTCCTTTTCGGCCTTTTCCAGTTCCACATTCAAGCACAGGCTCTGCAGTTCTCGAATAAGAACATTCACAGATTCAGGAAGCCCTGGCGTGAACTCTAGATCTCCTTTTACAATGGCCTCGTATATCTTTGCCCTTCCTTCTACATCGTCTGATTTGGCTGTTAAAAGCTCCTGAAGTGTAAAGGCTGCTCCGTACGCTTCCAAGGCCCAAACCTCCATCTCTCCAAACCGCTGACCACCGAATTGGGCTTTTCCTCCAAGGGGCTGTTGGGTTATAAGAGAATACGGACCCGTGGAACGTGCATGAATCTTGTCATCCACGAGATGATAGAGTTTCATTATGTAAATGTAGCCTATAGTTACTTCGTGGTCCAGCAGCTCTCCGGAAATACCGTCATAGAGAGGAAGCTTCCCCGACTCAGGCAAACTGGCTTTATTAAGAAGCTTTTTTATCTCAGTCTCCGAAATTCCATCAAAAACAGGAGTGGATATCCAAAGATTCAGGTTTTTTGCCGCCCAACCCAGATGTGTCTCCAATATCTGGCCGACATTCATTCGTGAAGGTACACCTAAGGGATTCAGGACTATTTCGACTGGTGTCCCATCGGGAAGCCGCGGCATATCTTCTTCGGGGACGATTTTTGCTACGATTCCTTTGTTGCCGTGACGTCCGGAAACCTTATCCCCGACAGATAGCTTTCTCTTCATGGCAATGTAAACTTTAATAACCTGGATAACCCCTGGAGCTAACTCATCTCCCTTCTTCAATGTCTCGACCTTCTCTTTAAAGTCCGCTCTAAGTGCTTCGATCTGTCGCTTAACCTTTTTTTCAATATCTTTAACTTCTCTCTCTCTCTCTGCATTCTCCACGAGCTTGAGTTCTGGAATGTCTTCGAATCCAAGTTTTTCCAGAACGATCTCGGTTAAATTGGCTCCTTTTTTAAGGGCCAGGTCACCAATCTTTTGATCTTTTGCAACAATTTCTCCCTTCAGAATGTTCTTTATTCTGCTCCATTTCTCCATATCTAAAATGCTGATTTCATCCTCCAAGTTCCTCTTCATCTTGGCGATTTCATCTTTTTCAATGACTTTAGCTCTTGATCCTTTCCCCGTTCCTCGCCTGGAGAAAATCCTCACATCGATAACCGTCCCTTCGATGCCCGGAGAACAATACAGAGAAGCATCCTTGACATCCAAGGCCTTCTCTCCGAATATGGCCTTGAGGAGTTTCTCTTCGGGTGAAAGTTGAGTTTCCCCTTTGGGGGCCACCTTTCCTACCAAGATATCTCCAGACTTCACATGGGCACCAATCCTGACGATTCCATTTTCATCCAGATTGCGGAGAAGATTCTCAGGAACATTGGGAATATCTCTTGTGATTTCCTCAGGGCCTAGTTTAGTATCACGGGCTTCAAGGGATTCCTCGATGATATGGAGGGAGGTGAAAATATCGTCTTTAATCAATTTTTCACTGACGATGATAGCATCCTCAAAGTTGTATCCTCTCCATGGCATGAAGGCACACAGTACATTACGACCGAGAGAGAGCTCACCCAAATCTGTGCAAGAACTATCGGCCAGAACCTGACCTTCTTTTATGTCATCTCCCTTCCTCACGATCGGACGATGGGATAAGCAGGTGTTCTGGTTGGTTCTAAGAAATTTTGTCAGAAGATACAGGTCTGTTCCGACTTCATGTTTAGTTGCTCCGTTTTTCTCATTCACACGTATCAAGATTCTATCTGCATCAACAAATTCCACCACACCTGCACGCTTACAAATGATGACATCCCCAGAGCCTTTGGCTACGAGATGCTCAATACCAGTGCCTACGAATGGTGCCTCAGGTCTGAGCAGTGGGACAGCCTGTCTCTGCATATTTGAACCCATAAGGGCTCGGTTAGCATCATCATGCTCCAAAAAGGGAATGAGTGAGGTAGAGAGAGATACCAGCTGTTTCGGTGATACATCAAGGTAATTGATCTGTTCTCGCGGAAGCACCTTTGGATTCCCAGCCTGTCTGGCACTCACCAGTTCGTTTATAAAATATCCATTTTCATCAATCGGGGCATTCGCTTGGGCGATGTTGTATTTCTCCTCTTCCCAAGCTGTCAGATAAAAGCAATAGGGCTCAGAAACAGGGAGTTGTTTGTTGTTGTCTCTCTTCAGCCTTTTGATTTCTTTTTCTAGCTCTGTCTTCTCGATAACCTTTCCCACACTAAAGGAACTGCTTCCAGGATGGAGGATCTTTACGTAGTCTATAACCCTCCCATCTTTGACTTTTCGATAGGGAGTCTCGACAAATCCAAATTCATTCACCCGAGCATAGCAGCTTAGAGAAGAAATCAAACCTATGTTCGGACCTTCTGGCGTTTCGATCGGACATATCCTGCCATAATGAGAGCCCTGGATATCTCTCACCTCGAAACCAGCTCTTTCCCGGCTCAGACCTCCAGGCCCTAATGCGCTCAGTCGTCGCTTGTGCGTGATTTCAGCAAGACTATTTATCTGATCCATAAATTGAGAGAGCTGAGAACTACCGAAAAATTCTTTTAATGCCGCAATCACTGGCTTAGAATTAATCAGATCTTGAGGCATGGCAGAGGCGAGATCTGTTGCGATAGTCATTTTTTCTTTTATGGTTCTCTCCATTCTTGTTAACCCGATACGAAATGCGTTTTCAACCAATTCACCCACAGACCGAACTCGTCGATTGCCAAGGTGGTCGATATCATCCACTTCACCCTCTCCAGACCGCAGACGAAGCAGATATTTGATCACCTCGACAAAATCTAAAGGAGCGAGCGTTTTCTCGTCTAATGGTGCATCCATTCCTAATTTGATGTTCATCTTAAGACGGCCGATTCGGGAGAAATTGTACTTCTGGGGATTGAAGAACAAATTATGGAAGAGGTTATGAGCACTCTCAAGAGTGTGAGGTTCACCCGGACGGAGCTTCTTATATATTTCGCCAAGTGCTTGGTTCGTGTCCTTGCAATGGTCTTTCTTCAGCGTGTTGATTATAAGATCAGCGGTTTCGTTATCTTCTGGGAAAAATATATCGATCGGCTCACCGACTTGTACGAGCTGATCTAATTTTTTTTCGTCAAGCACTTGCAAGCTTTGAATGACATTTTCCACTGAAGAAACAGACCAAGCCCCTTTGAATTCTTTACTCAAGAGGGGTACTTTTTCTATTTTGTGCTTATTAAGGATTTCAAGATCTTCCTCATTGATTTTCTTCTTCCCGCGCAGTACCACTTTCTTCGAAGCTGGATCGAGAACATCCTTACCTAGGGTTTTTCCTATTAAATTCTCGGATACATCCCAAAGCAATTGTCCCTCTTCGGGAAACAATTTATACACCTTATAAAAGAGGCGGAGAATTTCTGCGTCAGATCCGAAGCCCAAAGCTCTCAGAAATACCGAGGCCAAAAATTTCTTCTTCCGGTCCAGACGGGCATACATGATATTCTTGGTATCATATTCAAACTCCACCCAAGCTCCTCTATAAGGAATAATTTTCCCTATAAAAAAGCCTTTGGCATCTCCTGGTCGGAAAAAGACACCTGGTGACCTCTGAAGCTGACTCACCACAACCCTCTCAATCCCATTAAAGATAAAGGTTCCCTTACTCGTCATGAGAGGAATATCCCCGAAATACACTTCTTGTTCTTTGATGTGCTTCAATCTTTTAGCCTTTGTGGTCTGGTCCTTTTCCCAGGAGATCAACCTCACCTTTATCCTAAGAGGAACAGAAAAGGTGTATCCTTTCTGAAGGCACTCATATGACGAGTATTTCAGCTTAAGATCCACATTGTCCCCACAGTGGTCGCACAATGGCACTTCGATCTTTTTCATAGCACCACAATAGGGACAGATATCTTTTTCGGTTAGCTCAACATCCGGAGGCAAAAGCGTATCACACCCCATGCATTTTCGCCTGGCATTTTCAACGCCTTTCAACCGTCCACATTTGCACTCCCAATTGCCGATAGAATAGTTGATGAAATCAAGCTGAGTCGTCTCCTTGAAATCGGATACAGGGAAGATGTCCCTAAATGCAGCTTGGAGTCCTACATCTTTTCTCTCTTCAGGTAACGATTCCATCTGAAGAAAATCTGAATAAGATTGTTTCTGAATGGCCAGGAGGTCTGGCATAGGGAAGACGCTTTCGATCTTCGAAAAGTTAAGCCTTTTCCGATAAATATAGTCGATTTCTTCGTGCATGTTTAGCTCCCAGTGAAAAATTATTGAAGCTCGATCTCGGCTCCCACTTCTTCGAATTTTTTCTTGATCTCTTCCGCCTCTTCTTTAGGAACATTCTCTTTGACCGGCTTTGGTGCACTATCCACCAAATCTTTGGCTTCTTTCAAACCCAGGCTTGTCACTTCTCTTACGGTTTTGATGACGTTGATCTTTTTGTCACCTACACTCTTTAAAATAACTGTGTATTCAGCTTTCTCCTCTTCGGCTTTAGCTTCTGCATGAGGGGCTGCAGCACCAGGAAAAGCCATAGGAACCGCTGCCGCAGCAGCACTCACACCATATCTCTCCTCAAATTCTTTGATGTAGTCAACCAACTCTAAAACTGTCAGTTTGTCCAGGTGTTCAAAGAACTGTTCCTTTGTCAACTTTGTTTTTTCCTTCTTTGCCTTCGTGGTTTCATTGGCATCATTTGTTTGTGCTTTGGGCATTTTTACCTCCAACCCTATTTTTTTGATTTAAGTTGACTCAACAACCGGCCTAAACTCTCTGTAGGGGCTTGCCAAGTCCGTAAAAACTTTATCAATGGATAGGTCATTAAAAAGCCGATCTTAGCTACCAAGTCATCCCGTGAATTCAGACCGGCTACTTCTACGAATCTGTCTTCAGGAAGGAAATGTCCTTCCAATAAACCTGCTTTAAACTTCAAAACCTTATGCTGTTCGGAAAAATCCCTTATTAGACGCGCGAGCTGCAAAGGATTTGAAGACGCGAAAGCAATAGCCGTAGGCCCTCGGAAATGCACTTTCAAATCCTCCGGCACGTCCTCTTTCAGTGCTTTCAAAGCCAACCGGTTTTTTACCACCTTTAAAGGGAAGGACTGTTCACGCAATTTTCTTCTTAGTTCTACTGACCGCGAAACAGGCATGTTTATAAAGTCGAAAAGATAAAAGGTATCATGACTTTCAAAATTTTCGTTGATTTCCTTTACTATGTCCTCTTTTTTCTGTCTGTTCACATTCATCCTTACTCTCCTACCGTTCCAAAACACTCTCTGAGATCTTAAGGGAGGGTCCCATGGTTGATGAAATATGGATATTCCGGATATACTTTCCTTTTGCTGCCGGGGGTTTGGCATGAACAACGGCTTGAATAAAAGTCTTGATGTTTTCTACGAGCCTATCCTCCGGAAAAGAGATTTTTCCAACTGAAGAATGGATGATGGCTGTCTTGTCGACTCGAAATTCCACTCGACCCGACTTTATCTCGTCTATAGCTCTTTTAACTTCAAATGTCACGGTCCCCGTCTTGGGATTAGGCATCAGCCCCTTTGGGCCAAGAATACGACCGAGCTTCCCTGCGCTTTTCATCATGTCGGGAGTAGCAACGACGGCATCAAAATCCATCCAGCCTTTGGAAATCTTTTCCACCAAATCCTCCCCTCCCACATGATCAGCTCCAGCCTCTTCGGCCTCCTTGATCTTCTCGCCAGTTGCGATCACACAAATCTTTTTAGTCTTGCCCGTTCCATGAGGAAGGACGACGGTTCCTCTGACCATCTGATCCGAATGTTTCGGGTCCACCCCTAATCGCATGGACACATCCACAGATTCATCGAACTTCACAAAGCTCATCTTTTTGACAAAGCTAACGGCCTCTTCCAAAGAATATTCTTGTTTTTCCAACAGCTCCTTTGCTTTGTTGTATTTTTTACCTTTCTTAGCCACTGACGATCTCCAATCCCATGTTTTTTGCTGTTCCTATGATAATTTTTTTTGCCGCATCCAAATCATAGGCATTGAGGTCCTGCATCTTTGCTTTCGCGATCTCTTCGATCTGTCTTTCTGTCACCTTTCCCACTTTTTCTTTATTCGGAGCTCCGGAACCTTTAGCGATACCCGCAGCCTTTTTGAGCAGAAATGACGCTGGCGGAGATTTCATGGTGAAATTGAATGTTCTGTCTTTAAAAACAGTTATCACCACTGGAATGATGGTTCCTGCCTCCATCTTGCCTGTCTTATCGTTGAACTGACGGACAAAATCCATGATGTTGACATTGTGCTGCCCGAGTGCTGGGCCAACAGGAGGAGCCGGACTCGCTTGACCCGCCTCGATCTGAAGTTTTATGCTCGCAACAACTTCCTTGGACATCTTTCTCTCCTATAATTTCTCCACCTGCAAAAATTCTAACTCTACAGGGGTAGAACGGCCGAATATCGTCACCAGGACTTTCAATGTGTTTCTCTCTTGGTTTACTTCTTCGACGATACCGTTAAAGTTGAAAAAGGGGCCGTCAATGATCCGCACAGCTTCCCCTTTCTCAAAAGAATGCTTCGGTTTTGGCTTTTCTGATGTGGTCTCCATATGCTCGACAATCTGATTCACCTCTTCCTTATTCAACGGAGTGGGTCGTTTTCCAGATCCCACAAAGCCTGTTACTTTCGGGGTTTCACGAATAATATGCCAGTTCTCATCTGTCATCTCCATCTCGACCAATATGTAGCCAGGATAGGATCTCTTCGTGGAAACGACCTTTCTTCCATCTTTGATTTCGACTATTCCCTCAGTGGGAATGATGATTTTACCAATCTGGTCTTGGATGTTCAGCTCATAAGACCTTTGACGGATAGACTCGGCTACAAACTTTTCAAATCCTGAATATGTGTGAACGACGTACCAATCTTTTGCCATTTTTAAACCCGACTTATCCAAAAAATGATTTGATTTTCACGATTATCCACGAAAAAATAATATCCATAAAAAACAGATAAAAACCAAAAAAAATCGTTGCGAAAATCACAACGATGGTTGTGCTGTACACCTCGTTTCTTGAAGGCCATGTCACCTTCTTCAATTCAGCTCTCACCTCTCTCAAGAAGGGGATAAAGCGTTTATACCATCTTTCTTTTCGACTCATTTTAGTTCCTTTTGTATTTTGAAATAATTACAGGAAAGAGGATCGGATCCTCCAAACCTCCAAGAAACGTATCGCGGTTTTCCGTAACTAATAATGTATTTTTACTGGCAGGTGAGGCAGGACTCGAACCCGCAACCTTCGGTTTTGGAGACCGATGCTCTAACCAGTTGAGCTACTCACCTGCTCTCGTTATTCTCGCCTCCTTTTTTCTCCTGTTCCTGATTTTCTATTTTATTTCCTTATGGACTGTATGCTTTCTGCAGAATTTACAGTACTTTTTTTGCTCGATTTTTTCCTGTTGAAGCTTCTTGTTCCGAGTAGTGCTGTAATTGCGCCGTTTACACTCTGTGCACTGCAGAGTTACAATTTCTCTCATCTTCTTCTCGTTTGTTCAAACTGTCTTTCTTTGGCCATTAAGTTAATCCACGACTTCGGTGACCGATCCGGCTCCGACCGTGCGGCCTCCCTCTCGTATCGCAAAACGCAAGCCCTTCTCCATCGCCACATCCGTTATCA
>Ga0209636_10001860_pt1 | contig 21384 bp, 21 predicted proteins | sample DeeMarSWOR152_54_FD_187464 | JGI IMG/M metagenome (GOLD analysis project Ga0209636, IMG submission 187464) | Marine sediment microbial communities from White Oak River estuary, North Carolina - WOR-1-52-54 (SPAdes) (version 2) | ecosystem: Environmental > Aquatic > Marine > Intertidal zone >...
CTGAATTTGAGGGAGAATTCAAAGCAAATGAAAATAGAATCGCAGGGCGCTATCGACACAACAGCCCGTGGACTCCGCTGATTCTTAAACAAATAAATCCTGATCCGTCTGCCTTGATGGATTATATGGTTCCCAGGATTAATGCAGCGGGAGAGATGCAGACCGATTATCACTACCAACAACCCAAACAGGCGAACGATGGCTGGACGACCGCTCATCTCTCATCCGTTGGAATGGATATCAGTTTTATTAACGATTTAATGCGGCTCATTCTGCAAGAAAAATACCCGCATATTCATAGCCTGGTGATCGTGAAAAACGGCAAGCTGGTGCTCGATGAATATTTTTATGGCTATGATGCGGGAAAAGTGCATCCCATTCATTCGGTGACAAAGGGAGTGACGTCAACCCTGGTGGGAATTGCAAGGGACCAGGGATTGATAACGAGTTTGGATACGCCGATGTGTGAATTTTTCCCCGAATACAGCGACCTGCTCTGTGAAGGCGAAAAAAGCCAAACAACCCTGTATCATTTTCTTTCGATGACGGCTGGTTTTGACTGGGATGAAACGTCCTATTCGTACTACGATCAGCGAAACAATCTCGTCGCCATGAAACTGACTCCCGACTGGTTGAAATATCTGTTTGAAAGACCGTTGAAATACCAGCCTGGTGAAAAATTCACCTATAACACAGGCATCATGATCACCCTGGAAGCCCTGTTGGGCAAAGTCGCTGAAATGCCAGTTCATCAATTTGCCGAAAAATTTTTATTTGATCCGCTCAAAATTTCTCATTACAAATGGGATAACATCGCAGGACTGCATTTGCTGCCCCGTGACATGGCAAAAATCGGGTATCTTTATTTGCATAGGGGCAATTTCGATGGGAACCAAATTTTCTCTGGGGATTGGTACGACCAATCATCAGCACGCTTGCAAAGCTGCGAAGGACCGAAATATTGGAATCATTGGGGACCGAACGTTCATTTTGTTGAGAATCACGGACTGATCGGGTACAGTGCTGGCGGATTTGGCGGTCAACTGATTTTTGGCTTTCCCTCACTGGATCTGGTGGTGGTTTTTACAGCGGGCAATTTTTTGGATAATACGGACCAGCATGAAATGCTGGACAAATTCATTCTGCCAGCAGCATTGGCAAGCGCCGATCAGAAGCAATTGGCATCATCGAACGAAAACATCCACCAATTAGAAAATTTAAACTGGTCTCCCAAAATGCTATCAAATCTTAGCTGCATCAAAGGATGCCTTGATTATTTACAAATTCCCCTTTCAGATGCCTGGCTGTACGGTGGGACAGGATATGCCTTTGTGATTAATATCCATCAGAATGTGCAATCCCAATCCATTGGCGTGTGGAATAATCAGCGAACCTTTGAGCTGGGAAAAAATCTTGGCTACACGGTTGAAACGATTTCGGGACATAAATCCCAACCAGATTTTTCATTGTTGCAAGAGGCAGCCTGGGAGAAAGTGACCCAGGCGATTGATAGCGGTTTGCCCTGTTGGGGATTCGATATGCATGTCCCTGAAAGTTATGTCATTTATGGATATGATGACAGGGGATACTATTTCAAGGGTTTGAATTGTGAGGCAGGTTATGGTCCCAAATGCTGGAGTGAGTTGGGCGATAGCGATATTGGCTGGATGGAAGTTCATATTGTCCAATCCAGCGAAAAAGCTCCCGATCTAAAAACGATTAAAGATGCTTTGCAGTTTGCGCTGGATATTTCAAAAAGTCCTGAAAAATGGATTTATTCTGGCTACAAATCTGGTCCTTCGGGATATGACCTGTGGATCAACGCATTGGAACAAAACAGGGCAGATGCATTTGGCACGGCTTATAATGCCGCTGCCTGGGCAGAATGTAGAAAATATGCAGTTGAATTTTTGAAAGAAGCAAAGCATAGTTTGTCCGAAGATTTTCACCCACTCTTTGACGAAGCGATTGCGCAGTATAAAATTGTCTCTGAAAATATGAATAGCGTGTCGAGGGAATTTCCTTACAAAAATACTTATTCCTGGCAACGAAATGAAAATATGAAGGATGAAAATCGGCGACAGAGAGCGATTGAATATCTTGGGGCGGCTCGGGATGCGGAGATGGCGGGATTGGAGGTTTTGAAGGAAATTGTGGAGAGGCTTTAAATCGTTTTTAATCCCATTTAATCGCCCCGTCCCGAGGAACGGGGCTAAGATGTGGAAGGATGCTGAAGCATCCTGAATTTCGCCTATAATTTTTCGATAATTCCTCTGAAGGAGAAACGGAGGAGGCTGAGGTTAAGCGGAGTTTTATAACCTCCAAATAAACATCTTAAGAAATCTTCGTTAATCTCCGATAACTCTGCTGCTCCTTGTAAGATTTTTTATAATTTTTTTTACACAAAATTTGAAAATCCGATATAACAATTAATTTAAAGGAAGGGAAAATGATCGCAAAATACATTCTCGTCTGGTTCGTTCTGGTTGTTGTTGCCATTATCAATGGGACAATTCGTAATGAAGTATATAAAGACTATCTGGGAGACTTGCGTGCCCATCAATTGTCCACGCTAACTGGAATTATTCTATTCGGACTGGTTATCTGGGGTTTCACTCGGCTGTGGAAAATTACTTCAGCGCAACAAGCCTGGACTATCGGATTTATGTGGCTGGGAATGACCATCCTTTTTGAGTTCATCTTTGGGCATTTTGTTATCGGACATCCCTGGAGCAAATTGCTTCATGATTACAATATTTTTCAGGGCAGGGTTTGGGTTCTCATGTTGATCTGGACGACGATTGCGCCGTATGTTTTTTATAGGTTGTCTTCCAAATGAAAGGGTGATTTGGTAATAAGGTAACGAGTAATTGTTAACATTAGGTTTGATTTTTAAACAAAAAAGCGTTTATTAAAATAAGTGGATGATTCAAAAAAATAAATAATTAGGGCATAAATAAAATATCCCTCACAGATTGAAAAATCCCACAGATGAAGCCCATTAATCATAATCTGTGGCTTTCTTCAATGCACAGGGCGCATCTGCCTATGGCATGATCTGCGGGGACATTTTCATAATTTTGGTATATTTCTGTCATTGCGAGGAGCGTAGCGACGAAGCAATCCTATTGTTAAGTAGATATAAATTAAAAGATTGCTTCGCTCCTTCGTCGCTCGCAATGACAGCATATTAAATTGGTTTGTAGAATGGACTTCCGTAATCATGTTATCATCGCCATTGGAGTAACAGCAGGATTAATCGCATCGCTGCTTCGATTTAGCCTGTTGGATACGCTGGTCGGTCTGATGGTGGCTTGCTTGATTTTAAAAAGTGGGCTTGAATTGGCGTACGAACTTATCCGTTCCATGGGTGAAGAGGAAGTAGATGTTTCTCACTATCATTTTACAATTACAAAACACTATGATCGCTTCCCACAGATTAACTTACGCAACTGGATGCTTTTCCTGATCGACAAAAATAACATACTAAACTTACTTAATTAAAAATAAGGAAAAAAGTAATGACCCAACCATTACTAACCGATCCAACACAAATATTTGTCTTTCTCATTCTCGTTATTGGACTGGTTTATTGGATCAGTTCCAGGGCTAAACTTGCACCATTTTTTCGTTTCTTAACTCCTGTCCTGTGGATTTATTTTTTACCCATGCTGGCAACTACTTTTGGAATTTTACCTGCCGAATCTCCCGTTTATAGCTGGATTCGAAATCACCTGCTCCCAGCGGCATTAATTTTACTTCTACTCTCAGCGAATCTACCGACAATTGCCAGATTAGGAGGAAAAGCACTTCTAACCATGTTAGCTGGTACATTTGGCATTGTCATCGGAGGACCCATCGTCGTTCTGCTGTTTAAACATGGTTTGCCAGAACAATCCTGGAAAGCTTTTGCTTCCCTGTCTGGCTCCTGGATCGGTGGTAGTCATAATATGGTTGCAATTGCTGAGAGCGTCGGGACGCCTGAATCATTGTTGGGTCCCATCATCGTGGTGGATACCGTTGTCGGCTACACCTGGATGGGAATTGTCATTGCGCTATCCGCTTTTCAGGATCGATTTGATCGATGGACTGGTGCAGATCGATCTGTTGTCGAGGAAATTAACTTGCGCCTACAAGAAATGGATGATGTGAAACGGAGACCGCTCAAATTTTTTGATCTGGCAGTATTGATGAGTCTAGCTTTTGGGGGCGGTTATCTTTGCCTGGAACTCGGTAAATGGTTACCGCCATTGGGAGAAGTGGTAACTTCATTTGCCTGGACTGTCATTCTGGTAACCACTTTTGGTTTAGTACTTTCTTTTACTCGACTTTCCCAGCTTGAGTATGCTGGCGCATCTCATTTAGGCAATTTTGCCCTGTTTCTGCTGCTGGCTTCCATCGGTGCAAGGGCAGATTTAAAAACAATTCTTGAGGTTCCATTATTTTTTCTGGCTGGAGTTATTTGGATTGCAATCCATGCCACCTGTCTGTTTCTGGCAGGAAAACTGTTGAAATCTCCCATGTTTTTGATCGCCACATCAAGTCAGGCGAATATTGGCGGTCCTGTTACTGCACCCATTGTGGCTTCGGTGTATCAAAGTTCTATGGCACCTGTGGGATTGCTAATGGCGGTTTTGGGAAGCATTCTGGGAATCTATGCTGGATTATTTTGCGCCCAACTTTGTTATTGGGTGGATAAATTGATGTAGATTTGAGTCACTGGCTTCTGCGCCGATAAGGAAAATTTGAAATTATATTTTGAATAGAATCTGAATTAACTTTTCACTTTTTCTTCAAATATCAATTATTTCTCATACCAACAAAAAGCATCAATACGCTTTCCATGTTGTATCATAATCCCCACCAGGCAGGGTGAAATTAATACGGCTAATATTTTTACCATTTTGACAATAAAATAATTTTTTTTATTGACAATTCACATAAAATATTTTATATTAAAAGCAAATAACATCGATTATTTATAGACTTTCAACCGCATCCGATCTGAATCCCGATGAATCGACAATGAATTGTTTCTGGGACAATCATGACAGGTCAATGGTATGAAAATCTACGCAGTTAAAAATGCCGAGAAAAGATGAAACAATAAGATTGTCTAATATTGGAAAAAGTATTATTGATAACACGGGTAGGTAATCAATAGGTTATAACTAAATAATAATTAATTAAAATTATGGTGTTTTTCTAAAACAAGGAGTATCTCAAAAGAATTAAAGGAAAAAGTTGAATCTATTGTTACAAAATTTAATAAAAAAACATTTAAAAGGAAGGAAAATATGGCTGAATTAAATTTAAAATGTAAAAAATGTAGGAAGACTTTCGATTGCGATTTAGGAAAGATAACATTTCCCCCTGATTTAGAACATCCAAAGTTTGAAAAAGAAATAGTATGTCCAAAATGTGGGATATTATCAATAAATCAAGTTGAATTAACAGAACTCGGACAGTCTCAACTTACAGAAATTCATTTATCTTCATTAGTATAATTCAAGAATATTCAAAATATATTTAGCGCAGCTAATTAACTTAGTACGGCCTAATGGCATACTCAAGCGGTTCAAGTTGACAGCAGGGCGATGTTTGGAATTAGATTTTTCCAATGCATTTGGGTATATTTTTAAAATCGAAATGTGAAGTTTTCCTAAGCCCTGCTGCAACTTAGCCGCAAATCGTTAAAAACAAAAACTGCATTTTAAAGGTTGTGATTAAATAACTTCGACATTTTGGATTTCTTCAATGTTTAGAGATAACAACTTTTGAAGTTAAGCAGGGGAGCTCATTTTATCTCACTCCTGAATAAATCTCATCATTCTCATCAAATAGACCATATAAGGATTCCCGCTCACCATCGAAAATGATCGCTTCATTCTCGATTATAGAAGTATCCTCTTACTATATCGTGATCGTCTTGCCGATTTTGCAGTATGCACTTTTAGACATGATCAAGCAGCTTGAACATCGGAAAATTGTAGCATTTTAGCCTGCACTGACTCCAGAATCGAATCCTGAATAAAAGTACTTGACATTTAAAAGAGAATATAATATATTTTAAGCGATTAATTTATAGCGTTATAAATTTATGGCAAAAGAGAGTTTATAACGGACGCTGTAGCAATAAAAAAATAGAATTAATACATAAAATTGCCAAGCCGTAAGGAAAACTCAAGAAGCATTAAGCCAGGCAATGTACGTCAAATAATGTACAGAGGATATAATGTCATTGCCAGAATTCAATGAAAGAGGAGTAATCATGATTTCAAATGATAATGAATTGCAAACGACAATGAAAAGGATCGAGCGATTTCAAAATCAAGTAGCTTATCTTCGTAAAACCGAGACGAATCCAGACAACTACCATGCATCTGTGTCAGGTTTTATCGCTGAGATTGACCGCATGCAACTTGAAGTTCGAGAATATTTAAGCCCGCATCCTGCCGAAATACAAGTTGCAGCATAAAATAAGTTTTGGTTGGAGCACTGTACTTGGCGTTTCAGTTCATGGAAAATTCCAGGAAGATTGTACAAGCGGAAATTGAATGATTTTGGTATTATTGATAATGGATGAAGAAAGAAAATACATAATTGATGAATTAATTGGCTATCTTTTGCCTGATAAATTCCAGAATGGCTTTGAGGTCATGCTCAAACGAATCATATACCTCTTTTTGTTGCTGAATGTGTTTGTGATGTGGGTAATTAGAAATTTGAGTGTGCTGTGGTGCGTTATCCCCGTCGATGATTAAATTGTTCGAGGGTTTCCTGAATCATCCCTGGGTACCATTGAGTTTTTTAAAGGTATTGATTTCTTCATTAAGCTTGTCACGTACATCTACCCAAAAAGACCATTCGACAAAATCCTCGTGGGACTGCACATCAAAAAATTAATTTGTCAATATATTTTTATCATATCGGGAATAATGGAACTGGTAGTCTATTTGAAAACGTACTGGCATTGAGGATCTCAATTCCAATCAATTCTCCCTTTTTATTCACCTCAGCCATTATATTGGGGCTGACTTCGATACTACCACTTTCTGGCTCATCTGAAATAACTACGTGCAAAATATCTTCAAAACAAGTGAATTTTCTGATTCGAAGAAATTTATATTGATGAGATATAAAAAAGAAAGACCTTCGAGGCTTCAAAACCTCGAAGGTCTGTAAATATCAAAGGTCCCTAAAATAAAGAAGTTTTTCCAATTTAATTCTAAATTTGAAAATATAGATTTATATTATTTTTTTGTTTTAATCAAACTGAGCAGCCATATCAAAACGATTGCACCAACAACAGCAGCAATCAATGCACCGACTAATCCAACAGCTTTTATTCCTAATAAGCTAAACAGAAAACCACCCAATAAGGCACCGATTACTCCCACGATAAGATTCCCCACCAGACCAAAGCCTTTGCCTTTCATAATTCTGCCAGCAAGCCAGCCAGCAATTAAACCGATTAGCAAAAACCAGAAAGTGTTCATTGGATCCATTTTTTCCTCCTTGAAAAGAATGATTAATTTGGGACCTTTCTGTTATTAATTATTGAGAAGTAAAGCTTTATTTGCTCCTATAATTTTATTAACCTTCAATCTCGCCAATCTTAGGTTAAAAAAATTTTTATCCCCAAACTTCAATCAGAGCTGAACGAAATAGCTGGTTAAGTTTTTCTGTATCAGTTTTGCTTCGTCTCTTTTTAATGTGATGCTTATCTTTCAATCTGTCGATTTCGATGTCAATAAATTCACTAATTTCTGGTATCTTTGGTCCCCAATATAGTTCATTCCCCTCCCGTTTTTCATTGATCAAATTCTGTATTGATTGTTTAAGTGTTTCATCATTAACGATTTTGTCAACAAGCAAGCTAAACTTAGTAGGGACAGGACCTAAATCTTGCTCAATCCATTTACAGGCTAAAATAGGACGAAGGACGTAAAAATATTTCTTTACCCAAACTCGATCTCCTTTAAGATATTGTCTATAGTTTCCCTCTGCCATGTGGAAATAATGATGCATGCAAGAAACAGGCGAATAAAATTCTGGCAAAAGTGCTCTCAATTTATTAGCAACAGAATATTTCTCCAGATAAACAATTGGAGAGCCTAACCATTCAAATAGAGGAGGATTGGATTTGCGAAACAATTTGAGCGCCTTTTTTAGATCCCATCCACTTAAATCAATCTGATTACTCACATCTTTTTCAATAACATCCCTGCCCTCATCGACGGATAAGTACCATTCCGTTTTTTGCAAATAGATAAATCGTACATCATAATCGCTATCCGCTGAAGGGAATCCCCAGGCTCTGCTGCCAGATTCGCAGGCGTAGAGGATTTGGATGTTTTCTGATTGTTCTAAATCTGTAAGTTGATTCTGAATTTCGTTGAATATGGTTTGATCTATCATATTATTCTCATATTTACTGAGAGCAAAATACAAAGTTTGTTATAAAATGTCAATAGAAAAATTACATCCTTTACTTGACATAGAAACATTTTTTACTTATATTTCTTTTTTTAATTTTCAACTATAAAGACACTAAGTCACAAAAGATTTAATTTGAGTTTTTGTGACTTCTTGTTAAGTTAATTTTTCACAAGCAATCATTAAATCATCAAGGAGGAATTAAAATGTTAGTACTCACGACTCCCACAATTGAAGGGAAAAAGATCACCAAATATTACGGGCTGGTCAGTGGCGAGGCGATTTTAGGCGCCAATATTTTCAAAGATTTCTTCGCTGGCATTCGAGATATCGTTGGCGGTAGATCAGCCGCTTATGAGAAAGAGTTGCGCCAGGCAAAACAAATTGCCGTTAACGAAATGATTGATCAAGCAAACTCTCTCGGAGCTAATGCGGTTGTCGGAGTGGATCTGGATTACGAAACCATTGGTATCGGTTCTGGTGGCAATATGCTGATGGTCAGCGCCAGCGGTACCGCAGTCTCGTACCAGGAATAGAAAAGTCTGTTCTTTGCTGTATGAACTGGATTCTATGATAACGGAGTAATGGATTAATGGAGTGTTGGATAGATGATCATATTGCCAAAAAAATCATCTTTGACGTTCCATCACTCCAATATTCCAGTATTCCTTGAACCTGGATCATAAATGATATCTGGATAATTCATAATCCCCCAACATAAAGTTTATTAAGACAACCATGATTTTCTTCTTGACATTTTAATTTATTCTATATATATTTCAAAAGCTTAATTAATTAGTGCTTGAACGAAAACACTCCTTTGTGTCATTTCGACTGAAGGGTGAAATCTGTAAGTCCAATATTTTGGTGGAAATCAGATTCCTTATCCACCAAGGCGGATTCGGAATGACACTTTTTTAATAAATTTGATAGTTTTCGTTCAGATACTAATTAGCCACAACTTATTATAAAAAATATATTGATTACCTCAGGGTAAAAACACTTGTCAACATTACTAACAGATATTTTTGTTGAAACATCTGCACAGTTTTTTGAGGTACTTCGTTACGACATACTTTTACACCAATACCTTTCTTTCTGGAACATGAAATCCCTGTCTGAGATCAAATTCTCTTACTTATATTTTTGGAGGTTCACTTTTAATAATTCAATAATACCTTTCAATTACTAACTATCTACTTATTCATTAAATTAACGGGAGGTAACCATGAGGTTAATTCAAATCATCTGGATTTTAGTGGTTTTAGCGTTCGTATTCGGCTGTCAGAAAAAGGAACAAGCTGAACAAGAGGTAGCAGGGCAAGAAGAAGTAACCACCACAACAGAACAGGAAGCAGTATCCATTGCAGATGTTTCTGCCTTCAGCTATGTCTGTTTGCCTTTTATGGGCAGCTATGAAAGTCATGAGAAGGTTATTGGGGATTTTATGCAGGTTGCTGGCACACAGGGAATTGAATTGTCAGGTCCAATGTTGGGCATATATTATAATAGCCCAATGGATACACCCGCGGATAGCTTAGTCTGGGAAATTGGTTTCGAAGTGCCTGATACGACAAAAGTGTCCGAACCCCTTGTTATTAAAACCTGGGATTTCACTAAAGTTGCCAAAGCCACGCATACTGGAACTTACGAAACTGTCGATCAAACCTATCCCCAAATTTTTGAATTCATTGGCAAACAAAACATGATGCCTGCTGGTCCCACGATGGAACGTTTTCTAAGTGATCCACAAAAAGTCGCGCCTGAAGAATTGAAAACTGAAATTTGGGTGCCTGTTAGTAGCAGACAGATGGAAGAGTAATCAATGAAGAGATGGACTCCACTTGCAAAGTGGAGTCCATCTATTGATTAAAGGAGGGTTGATTGAGACAAATTTTAAAATCTCTAATTCTTTCAGTCATTACAATCGCACTGCTTATCATCCTTTCCCTTTCGTATGGACAAATTCCACCGCTGGGCAAATTTTTCGATCCCATTATTGGCTTCTGGAGCGTTGCCTGGCAGGATGATTTTCCCGCTCAATCAAAGTTATCGCTTCCTGGATTGAAAAACGAAGTAACCATCATTTTCGACAAACGAGGCGTACCGCATATTTTTGGCACCAATGAAACCGATGTTTACACTGCTATTGGTTATGTCCATGCCAGAGATCGGTTGTGGCAGATGGATATTCAATACCGATTTTCAGCGGGGAGATTGTCGGAGATTTTAGGCAAACAGGGGTTGGCGACGGATATCAATCAGCGACGATTGGGACTGGCTGTCACAGCGGAACGCACTCTCGCCAATCTGGATACCAATCAGTTCGACTACCAAATAATAGCAGGATATGTCCGTGGTGTGAATCATTATATCAACCAGTTGAGCTATCGTGATTATCCTTATGAATTCAAATTGTTAAATTATAAGCCCGAGCCCTGGACTATTGAGAAGACGATATTATTGAACGTGAGTATGGGGTATCTCAGTCGTACCATGGACGATCTCTATTTCAGTCGCTTACAACAGATGTTTTCACAACAAGAATTAGAAGAATTATATCCCCTATTTTTTTCAATACCATATCCGATTATTCCCGAACAAAACGAAAAAGGTGCAGCGAATCAAATTTATACTTCTGATGGTCGAAATCAAAAACTGGATTTAAATTTCAATCATGAAACGAGTATTGAAAAGCGGCATATTGATAAATATCAAACGGAAGGATTGGGTAGTAATAATTGGGTCGTCTCAGGCTTGAAAACCAAAACTGGGAAGCCAATTCTTGCCAATGATCCACATCTTGGCTTGGATATCCCCTCGGTCTGGTACGAAGCCCACCTGAACTGTCCCGAATTTGATGTATATGGCGTAACCCTGACTGGCGCACCGTTCGTAATAATTGGTTTCAATCGACATATCGCCTGGGGCATGACCACTTGCGGCTGGGATGTGACAGATTTGTACCGAGAGGTTTTTGACAACAAAAGCCATGATCACTATCGCTATAACGGAACCTGGCAGCCAGTCATGAAGCTCCCTCAAACCATTCGGCTCAAGGACGCACCAGATACCACCATTGTGCTCGAATACACCCATCGTGGACCGATTATTTCTCGGTATAGCGAATTTTTCAGTATGCAATGGACTGGCAACCAAACCGATTTTGGCGGAATTTCTGTATATTGGCTCAATAAGGCGAAAAGTTTTAAAGATTACCGCCAGGCTCTTAAATTTTACAACTGTCCTGCCCAGAATTTTATCTATGCTGATGTAAAAGGTAATATTGCCATAACCAGTACGGGAAAAAATCCAGTTCGAAAAAAAGGTTTAGGAAGATCGATTGCAAACGGGAACTCTGAAGATTCAGACTGGATTTCTTACACGCCATTTGAACAATTGCCCGCCAGCTTAAATCCGAAACAGGGCTATCTGGCTTCAGCCAATCAACAGCCGTTAAATCAGCTAACGCCTTATTTCGGCTGGAATTGGCCAACCGATTATCGTGCCCGTCGCATCAATGAATTATTAAAAAATCATGACCAGCTTAATGTTAAGGACATGATGAAATTCCAGACTGATGCTTATTCGGTACAGGCTGAAGTTTTTGTCCCTTATCTTCTCAAAGCGTTTGAAAAACATCCATTTTTAACTGATAGCACCCATCTGGATTCTGTCATATCCTACTTGAGAAATTGGAATTATGAAATGCGGAAGAATGAAGTTGGTGCAACTCTTTTTGACAGATTTATGGAAAATTTTCAAAAATATACCTGGCACGATCATTATCCCACAACACAGAATGAGAGGTTTATTTTGCCCAGCAAGTTGGTATTGGAAAAGATTATGCAAAGCGATCCAGATTCCAGGTGGTTTGATGACATGACCACTGCTAAAAAAGAAAATCGAGATGATATGATTAGGAAAAGTTTAATAGATACTTATCATCAATTATCAGATGAATTTGGCAAAGATATAAGCGAATGGAAGTGGGGACGGTATCACAAGACAAGAATTCCCCATTTATCCAGATTGAGACCGCTGGGCATTGATCCATTTCCCAACAATGGAGGCAATGGTACGCTAAATGTGGGAGCTGGGAGAGTAAATTCATTCGGACCTTCCTGTCGAATGATCGTCTCCCTGGAAAATCCAATTCGAGCCTGGAGCGTTTATCCAGGTGGACAGAGCGGCAATCCCGCCAGTAAACATTATATGGATTTTTTGGAAACGTGGAAGAGTGAACAGTATTTTGAAATATTATTTCCTGAAAATCCGTCTGGTTTAGCAAAGGATTTGATTGAATCACAAATTTCTATTATACCTGAGGTAAAATAATGAAAAGTATTGGATTCGGCATTTTAATTACTTTTATATTTGCTTTGATTTTCGAAAGTGTTGGACTCTGGCAGGCTATGGTTATAGCAGGGATTTTCGGCGGATTAATAGTCAAGCGCTCCTGGCATGCCTTTCTTGTCGGATTCAGTGGCGTTGTGATTTGCTGGTTTATCATTTTGATTTATGCGGAAATTGTGCACCAAATATTTCCGTTAATGAAGATTACAGCCCAGATCATGATGCTTCCACCGAGTTTTTCATTTTTGATTTTTATAGGAACCCTGCTAACAGGAGGGATTTTAGGCGGACTTGGGGGATTGAATGGATTATGGTGGCGGAGAATTTTTGTGAAATGATACTGGATATTTGATGCTGGATATTTGACATGATCCATTCTCAAGTATCGAGAATCTGCATCATAACAACAGTCCCCACCGATTCAAGAAACCCGAAGATAAAAAATTGCATAAAAGAATATCTGTGGGACTATTTCAATGCGCCCTAGCGCATCTGCCTCAGGCACGATCTGTGGGGGAGGATTGATTAAATTATTACCAAAATTACTCAATAATTTCTTGCTTCCTAATAAATTTATAACTATTTTCGGATGTGATAAGTTGAGTATTTCCAAAAATAATGTTGAACATAAGTTACTGAGAAGGAGGACACCAAATGTCTCGTAAATTTAAACCCTGGCGCTTTCAAAGCCTGTTTATAGTGCGGGCATTGGCGGCACTGGTTATTGCATCTATTATTTTTTGTGAAGTGTTGCTGGCACAGGAGAATGAAATAGGCGAGTCCAGGGGGCAGTATCTTGGCTTTCATGTTAGCAGTGGGATCGATTCCTATCGGGAAGACCTGCTCGTTCCACTCGGCTTCCATGGCCCTGGCATTTCATTGGGTGGCAATTATACTCATCGAACAGAAAATAATTCTATTGACATTCGTTTAAAGCTTGGTATGGGGTATTTGAAAAATCGCTATTCCCATGAAGCATGGGCATTAGCGTTGGAAATACGTCCGTCATGGATTAAAAAACTGGCTGTCCATCAGAAATACGGCGAACTCTGGGGAGGAATCTGTATTCCACTGCAAATGAACAATCTCTATTTCGAAAGCTGGGATGATGCGCATTTATACTGGCTGACGGCTCATAGCCTGGCACTTGCTACAGAATGGCAAAAAAAGATTTCTCAAAAATACAAGGCAATGGCTCAAATGGAAATTCCGCTTGTTGGCTGGGTTTCCAGACCCCCAACATATCGCTATAACAAGCAGGATGCGTTAAATCATTTGAGTTTTCATTTTACAGAGCCGAACAAATCACTGCATTTCGAAACCCTGGATGACTATCGAGCCCTGTTTTTTCAATTGCTTTTCAAAAGAGAGATGCGACGCTCTTTATTGAATCTTGGTCTGGAATTTCAATATAATTATTGTCGCAATCCTCAAAAGATATGGGGATTAAACACATCAATTCTTTTATCTTATCAATGGAGGATCGGCTCATGAAATCGATAATAATGATTTTGATTATAGCACTAACATTTACAGGTTTGGCGTTATTGATCAGGTGTGTATCCGATGCGCCTTTTAAGTTTGAGAGCGCAATTGTTCCTGAACAGTTGAATGATGGCTGGCAGGTTGCCTCGCCAGAAGATGTGAATATCAACCAGCAGGCTCTCGATAAAATTTATGCAGCGTTCATTTCAGAGGATCAATATTTCAATGCCAAAAGTCTGCTGGTGGTGAAGAATGGCAAGCTTGTGTTTGAAACCTATTGCCGCAGTCCCAGAGACCGAGACCGATTCGGTCATGTGCAGTCGGTAACTAAAAGCATCACATCGCTTATCTTTGGAATTGTTAAATCGGAAGGATACATCGATTCTCTGGACGAAACGCTTTATTCCATTATACCTGATAAATTTCCTTCAGATGTAACCAAACAGTCCATCACGCTTCGTCACCTGTTGACCATGACCTCTGGTTTATCATTTGATAATAACGTATTTTCAGTAGAGATTTATGCTGACAAACCGAGCGATCCAATAAAATACATCTTAAAGAAACCGTTATATGCGAATCCTGGGGAACAATTCTATTATCGGGATTGCGATCCACAGTTGATCAGTTATGCAATTCAGCGCCTGACTGGCAAAACCGAACAGCAATGGGCAAAAGAACGGCTGTTTGAGTCATTGGAGATACGGGACTATTATTGGGATTCCGATCACAAAGGCACAACGATGGGCGCACATGGTTTACATTTGAAGCCACGTGATATGGCAAAAATCGGACAACTGGTTCTGGATCATGGTCGCTGGAACGGCAGCCAGATTGTGGATTCGACCTGGATTGCGGTCGCCACACAAAAGCAAATTGAGACACTCTTTCAAACCAAACCGTATGTTTATGATTATGGATTTTACTGGTGGATCGTTCCCCGCTGGCAAGCGTTTACAACCTGGGGTCACGGCGGCAATTTCATTTTTGTGGTACCTGAAAAAGAAATGGTTGTCGTCATGACTTCCATGCCAGATGTTGACGATGATGTGGTTGGTACAAAACTGGACGATTTTGAAGAATTGATCAGTCCTTTGTTAGAGGGGAGTTAGTTAATTGAGTAAAAATATAGATATCTGCAAAATAGAGTGGATATTCATTTCGAGTGGAGTGAGAAATCTTGTTAAAAAAATAATATTATAAGACATACAGATTTCTCACTCCGTTCGAAATGAAACAAAAACTTTAATTTTGTAGAAATCTATACCTTCCATCAAAAAAGGAGTACTAACAATGAAAAAAATATTATTATTCATTTTTATTTCATGTTTAACAAATCCTTTAATTGCCCAAACATCCATTGGTTTTAAAAATCCCAAAGATATTGAACCTCTAATGTCTTATCGACTTCCAACCTGGGGATATTCAACAATCTTAATTTCGGCAGATGGGAGACTAAATAGTCAAGAAGCTAAAAGCATTTACAATTCCCCATGGTCTCGATTTAGTTCTAATTTATCTTTTTCACCGAAAATGTATGCTTATAGTGAAAGTGAAAGAAATATAAAACTTTATAATATTTATTCCATCTCTGAATTGTATTATGGTGCCAATAAAAGCAATCCTTCATCACAAGGTGATAGGGAATCTAAAGATATTGGTCTATCTTTATATTTGGATGGAAGCTGGAATTATTATTTCTCTGAAAATACATTCTTTTTAATGAGTGGAAATTCAAGCGTGCGTTATCGAGAGATGATAAATGAAGACTTATATAATCATGAAGAAAATAAAAGAATCGATCGATCTTATGAACTCAACGCTCAAATAGGATTTGGATGGGGACGTGTCAGGAATGTCGCTCCACTCATTCGGGCTTTGCGGTTTCAAGAACGCTACGGCACTGTAAAAAATATTACGCCCTTTAACGAGTCTCAGCTTCATTTTATCGCTCATCATATTGCAAAACATTCAGGGTATATAGGAGTACATGATCGCAGTGACAAATATTTCTGGAGTGATCTATTTGAAGGCATTGGATTTGAATCACAATTGACTCCTTTTGAGATTTACTATCTGGCGGATATTTTTAAGGAGAGTATCGGGGCACGTTTTCAGGGATGGGATTTTTCGACTGGCTTAAAGATTACTGGAAATAAAAATATCAACAGGACATTGGGTTGGTTTATGCAGAGCCAATGGTACAGGAATTTATCGCTAAATCATCAAATAAGTGTGAGACCTACTGGATATATTTCAAAATATCTGGATGATGATGCAGGTCAAAAATTTATCGGGAGTGTTGTTTTAAACTTTGAATATTTATGGGTCTTAAATGATCGAATTTTATGGTTGTCGAGATTAAATAGTAATTTAAATATTGGTAAGACTAAAAAATTAAATTCTGAGAATTTAGCCTGGTATCAACATTTTTATCATAATCTTGAGTCTCGGTTTTCGTATTATATTGAAGACAATTTGACTTTTGATTTGAGAACAATTTTATTATTGTCTCGAATGGATAAAGACTTTTATCCAAATTATTATCGAAACAACATTCTTTTCTCAATTGGAATAAACTATTATGTAGATAGAAAATTTAACTAGATCAAAATAAAATTTCTCTTGCTAATTGAAGAAATCCATAGAAAAAAAATTAAGAGAAATATTCGTGTGATTCTTCAATCCGTGCGGGATGAAATTCTAATCACCTATTTTAAAGGAGGAATCCTATGGAAAAAATCAAAGAGCTTTTTGTGATTGTTGAAGACCGTCCCAAAGCATTGGGCGAGTTGATGAATATTTTGGCAAAAGAAAAGATTTCCATCGAAACCATGGCGGTATTTGTGGACAGCGCCAAGTTGATAGTGAAAAATATTGAAAAAGCCCAGAAGGTACTCAAAAAACATAACTATGCCATCGAAGTGCGGGACGTGATTCGGACGAAAGTCGAAAACAAAACCAAAGAATTGGCATATATTACCGAAAGAATTGGACATGTGGGTATCAATATCAGTTACATTTACGGAACCACCAATCCTGGTGAGAAAGATATTACACTGATTATGGATGTCTCAGATGTGGATACAGCCCTGTCATTGTTTAAATGATATTCTGGACGACCGTAAAACAAGCCTCTGGCTTGTTACTTAAAACTATAGCCAGGTGGATAAAAATTATGACTAATCGTGATCAACTGGAAGCACTATTCAAAAAACATAGCTACACCGACTTCAAATGGTTTGATCCCAGAGACATTGTCGTGGCACGATGGGTTCGGATGAAGTGTATGTTTGGCTGTTTGGAATATGGAAGGACTGCTACCTGCCCACCGAATGTCCCTTCTGTCTCGGAGTGTCAGCAGTTTTTTAGGGAATATAGTACTGGGGTTATCTTCCATTTCGAAAAGACAGTTGAAAAACCAGAAGACCGACATGGCTGGTCTAAAAAGGTTAATCAAGAGCTATTGAAACTGGAAAGAGATGTGTTTCTCTCTGGATATCAAAAGGCATTTCTATTGTTTATGGACAGTTGTGGGATTTGTGCTGAGTGTTCTGGTAAAAGAGAAGAATGTAAAAATCCGAAGTCTGCCCGCCCTTCTCCTGATGCAATGTCTGTCGATGTGTTTTCGACTGTCAGGAAGTACGGTTACCCAATTGAGGTTTTATCCGATTACTCAAAAGCGATGAATCGCTATGCTTTTTTATTAATTGAATGAGGAGGGAAAAATATGTTTGAATTTCAATTCGGTGGATATGTCATAATAATTTTAATGGTCTTAATCTTCATTTCCATCGTATATTTTATCATCAGAAGGATAAGAAACAAAGCATTAACAGGTGAAATCAGAAATTATAAAAAAATTGGATTCATAGAAATCATTTTAGTTTTTATATTTACTTTGATTTCCATGAAAGAAAATTTAATGAAACTTTTAGTTATTAGTTTAATTGGTCTAATTCTATTTACCTGTCAAAGAGATGATCGCAAAAAATCTTCAATCATTTCTCATGCAAAAATTCGTGGATTAAAAGATACGGTGGGATTCTCGTTTAGTAAAGAACAAATTCAAGCCGTTGTCGAACTCTCTGAAAAATTAGAGCACCATGCACTTGAAAAGAATCGAGAGAAATACCAAAACATAAGATGGATCGCAGGCGTCTGTCCTCATGATGATCACCTTCTGGCTGGTAGAGTTTATGTTCATCTATTCCAGAACATGAACGCCAAACGGTACATAATTTTCGGTGTCGCCCACAAGGCTGCCAATTGGGGTGTGCAGGATTCTCTTATTTTTGACAGTTTCGATTTCTGGCGAGCGCCTTATGCACCAGTCAAAGTTTCGTCGCTTCGACAGGAGATTATCGATTTGTTACCAAAAGATGATTTCGTGGTAAATAATGAATGGCAGTCCGAAGAGCATTCGGTGGAAGGAATTGTGCCATTTATTCAACGCTACAACGGAGAAGCCGAAATTGTATCGATTTTAGTACCGTACATGAATTGGCAGCGTATTGAATACCTCTCCCAAAATTTAACAGACGCTCTGGCAAAAATCATCCAAAAACACAAATGGAAACTGGGCGAAGATATTGCCTTCATCTGCTCCAATGATGGTGACCACTACGGCGATCAGGATTGGGGTGGTAGAAATCTTGCGCCCTTTGGCGCTGACGAAGCAGGCTATCTAAAAGCCACGCAGCAGGATAGTAGCTTGATCTTGAAAAATCTCACAGGCAAATTAACGGCTGAAAAACTGCAGGACTTCTGCCATCGAGTCTGGGGAGAACATGATCTGAAAGAATATAAAATCCGCTGGTGCGGTAGGTTTTCGGTTCCGTTTGGATTGAATACCGTAAGAATTTTAATGGAAACATTGAATCATCCACAGCTCAATGGTTATTTTTTGCGCTACGACACAAGTTACAACCTGGGAAAAATGCCGCTCGACATCGGTATTGGAACGACTGCGCCGAATAATATTCGTCATTGGGTTGGATATTGTGCTGTTGGGTATTTTTAGGTGATAGTTAAGTTGGGTAAGAGAGTTGAGTTAGTTAAGTAAGGAATTAGACTTCTGCAAAATTAAGATCTTTGTGTCATTTCGAACGGAACGAAGTTGAGTGAGAAATCTGTATGTTTAATAATAACCATTCGTTAATCAGATTTCTCTCCGCCGACTGGCGGATCGAAATGACAATCTATCTTATTTTGCAGATATCTATAAGTAAGTAATATTTTTGGAGGGTATAAAAATGAGATCATTTCAGAAAATTTTTGTAATTTCAGTTGTGGTAATTTACTTATTTGGTTGCCACGGAAGTGTGAATCGATCTATTCGTATCAGAAGCGGTGAAACTGTGCGTCATAGTCTGAACAGCGTGAATGGTAGCGTGATTGTTGGTTCAGATTGTGTAATCAAAGGTAACTGTCGAAGCGTTAATGGAAGAATTGAGATTGGTCGTAATTCTGAAGTTAGCGATCTGCAAACGGTGAATGGTCGGATTACAGTGGAGAGCAACGTAGAAGTTGATGGCGATATTGAATCGGTGAATGGTTCGGTTTCCTGCGATCAGGGTGTAAAAATAAGGGGAAAGATTGCTTCGATTAACGGATCGATTGATCTGGACAGCACCCAAGTGAGACAAAATATCGTCACTTATAATGGAAATATTACGCTATCCAATAAAAGCATTGTTCAAAGAGATATTATCATAAAAGACAGCAAAAGCAAGTCTGATTCCCGTCGACCGTTGAAAATTCGGATTGAAGACGGGTCTGTTGTGGAAGGCGATATTATTGTGCGAGATGAGGATAAAATTGTAAAAGTCTACCTGTTTAATGGTGGAAAGGTAAATGGAAGAGTAGAGGGAGCTGAGGTTATTCAGGAATAGCCTTTGGTCTGGTTAAATATTTGACATTAAGATGGTTTTTCTCACAAGCTGGAAGCTTATGGTACGTTCTTGGACGGAGACTTAATTAGGTAAATTATTGGGGAAGCAATTAATGAAAATATTCTAAGAATTCCTGGGCTTAAAATTGTGTTCAAGGCTGCAATCAGTTGTTCGATTAATGTATCTGGAAATGTGTTTATCGGAATAATATCAAATGAATCATATAGACAGATTATGCTATTAAGGAGTTACAATTGAATGCTAAAATCTCGCAGGCTAAAAATTGCAGTATTGGCTTTTACTATTTTCTTCTGCTGTACAAATTCTGATTCTGAGTTGAAAATTTCCGAAATTCAAAACGAAATCCAAACAGTCATGGATAAACAAAAAGTATCCTGGAACGATGGCGATATTGAAGGATTTATGAAATACTATTGGCAATCCAAAGATTTGACCTTTCAATCAGGAAACACAACATTGCAAGGTTGGGATGAATTACTTTCTATGTACAAAAACGATTATGCTGGCGAAAATATGGGCGAATTGGATTTCACAGATATTGAAATCAATGCGTTATCCAATAATATTGCTTATGTGTTAGGTAGATGGAAGGTGACGACAAAGGATACGTCGAAACAGGGTTTATTTACGTTGATATTTAAAAAGTTTAACAAAGGATGGCGGATCATTCTTGATCATTCTTCGTGAAGTTGCGTGGTTGAGTGAGTTGGGTAGGTTATACTTGATACGGTTTAATTTTTTATATTCCAGTCATGACGAGCGAAACGAAGTGGAGCGAAGTAATCTTTTGATTTACAATGACTAAAGAGATTGCTTCACTTCGTTCGCAATGACAAGTAACACTGAAATTGTTAACCGTTACGCGTATAAGTAAGGTTTAAAAATCAATCATGGGGATTTGCTAATGAATAGAACGCTGAAGATTAAGTCGGGCATCGTCTTTGTTCTTTGTTTTTTGTTTATGTTTGGAATAACCTATTCTCAAGAAAGATACTTTGATAGTGCCGAGCAAAAATCTGAACAAATCCGTTTGACCATCCTATATCCATCGATGGGGAGTATCCGAGCCTTGATGGAACTCGGAAATATCGGCTTTATTCCGATTGAACATCTGCTCGTTATTGGCGTTTTCCATGAAATGGAAATGACCAATTATCAAAATTCAATTGATTATGCAATGGAAAACAGC
>Ga0209636_10001861_pt1 | contig 21379 bp, 19 predicted proteins | sample DeeMarSWOR152_54_FD_187464 | JGI IMG/M metagenome (GOLD analysis project Ga0209636, IMG submission 187464) | Marine sediment microbial communities from White Oak River estuary, North Carolina - WOR-1-52-54 (SPAdes) (version 2) | ecosystem: Environmental > Aquatic > Marine > Intertidal zone >...
CGAAAGAAAAAGAAGAAGAGCGACAAGACTCACTAGAATCCAAAAAAATTGTTTCAGTGCATAATTTCCGGGTATATAATCTGAGCTACTGTGGATGAAGGCTACACCAATCATAGAGTTTAGGACTAAAAGTCCGATAAGAACCCAGTCTATGTTCCTCAGTTGATTTCTATCTATCATTGTGCTCTCTATAGAGTTCGAACAATTCTCGTGCCAGAGGCGCGGCCGTTGTCCCTCCCATACCTCCGTGTTCCACAAGAATGGTCACAACGATCTCAGGATTTTCTCTAGGTGCAAACCCTGTAAACCAAGAATGCGTTTTGACAATTTTGCTCTTTTCATCAAGCTTCTCTGCCGTAGACGTGCTTATAGTCTGGGTGGAACCTGTCTTCCCACAAACATTAAAGCCATCCACTCTGGCCGCTCGACCTGTCCCACCATCATTTACGGATTTCCACATTCCTCTTATGACTTTTTCAAACGAGGTTTCTTGGATGTCAACGACTCCTTCTTCTCTTTCAGCTGAAGTCTTTTCGTGAAGCAGATGAGGCTTAACCTTCTTTCCCCGAGTTGCTATAAGAGCGGTGTACACCGTCACTTGAAGAGGGGTAACGGTTATAGGACCTTGTCCGATGGAAACAGATATCGTTTCCCCCGGATACCAAGGCTCTTGCCTGACTCTCTTCTTCCAATCAGGATCAGGCACAAGTCCCACCTTCTCCCCTGGCAGATCGATTCCTGTCTTCGCCCCAAATCCGAGTTCCCTGGCATAGTGCGCGATCTCCTCGACACCCATCATTTTCCCTAATTGATAGAAATATATATTGCACGAGTTTTTTATACCTTCATAGAGATTCATCGAACCATGGCCTCCCTTGAACCAACACGCAAAGGGATGTCCATATATACGGGTGGAACCGCTGCAGTAATAGGTCTTCCATTCGTTAACCACATTGGATTCGAGAGCTCCGAGAGCCAGGGTGAGTTTAAAAATGGATCCTGGCGCATACAGACCTCTGATGGCTCGATTCTCCAGAGGAAACTCAGGACTTTGGAGAAGGGTTAGCCATTCTTCGGGAGTGAAGCGATTGATGAATTTGTTGGGATCAAAGGTGGGAAAACTCGCAAGGGCTAGGATTTCTCCTGTATCCGGTCGTAAAACCATGACTGCTCCCTCTCTGTCTTTGAGGAGCTCTTCTGCTCTTTTCTGGAGTTTAAAATCCAAAGTGAGCGTTATATCCTGGCCTGGAATAGGATTCACCTTAGACATTTCATCTATTCTTCTTCCCACACTATCAACAACCTCAAGAACCCGGCCTTCTTTCCCAGCCAGTCTTATCTCGTATTCCCTTTCAATCCCGGTCTTACCGACCAAATCCCCTTGACGTCTCTCCTTGTATAAGTCTTCCATCTCCTCTCTGGAAATCTCCTGCAGATATCCAATGACATGAGCAGCTAAAGATTTGTAGGGATAAGATCTCTTTGGCTCAGACTGAATGATCAACTCAGGAAATTCCATCTTGCGTGCTTCTATCCGAGAAACCTCATCCAGTTCCAAGTTATCTTTTATAACGATGGGCTGAAAGAGGGGCAAATCTTTATACTTGTTGATCCTCTCTTTTAAAACAGCTTGTTCAATCTCTAAAAGCTGTGAAATGTTTTGGCATGATTCCTCAAAATCCTGGCAATTTTCTCTAATTATGGACGCTTTAAACGAAGCGATGTTCGTTGCTAGGATTTCTCCATGTCTGTCCATTATCAAGCCCCTCTGTGGGGGTAACACAATTTCTCTTATTCGATTTGCTTCAGACTGTTTCCAGTATTTATTGTGATCAAGAATCTGTATTTTCCAGAAGCAAAACAGAAGCAAGATGAAAACGAGTTCAACAACGATGAGTGTTATCCGTGCCTTGTTTTGGAGTGGAGAAAGATCTTCATAGATTCTTTTCTCTTTCATCGTTTCTTCTATGAGGAGGATTTTTTCTTCTTTCGAATGAAATAAAAACCCACTGATCCCAAAAGTGCCGTGAGCAGCGGTTGGAAAAAGAGCAAGCCCCCGCCTGTACTCACCCTCTCTGAGAAGACAAAGGTGAAAAGGCTTGCCCAAATAAACAATTCCATACTGATAAGAACGAAGATAAAAAGGAAACTGCGTCTGAGGGATGTCACATTAACCTTCCCAGCGAAGTATCCTGCTAAAAAACCCATGAGTGTTTTGGAGACTCCTGCCACCCCAAACACGCCTAAAGAAAAGGAATCCTGGATAAGCCCACAGAATGTTCCCAAGCATGCTCCGTATATTTCTCCCCTCTCGGACGCAAAATAGATCACGATCAAACTGAAGAGATTGATGAGGTGAAGAAGAGACAATGAAATTTTGGAAAATACAGTATAAAGAAGAAATGCCGCCACGATCGAAAGAGCCATCCAAAAGAAATCTTTCATCGGATAATCCTAAAAAACCTCTTTGGAATCCACAGTTATTATCGCCAGCAGATCTAACTCTTGAATTTTGAAACTGGGCTCAACCTTGATGATCTTAAAAAGCCCTTCTACTCCGACAACAGAAAGGATGTGGCCAACCACGATTCCCGGAAAATATATTCCATCAAATCCTGCAGTGATGAGTCGATCACCTTCAACAATCGCAGTGTCTGTGGAAAGAATAAATTCTAGTTTACACCTCCCATTTCCTTCCCCGATTAACACACCCGGCACATCTTTTGCTTCAGGGATGACAGAGACTCCGCTTTCGGTATCCGTGATCATCTGGACTCTTGCTTCCCTAAAGGATATGGGATCAACAATGCGTCCCACAAGATGACCATGTTTATCAAGCACAACCATGTTTTTTTTCACTCCATCTAGAGATCCTTTGTTGATATTCAGAGATTTCCACACATTGCTGGCATCTATACCTATGACTCGTGCAGGCAAAATTTTCTTTTGAAGATCTGAGAAGAGACCAGAGATTTCCTTCTCAGTCCTATACACTTTGAGCATCTCCCTTAGAAGATTGTTTTCCTGTTTGAGAAAAAACATCTCTTCTCTCAGCCTCTCATTATCTTTGTGAACTCGGTGAAGTCCAATATAGCTTTTCCAAAAATTGCCTAATCCTCGGAAAAAAGAGACAACCCCATGTTGGAGAGGCGAGAAGACAGTAAAAACAACTCTTTCGAAATAATTCTCCTCTTCCCCCAAAGGGACTTGAACTGAGATCAAGATTAATTGGAGGAAGATCAACGATAGGAGGATTATGAGATTCTTTCTTTTTTTCCAGGAATACGGCATATGACTATCAACCTTAATTATCCAGGTTCATAAACACTAGGCAGAAATTCACTGAGTATTTTAAAAGAAATCGTCAAAGAGAGTCAATTATACAGATAGGGTAAGCGGAGAAACATGGAGGTAACATTTCGAATGAAAAACACCAAAATTAAATCAAAGAAATTTTTCTTAAAAGCTCAAAATCATCCAGCATTTTCCCTGCGCCCAACACAACGGTTGTCAAAGGATCTTCTGTGACAAAGACTGGGAGTTGAGTCTCCTCACGAATCCTCTTATCTATGTTTTTGAGGAGAGCTCCTCCTCCGGTTAGAACGATCCCGCGATCTATGATATCTGCCGAAAGTTCAGGAGGGGTTTTTTCGAGAGCTATCCGGACAGCATTGACTATGGCTGAAACCACATCCTCAAGGGCTTCTCTTATCTCTTGATCATCGACAACTATGGTTTTTGGAATTCCCTCCCTTAGGTCTCTTCCTTTGATTTCCAAGGTCATCGGCTCATCTAGAGGATAAGCAGAACCAATCTGCATTTTAACTTGTTCGGCCGTTCTCTCGCCTATCAATAAATTGTACTTTTTCTTGATGTATTGGATGATGCTTTCGTCCATTTCATTGCCGGCAATGCGGATAGAATGGTTAAAGACGATACCATTAAGAGAAATGACGGCGATATCAGTGGTGCCCCCTCCGATATCTACGATCATATTCCCAGTGGGTTCGGATATCGGAAGTTCTGCACCTACTGAGGCAGACATGGGCTGTTGCACAAGGTAGACTTCAGATGCTTTAGCCCTCATGGCGACATCCTTGACAGCCCGTCTCTCAACCTGTGTAATCCCTGTGGGGATCCCAATAACAATACGGGGCCTGAGGAGAAAGCCTCTATTGTTCGTGGCCCTCTTTATGAAAAAATCAAGCATCTTTTCTGCAATCTCGAAATCTGCAATGACGCCATCCCGCATGGGTTTGATGGCAAGAACACTGGCCGGGGTTTTCCCGAGCATATCTTTTGCCCGCTTTCCCACGGCTTCCACTCTTCCACTCTGTTTGTTCATGACGACGATGGACGGTTCCTGGACAATGATCCCTTTGCCTTTGAGATAGACGAGTGTGTTCGCTGTTCCAAGATCGATAGCCAAATCGCAGAAAAGCCTTCCCTTTAACCAATCCATAAGACTCATGTCTATCCTTTTTTAATAACACACTCTATTTAGCATAAATTTCCTTTTCACGCAAATATATTTTCTCCATATTTCTCAATTTTTCTCTTGATTTTTATAATTGCAAAATATATATTCAAAAAAAATTTTCATATTCAAAAGAAGGAGGAAAGCATGAGTGACCAATCCTTCAAGTCCTATGTTCCCCCTGAACAATCCATGAAAGAAATTTCCTTCAAAGCTATTTTCTTAGGAATCATCATGGCGATCATCCTTGGTGCTGCCAATGCCTATCTTGGGCTTCTAGTGGGAATGACCGTTGCCGCGACTTTCCCTGCGGCCGTAATTGCCATGGCTGTTCTCCGTCCGTTCAAGGGAACTATCTTAGAGGAAAATTTGGCTCGGACGACAGGAGCTGTCGGCGAGGCCTTGGCCGCAGGAGCCATTTTCACCATCCCAGCTTTCTTGATGACAGGTGTGTGGGAAAAATTTGATCTCATTAAATCTTCACTTCTCATGCTTGTCGGTGGTATTCTGGGTGTTTTTCTGATCATTCTTGTCAGACGCACCCTAGTTGAGGATGCAGAGCTCCCCTTCCCAGAAAGTGTGGCTTGTGCTGAAATGGTCAAAACTGGACAAAAAGGAGGATCCAATGCCGTCTTCATGTTCTGGGCCATGGGATTAGGAGGTTTGATCGAATTTTTCACCAGCGAAAACGGTATCCGACTCATAAAGCCCTATGTGAGGGCTGTGTTCAATATTCCTGGTCTGTCGCGCATCTCTTACCTAGATGGAGACAACAACCTCGTCTACAAAACCCCAGAAGCTATCAGGGGAAGGATGTTCATTGAATCCCCCGCAGCGAATGCGGCTATGACAGGGGTTGGTTACATCATCGGACCCAAACTGGCAGCTCTGACATTTTCAGGAGGAGTGCTTGGTTGGCTCTTCCTCATGCCCATTCTTCTTTTCCTGAGCGGTGATTTAGGAACTATCGTGGCCCAATTTGACGGCAACTGGACAGACATGGCTGTCTCTGCTTACAATGCCCAGATCAAGCCGATTGCTGTAGGTGCCATGCTTGTAGGAGCGTTCTTCACGCTCTTTAGAATGCGGAAGAGCCTTTTTACAGGAATAGGCCGCTCGATTTCAGATGTCAGGCGAACCCGATCCGGCGGCAGCGTAGAAACACTCAGAACTGACAAAGATTTATCCTTCACAACCATAATCCTAGCTATTCTGGCCCTTATCATCCCCATGGTCATTCTCTACAACATCTTTACCAAAGACATCGGATCCGCCTTAGTTTCTGCGCTGGTCATGATTATCATGGGACTTCTGTTTGCTGCTGTGGCGGGTTACCTTGTGGGAATCATTGGCTCTTCTTCTAATCCCATCTCGGGTTTAACCCTTACGACCTTGCTCATTGCGGCTTTGATGATGGTGGTGATGGGGCAGAGAGGAAATGAGGGGATTGCTGCCGTCTTAGGGGTTGCAGCGGTTGTCTGTTGTGTAGCAGGAGTGGCAGGTGATATGATCCAAGATTGGAAGGTCGGACATATCCTCGGAGGGACCCCTTGGCGCATGCAGATCGGTGGTCTCATCGGCGTCACGGCTGCTGCGCTGACGTTGACCTTCTCCCTCCAACTCTTGCACAACACCATGAGGATAGGCAGTGAGGCGCTTCCTGCACCTCAGGCTGGCTTGATGGCGATGATGTCCAAGGGAATCGTGGCTGGAGAGATGGCCTGGCCGCTAGTCGTTGCAGGCATGCTACTCGGAGTCGGTCTCATACTCATAGGCTCACCCTCTCCAATGCTAATCGCAGTTGGGATGTATCTGCCCTTTCGCGCAACAGCCTGTATATTCTTCGGTGGTGTTCTCAAATACTTTCTGGACAGATCCGTAGGAAAGAGAAAGCCAACAACTAAAGGTAAAGAAATCGTGGAAAATATCGGGCTTCTGCTTGCATCAGGACTGATCGCAGGACAGGCAATATTAGGAATCATCACTGCGGCCTTGGAGGGAGCAAAAGTCAGTATGCCGGAATCCATAGACGAACCATGGCTTGCTTTGCTGATCTTCTTCATCCTTGGCTTTATCCTTATCTATTTTCCGTATAAGAAACTCATCAAATCTGGCGAAATCGGAAACAAGAGCGAAGAAATCGAAACATAAGCCTTCAAGACAAAAGACTTCTGTGTATTGTGAAGACGCAAAAAGTAAAGTTGCGAGAGACCAATCTGCTCGACCTGATTCCAGTCCAAAACATACGATCTAGGCAGAAGGAGGAAGGATTCTGTGTCCTTCTCAAGCCGAAATTCACTCATCCTCTTCTGGTCAAGCATCTGCTTCCCCATTTAAAAAATCCCTACTTCAAGATCAAGCTCGACGAGATAGGCTCTTTCATCTGGAATCTTTGTGATGGCAAGAACACGGTCAAAGACATCGGAAATCTCCTGAGGAAAAGGTTTGGCGAGAGAGTCGAACCGTTATATGACCGCGTTAGCCTCTTTTTTCAAAATCTGGAAAAAAACAAATTCATCACCTTTAGAAACTTATAATGGCTCCCGGTAAGGTCAGGCTGGGTGTTGAGAAAACCGTTTGAAGGCTGAGCGGGCATTGTTCCTCTCTGCAGGAGAGGAGAGCGAGGCCGGAAATCGAGCTGGTTTTGACTCGCTGGGGCAAAACCAGCGTGTTTTAGAAATACTCAGCCTGATCTTCTGCTCTTTACGTGAGAGAAGAATTCTTTTAGAATGGGACGTGAGGAAAATGGCTGAAAAGGAAGATACTCTTTTAGAAATCGTGACCATCGGAAATCCAGTACTCACTCAAAAATCTGAAATAATTACGCACATCGATCAGGAAATTTGCAACCTGGCCAGCCGCATGGTCAAAACCATGCATGCGGCTCCAGGTATTGGGCTGGCAGCACCTCAGGTGAACCGGGGAATTCAACTGATCACTGTAGACCTCTCGGTGGGAGAAAACAGCCAGGATCTGATCATACTCGCCAATCCAGAAATTCTTAACCAAGAAGGAGAAGCCATCCTTGAAGAAGGATGCCTCTCCGTCCCTGGAGTGAACGAAAAAATAACAAGACCTTACCGAGTTACCGTTAGAGGAATAGATCTGGACGGTAAAGAAAGAATCATCGAGGCTCAGGACCTCCTGGCCCGAGTCTTTTGTCATGAAATTGACCATATCAATGGGAAGCTTATTATCGATCGTCTTTCTCCTCTTAAAAAAAGCCTAATCCGCAAAAAGTTGCAAAAACAAAGGGAAATAGACTGAACTCGATGAAGCTCGTATTCTTCGGAAGTCCTGCCTCGGCAGTTTATACTCTGAACAAAATCTTGGAAAGAGGCCTCAGAGTCGGGCTCATCGTAACCCAACCGGATAAGCTGGCCGGTAGGGGAAAAAAGCCTACCCCTTCTCCTGTCAAACGTTTTTCTCTTGAACACGACATTCCTGTGATTCAACCTGAAAAGATTCGTAAAGATCCCTTTGCATTGGAGAAGATACGAGAAGTCAACCCTGAGCTAAATGTCGTTGTCGCATACGGTCAAATCATTCCAGCCTCCATTATCTATTTCCCTAAACACAACTCGATCAACGTCCATTTCTCTTCGCTTCCAAAATACAGAGGGGCCTCACCTGTGCAGTGGGCTATATTGAACGGAGAACAAAAAACAGGAGTGACGATTTTCGAGCTGAATGAAAAAATGGATGAAGGCGATATCCTGGCCAAAAAGGAAGTCGAAATTCTTCCAGGAGAATATGCTCACGAATTGGAGGGTCGCCTAGCAGAGATAGGTGCTGAGCTACTTTGTCAAACCATAGATAGGATAGGCACCATTCCACACGAAAAACAGGATCACTCTCAGGCCACCTATGCTCCCAGGTTAAAAAAGGAAGACGGAAGGATCGATTGGACTGAGGATGCTGAGTCTATCGAAAGAAAAGTCAGGGCCTGTACGCCTTGGCCCTCTGCATATTTCTTCCATAACAAAAGAAGGATAAAAATTCTCAAAGGGAAAGAACAGATCGGCGCATATCCTGACTTCTTCCCAGGGGAAATCCTTGGCGTGAAAAAAGAAGGCCTAGAGGTGGGCTGTGGGCAAGGCACCGTCTATCTCATCAAGGAGCTTCACCCAGAAGGGAAAAAGACAATGGGTGCTCATGCCTTTTCTCTAGGGAGTAAACTAAAACCGGGCGATAAGTTCGAATAAATGTAGAAAATAAGCGAGGTTTTGAACCAGAGAGGAACAAATTAGAGGGGATGATAAGGGAAGTTTACTCCTCTAAAAGGTAATAATACGGATTCTTTTCCTTTCCGTTGAGATGAACCTCATAGTGCACATGAGGACCCCGGGCTTTCCCAGTATTTCCCACCAAGCCTATGGTCTCTCCTCTCCTCACCTTCTGACCGACTTTTACCAAAAACTTGCTTAAATGGCAATAGACCGTCGTGTAACCAAACATATGTTTGATCTTGATGGTCTTCCCACCGATCTTGTCGCTTTGTGTCATGATGACCACACCATCCGCCGTAGCCACTATCGGATTTCCAAAATGTGTGGCAATATCAATCCCGTGGTGAAATGTCCGCTTTCCTGTGAAGGGATCATCTCTCCACCCATAAGCAGAACTCATGTATCCCCTTGTTGGAAAAATCGTGGGAGTGGAGGCAAGCTGGAGCACCTGATCTTCAAAGAAATTTGTTAACGTGTTGAGATTCTTTTCGATAAGATCAGCTTTCTGGCTAATCTCCTCCAAATTCTCAAGATTAAGACTCTGGGGAATTTGAGAGGCGCTTATTTCTTGATCATTACTGAATCCCCCAATCCCGGGCTCTCCTTCAAGGGAGTCCTGAGATTTCAGACCGGCCATGACGTTTAGTTTCTTAGTGTAACTTTCAAATTGATCAATGGTGGTCTGAAGGCTGTCTATTGTCTCCTGATACTGAGCAAGAGTCTGTTTCTGTTTGGCATGTTCATCCATGAGTGTTTTGTATTTTTGGCGGGTCACATTCATCGTGAAATAGTCGACAAGAAAACCTGTTAGAGCCAAGAAGAGAACAATCCCTATTCCTGCCGTAATTTTTACGGCTTTTTTTGAAAGCGCTATGGTCTTAGATTTTGTCTTGTTGTGCGGGATGATGATAAGGGAAAAGTACTTTTTAGCCATAGTTGTTTTTCTTGAATATCACAAATGAATAAGTCATGTCAAGCTGCAGGTGAAATAATGTTTCAAAATGCTTAACTATGCAATCGCCTATACGGGTGGTTATAAGGATGATTTTTGAGTTGTTTCTTTAACCTTTAGAGGTAACCATAGAAACGGTTTCTTTTAAAGAGAAACCTTCTTCGCATCACACCTTTTGGCTAGAGGCCGTGGTTTGTATCCTTTCTTTATTCATGCCCTAAACGTTCTCGTCGATCCATTGAACAATGGCTTGAGTCGAAGAACCGGGTAAAAATATCTCCGCTATACCAATCTTCTTTAAACCCGGAATATCCTTTTCTGGGATTATTCCACCCGCGATGACTTTAATGTCATCGACGCCCTTTTGTTCGAGAAGATTCATCACCTGAGGAAAAAGCACATTATGAGCCCCAGAAAGAATACTGAGACCTATGACATCGGCATCTTCTTGGATAGCTGCGTTCACGATCTCCTCTGGAGTCCTTCTCAGCCCTGTGTATATCACTTCGAATCCTGCGTCGCGCAAGGCTCGGCTGATCACTTTGGCTCCTCTATCATGACCATCCAGACCAGGTTTAGCGATCAAAATCCTGATCTTCTTTTCACTCATTGCTTCCTCCCTCCAAGTATAAACTCAGCCCTTCGACGAATATCTCAATAAGTTATCGGTTCTTCATATTCTCCAAAAACTTCTTTCAGAGTATCAGTGATCTCGCCCAGAGTGGCGTAGCTCTTGACGCATTTTATAATGAAAGGCATGAGGTTGACGCCATCTTCAGCTGCCTTTCTTAAATCTCTCAGGTCTTGTATGACTTGCGCAGAATTTCTCCTCTCCTTGACTTCCTTCAACCTAGCCAGCTGGTGTCTAGCCACTGATTCATCGATCTCGAGGATGGAGATTGGCTCATGGTCCATTTCAAATGCATTGACCCCAACAATTATTTTCTCTTTTTTATCCACTGCCTTTTGGTACCAGTACGCGCTATCGACGATCTCTCTTTGGGGGAATCCGAGTTCGATGGCTTTCACCATGCCTCCCATATCATCGATTTTCCGTATATACTCCAATGCCTCCTCTTCCATCTCCTGCGTCAGCTTTTCAATAAAATAAGATCCTCCCAGAGGATCTATACAATTCGTCACGCCGCTTTCATGTGCAATAATCTGTTGGGTCCGCAAAGCTATGGTCACTGCATCTTCTGAGGGCAAAGCATATGTCTCATCAAGAGAGTTGGTGTGCAAGGACTGTGTTCCGCCAAGAACCGCTGCCAGAGCTTGAATGGCCACTCTTATCACATTGTTATAGGGTTGCTGGGCCATCAGAGATACTCCAGAGGTTTGGGTGTGGAATCTCAGCAACAAAGACCTTGGATTTCTTGCTCCGAATCGTTCCTTCATGATCCTTGCCCATATCCTTCGAGCAGCTCTGAATTTCGCAATCTCCTCAAAAAAATCATTGTGCGCATTGAAGAAGAAAGAGAGTCTTGGGGCGAACTCATCGACTTTAAGCCCTCTTTGTAAAGCCCACTCCACATACTCGACCCCATCTCTCAATGTAAACGCCAATTCCTGGACAGCTGTGGAACCTGCTTCTCTGATATGGTAGCCAGAAATCGAGATGGTGTTCCAGCGCGGAACCTCTTGAGCTCCGTATTCAAAAGTGTCTACAATCAACTTCATCGAGGATTCTGGGGGAAAAATCCAAGTCTTTTGAGCGATGTATTCCTTGAGGATATCGTTCTGGATCGTGCCAGAGATGACTTTAGGAGAAACTCTCTGTTTCTCGGCGACAGCAATGTACATGGCCCAAAGAACTGGTGCAGGCGGATTAATCGTCATAGAGGTGGAAATCTTATCCAGGGGAATCCCGTCAAAGAGGATCTCCATATCCGCTAACGAATCTATGGCCACCCCACATTTGCCTATCTCTCCCTGAGCTAAGGGATGATCAGAGTCGATCCCGGTCAATGTGGGAAGATGAAAGGCCACACTTAATCCTGTCTGTCCGTGGTTGAGTAGATATTTGTAACGCTGATTTGTTTGTTCAGCCGTTCCAAAACCTGAAAACTGCCGCATGGTCCAGAGACGGCCATGATACATGGTCGGATGTATGCCTCGAGTGTAAGGATATTCGCCAGGAAACCCAAGGTCATTCACATAATTAAAAGGAGCTAAATCTAGAGGGGTGTAGAGCTCTTTTATCTTTTTTCCCGAAACAGTGGTGTGCTCTTTCCTTTCTGGATAAGAATTATCGATTGGTTCCTCATACTTATTGAGCTTCCATTGTTGGCATCTTTTTCTTAGTTCATTTTGGGGCGAAGCTTTCTCTTTCAATCTCAGACCTCTTCATTTTAGAATATTGGATGCTTCGGAGCTTTTTGCGCCGGGAAGAAAAAGCCTGTGCTTGTTCGGAATCAATCCTCTGTTACTTTGAGGACCAAATCTCCATCTCTTACCGAAGCCTCCACTTTAAGTCCAACCTCCATTCCCTTTTCAGCCGACTCAATCGAGGCATGCTCAACCTGCATGGATTCTACTTTTTGATAAAAGTCTGTGGTATGACCTTTTATGTGGATTGTATCACCAATGTTGAGCTCTCCTTTGGCCAATTCCACTACACCCACATTGATTTTTGAGAAAAAATGGGTGATTTTTCCGATTTCTTCCTCCATAAATTCCTCCTTGTTGCGGGTCCCTTAAAAATTACCAAAATCGGGAACTTTTCGCAAGCATCTCTAAGCACAGAGAACAGAGCCTCCGTTTACATTCACAACCTCACCTGTAATATGGCGAGCAAGGTCAGAAGCCAAGAAAAGAATCGGTCCAGCGATATCCTCTGGAGGAGGGATTCTTCTCAAGGGGATACTTTCTTCTACTTTTTTCCGGAATTCTAGATCGGTGAACACTCCCTCACACATATCTGTATCCACCCAGCCTGGAGCCACACAATTGACCCGAATGCCATAAGGGGCGAGCTCAACAGCAAGGGACTTGGTGAATGAAATGATGGCCCCCTTGCTTGCCGCATAATGTGAATGCAAGGCCTCTCCTCTCACTCCAGCTGTCGAAGAAACATTGATGATCCACCCTCTTTCTTTCTGTCTCATAACCGGAACGACTGCATTGCAGGTGTAAAACACGGCATCGAGATTGGTCCTCATCGTCTCTGCCCACACAGCATCATTCATTTTCCCCATCTCCCCATAAGTCCAGATACCCGCATTGTTCACCAGAATGTCGATCTGTTTCCATCTTTCTATGAGGCTCTTTACCATATTTGCAACTTCTTCTTCCATAGAAATATCTGCCTTTAGAACCACGCACTCCTTACCTAAATCTGTGATCTGTTCTTGAACCTCCTGAGCGGCTTGGCTTTGCCTGATGTAATTTATAGCCACATCGGCACCGGCTTTGGCAAATAGGATCGCCGAAGCTCTTCCAATTCCCCTTGAACCTCCTGTGATTAGAGCCTTTTTTCCTTCCAGATGGATCATGAACCCTCCTTTGCTGCTCTCATTTCTTCCATATAAAATCAGGCTGGCCTTTTTTAGGAATAATCGAGCAAGAGGCCTTTCATCTCATCAAACTGAAGATACCGGTAAATCTCTCCGGACTTGGGAATCACCTTCTCTTCCATTATAGAAAAATATTTTTCTAGAGTTGGCAACTTGCCTTCCAACGCAGCAATGGCAGCCAGCTCAGCCGATCCTAAATAAACCTGGGCTCTGTCTCCCATACGGTTATCAAAATTACGTGTGGATGTTGAGATAATTGTAGCTTTCGGTCTAACACGCGCCTGATTTCCCATGCACAGGGAACAGCCAGGTATTTCTGTCCTCGCACCTGCGCCCGCATAGATAGAATAATACCCTTCCCTCATCAGCTGGGCACGATCCATCTTGGTTGGTGGGGTTAACCAAACACGCGTGTTCAAGTACCCAGCCCCTTCGAATATATGACCTGCTGCTCGAAAGTGCCCAATATTCGTCATGCAGGAGCCAATAAAAATCTCATCGATTTTATCTCCGGCAACTTCTGAAAGAGGTTTCACATCATCCGGATCATTCGGGCAGGCCAAAATCGGCTCTTTGATATCCTCGAGATCGATCTCCAATACTGCAGCGTATTCAGCATTTCCATCCCTTTGGATAAGCACGGGATTTTCTAGCCATCTCTCGCAGGCTTCTATCCGTCTTTGGAGAACACCGGCATCCAGATAGCCGCCTTCGATCATGTTCCTCATGAGTGCAATATTGCTCTTGAGATAGCCGATGACACTTTTCTCACTGAGGGCCACGGTTCCACCCGCAGCCGACCTTTCAGCCGTAGCATCTGTCAATTCAAAGGCCTGTTCCACCGATAAATCAGGCAAACCTTCCATCTCTAGGATTCGACCGTTAAATATGTTTTTCTTTCCCTCCTTAGCCACTGTGAGCAATCCCTGCTGTATGGCATAATAGGGTATAGCATTGACGGCATCTCTGAGAGTGATTCCTGGATTGAATTTACCCTTGAATTTTACAAGCACGGATTCTGGCATGTCCAAAGGCATAAAACCGAGCGTCCCAGCAAAGGCCACAAGACCTGAGCCAGCCGGAAAACTCAATCCAATCGGAAACCGAGTGTGAGAATCGCCCGCCGTACCCATGGTGTCTGGAACCAGGAGACGGTTTATCCATGAATGAATCACCCCATCTCCAGGCTTGAGGGCCAATCCCTTTCTCTCCATGATAAACTGAGAAAGAGAAATATGCATTTTGACATCGGCTGGTTTAGGATAGGCTGCTGTGTGGCAAAACGACTGCATGAACAAATCGGATTGAAATTCCATGCAGGCCAATTCTCTGAGCTCATCAGCTGTCATAGGACCTGTTGTATCTTGGGAACCCACAGTCGTCATTTTTGGTTCGCATGCTGTACCGGGTAACACTCCCTTCTTGGAACAGGCCTTGCCGACGATTTTCTGAGCCAAGGAATATCCCTGACCGGGCTTTGGTGCAGGATTGACGGTGGCGGCAAAGAAGTCAGCCTTCCCCATTCCAAGAACTCCACGCGCTTTTTCAGTCAATGATCGACCTATGATCAAATAAAGGCGTCCGCCAGCTTGGAACTCGTCCCTGAGAGTTGCAGGCTGGATACGGAAAGAGGACAAAGTCTCTCCGGCTTCATTGGTGACAACTCCTGCTTTTGTGTCCACAATAATCGTATCCCCTGTGTTGATTTTAGATACGTCGCACATCAAGGGCAACCCGCCTGAATCCTCTACTGTGTTGAAAAAAATAGGAGCGATCAATCCCCCTAATACCACTCCTCCTCTCCTTTTATTCGGAACATAGGGAATGTCTTCCCCGATATGCCACAGCAAAGAATTGGTAGCTGATTTTCTCGAGGAACCTGTGCCGACAACATCTCCTACAAAAACAACCCTTTGATTCTGATGGCGGTACTTGCGAATCGTTTCGATCCCATCAGGGAACCGTGTCTCTCCCATAGACAGAGCATGGAGAGGAATATCAGGACGACTCCAGGCATGTTTAGCTGGAGAAAGATCATCGGTGTTGGTTTCCCCCTCTACTTTGTAAGCCCTCAGAGTCAGTTTTTCCGGAAATTCAGGTCGGTCGAGAAACCACTCTCCTCTAGCCCAAGATTTGAGAACTTCTTCTGCAAAAGTATTCGTTTCGGACAATTTGACTATTCTATCAAAGGCGTTGTACACGAGAATGGTTTTTTTCAACGCATCAACAGCCTTAGAAGTAAGCATTTCGTTTTCTAAAAAATCAATTAGAGGGTCTACATTATAACCTCCGAGCATAGTCCCCAGGAGAAACACCGCCTTTTCTCTAGATACGACAGGAGATGCAACATCTCCTATAGCGATTTTCGTCAGCCATTCAGCCTTAACCTTAGCTGCTGGGTCTACTCCTGGAGAGACCCTCTGGCTCAAAAGCTCAAACAGAATATCCGCTTTTCCCTCTGGAGGATTTTCCAACAAACGGCATAGCTCATAAGTCTGATCAGGGCTCAGAGGGAGCGGCGGTATTCCCTGATTTTTTCGTTCTTTCTCAAGCGCAAAATATGAATTGAGCATAGCCTTTTCTCCAGCGAAACAAATTGAGTGCGGGAATTACACCCGTTTTTAAGGTTAGATGGATAATATATATCACCCTCATAAAAAGTTCAAATAGTGGTTGTTCTCAAAATTTTGATGAATTTTGAGAAAATGTTGATTTTTCGCAACAGAAAGTATAATATTCTAACTTCATTTTTAAACCAATACTTGGAGGAATTATTATGGATAGTGCCGCTATCGAAAGGGCCAAAGAATATTTTGGCACGATCGTCGAAGAACAGCTCAATCGCGTGGAGGAAATGAAAAAAGGCCAGGACTGGATTGATTACTCGCAAGTCAAACCAATCATCATTGGTATTATTGGTGGCGATGGTATTGGTCCCTACATCGCTGTAGAAGCGCGGCGTGTCTTGGAATTTGTCTTGAAGGAAGAAGTCGAGAGCGGGAAGGTCGAGATGCGGGATATTGAAGGTTTGACCATTGAAAACCGTTCCGCTCAGAACAAGTCCATTCCTGATGACGTTCTGGAAGAGATCAAGAAGTGTCATGTAACCTTAAAGGGCCCGACCACTACTCCTAGAAAAGGAGATCCCTGGCCCAACATCGAGAGCTGTAATGTCTCCATGCGGAGATATTTGGACCTTTTTGCCAATGTCAGACCTGTTAAGGTTCCCAAAGATGGCATTGACTGGATGTTTTTCCGAGAAAATACCGAGGGTGCATATATCATGGGAAGTAAAGGTATCAACGTGACGGATGATCTTGCCATTGATTTTAAAGTCATCACAACACAAGGAGCGGAAAGGATCATCCGCTTGGCTTTTGACTACGCAAAGAAAAACAACATCAACAAAGTTACAATCGTGACCAAGGCTAACGTAGTCAAAACATCGGATGGAAAATTTTTGGATATCGGATACAAAATAGCCAAAGAATACCCAGAGGTTGAGGCTGACGACTGGTACATAGACATCATGACTGCCAAGCTTATTGATCCGAAGCGCAGGACACAATTCAAAGTCCTTGTCCTTCCCAACTTGTATGGCGACATTTTGACAGACGAAGCTGCTGAATTCCAAGGCGGTGTAGGTACAGCAGGAAGCGCAAACATCGGAAAGCGTTATGCCATGTTCGAAGCCATACACGGATCTGCTCCTAGGATGGTCAGAGAAGGACGGGCACAATATGCCGATCCTGCTAGCATGATCCGTGCTGCTGCTATGCTTGTGAATCACATCGGTTACCCCGATAGAGCAAAACACCTGGAGATGGCTCTGGACATATGTGGCAACTTCGAGAGGAAACTGGTTATGACCGGCCGAGATACTGGAACAACGGGTGCAGAATACGCCAATTACATCATGGAAACCATGCAGGATCCCAACCTCAAGGAGCGCTGGGAAGGTTACATCCAGGGATAAGGAAAAAAACACAAACGCTGGATATTCCCTTATAAGTGGATATTCCCTTATAATAAGCTGCAAGAACAGATGTTCTTGCCTTTGTTAAATGTCATAACTTAAGGAGGTTCTTATGAGGAAAAAAATTGCTCTTATCGGCGGCGGTCAGATCGGACAGATCCTTGCCATGCTCGCCGCCCAAAAGGAAATGGGAGACATCGTCGTCTTGGACATTCCCGACTATGTCAATCCTGTCAAAGGAAAAGCACTTGACCTAATGGAAATGGCTCCCCACGGAAATTATGATGCCAACATCAGTGGCACATCAGACTACAAAGACCTCGAAGGTACTGATGTATGCATCATTACAGCAGGCAAACCCCGAGAGGCCGGCATGACTCGCGAGGATTTACTTAGCACAAATATCAAAATTATTTCCGAAGTGGCCGAGGGCATCAAGGCCCATGCACCCAATGCCTTCTGTATCGTCCTCACAAATCCGCTGGATGCTATGGTCTACTGTTTCCAGAAGGTTACAGGTTTTCCTAAGAATCAGGTCATCGGCATGGCTGGAACTCTGGATACAGCCCGCTTTCGTGCCTTCATCTCTATGGAACTGGGTGTTTCTGTGGCTGATATTGCAGGAACGGTTTTGGGCGGCCACGGCCCAACCATGGTTCCTTTGCCTCGATTAACTACAGTAGGTGGCGTACCATTGACAGAAATCGCCACGCAGGAACAGATCGATCGGATAGTCGACCGCACTCGCAAAGCCGGCACAGAAATCGTCACACTCTTCGGAAAAGGATCGGCCTTCTTCAGCCCTGCCTGGAGTGCCATCGTGATTGCAGAGTCCTATCTCAAGGATAAAAGACGCGTCCTTCCTTGCGCAGCTCTCTGTGAAGGTGAGTATGGAGTCGACGGCCTGTTCATCGGCGTTCCATGCTTGATCAGCGCGAAAGGAATGGAAAAAATCCTCGAGATCGAGCTCACCGACGAAGAAAAGGCCAGGCTCCAGACAACGAAGGAAGCCGTCCAGAAAACCGTCGACGAATGCAAAACCCAAGGATTCTGATCTCCTACCGAGAGTTGTAATCATGGCAGAACACAGAATCACAACCCCTGTTACAGACGAAGTCATAGAAAAACTCAGGGCGGGAGACACGGTCTACATCACAGGCTACTTGTACACAGGACGAGACTCTGCTCACAAAAAATTGATTGACCTAGTCAACGAAGGAAAAGAACTCCCTATCGAAGTAGAAGGACAGATCATCTATTACGTAGGCCCTACTCCTGCACGGCCTGGAAAGCCCATAGGCTCTGCCGGTCCCACTACGAGTTACAGAATGGACTCCTATGCCCCTACTCTCCACCGCTTAGGGATAAAAGGAACTATAGGTAAAGGCTCCCGTAATGAGGAAGTCAAGGAATCCCTGAAAAAATTCAAAGCTGTCTACCTGGCTGCTGTCGGAGGCGCCGGAGCTCTGATCTCGAAGAGTATCGAGGGGGCAGAGGTCATTGCCTATCCAGAACTCGGTCCTGAAGCCATCAGAAGAATAAAAGTCAAGGAATTCCCCTGTATCGTGATCAACGACATGTACGGCGGAGACTTGTATGAAGAGGGCAAACAGCAATACAGGAGAGACTGAAAAATCTGACTTCAAAATATTGTTCTCGAATTCTCTAATCATCATCAAAGGATTAGTGTCATGAAAATACACGAATATCAAGCCAAACAGATTCTATACAATTTTGGCGTACAAATCCCTCAGGGTGAAGTCGCTGAAACACCTGAAAAAGCAAGAGAGATTGCAGAAAGAATCGGGCCCAAGGTTGTTCTGAAGGCTCAAGTCCATGCAGGTGGAAGGGGAAAAGGAGGCGGTATCAAACTGGCCAACAACCCTGAAGAAGTAGAAAAACTCGCCCAAGAAATGATCGGCATGACTCTCGTCACCCATCAAACCGGACCTGAAGGAAAGCTTGTCAAAAGAATTCTCGTAGAAGAAGCCTTGGACATCGACAAAGAGCTTTATGTGGGCATTGTGATCGATCGAGCCAAGGAAGCGCCGGTCGTTATGGCTTCCTCAGAGGGAGGCGTCGAAATAGAAAAGGTTGCAGCAGAAACTCCTGAACTCATTTTCAAAGAATACATCAATCCAGCAACTGGATTCCTCAGTTTTCAATCAAGGAAGTTAGCGTTCAAACTCGGACTTCGGGAAGATACCTTCAAACAAGGCGTTAAGTTCATAACCGGTCTGTACAAAGCCTTCCAGGCCACAGACGCTTCTCTGGCTGAGATCAACCCTTTGCTTATAACAAAACAGGGAAATGTCCTGGCCCTGGATGCAAAAATGAATTTTGACGATAACGCTATTCCCCGTCATAAAGATATTGCAGAAATGAGAGATCTTGATGAAGAGGAGCCCCTAGAGGTAGAAGCCTCCAAATATGACCTTAATTACATCAAATTGGATGGAAATGTTGGCTGTATGGTCAACGGAGCCGGCTTGGCTATGGCTACAATGGATCTCATCATGCACACAGGCGGTATGCCAGCGAATTTCTTGGATGTAGGAGGAGGTGTTTCTGAAGAAGCAGTCAAGAATGCATTCAGAATTCTTGTCTCAGATAAAGATGTGAAAGCAGCCTTGATCAATATTTTTGGAGGCATCGTCCGCTGCGATCTTGTAGCCAGTGGTATCGTAAAAGCAGCCAAAGAAGTGGGCCTCAATGTCCCGATGGTTGTCAGATTGGAAGGGACCAATGTTGAGCAGGGAAAAAAGATTTTGCAGGAGTCTGGTCTAAGTTTTCATTCAGCCTCGAGCATGAGAGAAGCGGCCGAAAAAGTCGTTCCCCTTGCCCCGCGAGGACAATAAGAAAGGAGTGGAGCATGAGTATTCTGATTGATGAGACGACTCGAGTTGTGGTACAAGGAATCACCGGGGGGGAAGGTACTTTCCATTCCCAGAGGATGCTAGAGTATGGAACAAAAGTCGTTGCTGGTGTAACTCCAGGCAAAGGAGGACAAATCCATCTTGATGTTCCAGTTTTCAACACTGTTGCAGAAGCTGTAGAAAAAGAGGAAGCCAATGCATCGGCCATTTTTGTTCCCCCCTTCTTCGCTGCAGATGCCATCATGGAAGGAGTTGAGGCAGGAGTCAAAGTGATTGTCTGCATCACAGAAGGTATACCCACTTTCGATATGATCAAAGCCAAACAATACCTCAAGGGCACAGACTGTAAACTCATCGGCCCCAATACACCCGGAATCATATCTCCAGGAAAATGTAAAATCGGAATCATGCCAGGACACATCCACACACAAGGAACCATAGGCATCATATCCCGCTCAGGCACCTTGACCTACGAAGCTGTGCAGCAGGTCTCGCTTCAGGGATACGGACAATCCACTGCCATCGGAATCGGCGGGGATCCTATCGTCGGATTGAAATTCATCGATCTTCTCAAGCTGTTCAAAGAGGACGAAGGGACTGAAGCCGTTATCCTCATCGGCGAGATCGGGGGTACGGCTGAAGAGGAAGCGGCCGAGTATATCAAGAAGGAATTCCCCAAACCGGTTGTAAGCTTTATCGCCGGACAAACCGCGCCTCCAGGCCGCAGGATGGGTCATGCCGGTGCTATCATTGCTGGAGGAAAAGGAACCGCCAAGGAAAAAATGGAAGCTTTAGAGAATGCAGGTGTTCTTGTAGCCAAAAGTCCGGCCGAAATCGGAGCAAAGGTCAAAGAAGCCCTAAGCTGAAAGTACAGTCAGGAATTAACGGCTCTGGAAAGAAGGGATGTAAGATGATATGTTTGGTTGGATGATTAGAGCCGGACGAGAACGTAGAAAACATATCAGTTAATCTATTGTCTAAATTTATATAAATATTTGGATTCAAGATTAATAAATTCAGAAGACGGAGATTACAGATTCTATCTCCGGGGAGAACAGACATGCGATTTCAATGCGGTATAGTACATCTTCTTCGCCTCCTGAAGACCAGCGCGTATCCTGCTGCGGCTTTTTTCATGTCATTATTGGCTCTGGGGACATCATCGGTTTTAGCCTCGTATCCCCTGGCCGATGACGAAATACAAACCGTCGAGACCTTGGTTAATGTTGGGGAAAACCGTATCAACTTCAAAATAATAAAAGGCGGGAGCCCAACGATCCTTCTCGAAGCCGGGGGTGGTATGGATTCGACCGAATGGTCTGAATTGGCGCCTGTACTTGCCCGCAAGACGGGA